>ERZ1029874.21-NODE-21-length-48983-cov-7.343096_pt1 | contig 48983 bp, 72 predicted proteins | sample MGYA00519235_ERZ1029874 | MGnify/ENA primary metagenome ERZ1029874 (study PRJEB33666, sample SAMEA4610926) | skin metagenome | biome: Human-associated habitat; feature: Malodor aspect; material: skin | place: Philippines | collected 2015-08 ...
GGCGTAGATGCGCACCCCACGAGCAAACCGCACGACAGAAGCCAAGCAACGTGGCCTTTCATGTACCCCTCCAATAAAAAAGCTTCCCCACCAGGACTCGAACCTAGAATAAAACAGGCATTTAACCAGCGCAAACGCTACTTTTCAACCGCCCGTGACTGCAAATTGACTACATCCGCACCAAGCGACTGCATCATCTGATCCAAACCGTCATCCCAAAGGTGCGCATACGTATCCAACGTCTGCTTCGCCGACGCATGCCCCAACTGCGCGCTGACCATCTTCACATTCGCCCCCGCCTGAATCATCAAACCCGCCGCCACATGCCGCAGCCCATACGGCGTCACACGCGGAAACGACGGATCCAGCACACGCTTGCCAGTCTGTGGGTCTTTCGGCTCCATACAGTCGCGCACCGCCCCCGAAAACCACGAATTATGCCCGGGACTGATCATCGGCTCCCCGTACTTGTTCGGCCACAGCAGCCCATCCACCGGACGATCCGCGCTACGCCGCACCAGCATTCGCATCACATCTCCCGGCACCGCCACCGACCTCGGCCCCGTCTTCGGTGACACCACCTCCACACTGTTGCCCGCTTTCGACGCCGAGCGGGTAATGCTGATCCGGTTGCGCTTCGGGTCCAGGTCGCACGGCCTCAGCGCCGCCGCCTCACCCCACCTCAATCCCACCGTGCCGAGCAACATGATCAGCTCCGGGTACTTCGACGCATTCGCCAGCTGGCGTAGCTGCTCGTAGGTGAGATACACCTTCACCGGCTGCACCGGCTTGCTGGGCAACCTCACCCCACGCGCCGGGTTCTTCTTCACCATCCCGTCCCGGACAGCCACGTCGAAGTGCTGCGCCAGCACCATGTGACAATTCCGCACATAGCTCGGGGAATAGTCCAGCGAGTTCACCCACGTTTGCACCTCCGACGGCTTCACCCCGCCCACGGCACGCCCCGCCCACACAGGCTCGACGTGCAGGCGGTAAATATCGGCGTTCATCGCCCTCGTGGACGGTTTGAGCTGCGCCTGCCGCGCCACCCAGGCGGGGTGTAGGTCTTCGACCGTGGTGCGGCCGAGGGCTGGGTTAATCCAATCCCCGGCGGTCACGTCGACCGCGTTCTTATCGGCCCACGCCTGGGCGTCCGACTTGCGGGTGAAACCGCGTTTCGACCGTACCTTGCCTGCCGGGTCGCGGTATTGCACGCGCCACTTCTTGCCGGATTTTGTGTTGTATGGCGAGATACTAGCCATGCTGATAATCTCCTAAACGGTTCAACGAGAACCACCATCCCCCTGGTGGGTTGGACCACCCCCCAATAAGTCGCCCCACGGTTTGTAGCCTCACCCCGGCTCCCGTGGGGCGCACCCATACGGTGCGCTAGCCGCCGTATTCAATCACTCCGGCATCTTCTGCTTGCTCCCAGGTGAAATTCTCATATTCATCGCTGGAACGGCGTTTCTCGGAGTAGTGATCCCACACCCAGCCGTAGCAAGACTCCCCATCGGGAGAAGTCGTCAAGGGAGGACCTTCGTAGCCAGCGTCATGCCCCATCGCGGCCATCTTGACTCGCAACGCGACTTTCTTGTCTCTGTCTGAGGCGTTCTCGTTTGCCAGCGCTTCAGTAGCCGCCTCACTTGCATAAGTGCTCTTCCTCGATTCGCTAGCTTCTAGAGTCTCCTTACAGACGTAAGCGTCGAAAATCTCCTGCTTCTGCGCCTCGTCCTTGAAATCGGGCGGGGCTGAGCAAGCCCCCAGAGTGAGCGCAAGCGCCAGCACTGAAACCGGAAAAATCGTCTTCATGGGGTCCTCTTCCTATTCGCAGGCGACGCCGTCGCCGTCGCGATCAAGCTTGGAGCTGTAGCCCGGATCACCGGCGTACAGCGGTGCAGCGCCAGCGGAGCGTGCCGCCGCGCAATTCGGGTAGTAGGCGGACTGCGCCGGGGCAGGTGCTGGCTTCTCTGGCGCGGGGGCGAAGAACTGAGCGCGCTGCTGCTCCTGCTCCTCAGGTGCATCGACACCTGCATTCGAGTCGACCGCAGGCTGTTCGACTGGCTCTTGCACGGCACTGCTCGGATCCTCCAGTGCAGCTCCGTTCGGGGTAGAGATCACAGTTGTGGTGGCCGTCGTCGTCACCGTGGACGCGGAGGCGCCCGTCGTGACGGTGACGGTTTCGGTCTCAACGACTGTTTCTGCGTCGGAGCCGCCGCAGCTACCAGCCAGCCCCAGCAAGATGAGGATGCCCGCGCTGATCCCTCCCCATTTCATGCAACCACCGCCAGACTTTTGTTGTTCTGGCAGTGGGACCCCGTTGCCGGGGATGTAGGTCGTGCTCATGCCGTTCTCTTCTCTAGGTGGTCTCGCCAGGTGGCGAGGAGGGAAACAGTGACGCCCAGGTCGGCTGCGATCGCGCCGGCCTGGCCGTCGTACATCATCTCAAGTTCCGCGTACTCTTGCGGGTCAATCAGCAGATTCGCGGCGTAGAGGTCGGCGCGGTGCTCGTAGCGGGGGTGGTGGCCGGCCGGGTCGCTGTGGGCGGCGTGGCCGAGCTCGTGGGCGAGCGTGTGTACGCGGTTGCGGGGCCCGAGGGTGGGGCAGATGACGATGAGGCGTTCGGTGGGGAACCACCCGCCGAGGTCGCCGTGCCGGAGGCGGTGCGCGCGGTCGTCTTCGACGAGCACGCCCAGGTGCTCGGCGTGCTCGAGCAGTTTAAGCTCCAGGTCCGTAATCGTCATCACCCTCTTCTGGCTCCGGTGTTCTGTGGTTCGCAGCGTAGGGGAGGGGGTCGACAGCGACGCTGGGGGTGTTCGAACGACGCGTGGCGAGCTCGTCAATTTCAGGGGCCTTCGTGGCGGGGTTGAGCCGCCGGGCAAGTTCGAGAGCGAGGGCGCCATCGTCGGCGGTTTCAACCAGTTGGCCGTCGCTGTCGAGATAGTCGAGCACGTCTTGGTGGGGGACGTAACCGAGCTCTACGAGGGCCATTGTGCGGTTGACACCGAGTTTCTCACAGATGGTGATGAGGTCGCCGGCGTCGAGGCCGTCGTTGAGTCGCTTGTTCGCGGTTTTGCGGGTCGTGCCGAGGGCGTCTGCGACGTCCTGGTCGGTGATGCGGCGGTGCGTGTTTTCGCTTAGCCATTGCTTGATCTCCATGTTTGTAACCCTAGCAAGGTGGGTAAAAAACTTCCCATTAAGTAGGTGTTGGGCTGGGCAAATGAGTAAATAATTACCCCCATTTGGGTAATAACCGTTGCGTAGTTACCCGACTGTGAGTAACTTCGGTTACACAAACGCAGAAAGGAGCACCCAAGTGAGTAACTTTCTACTCTCGCTTGATGAGATCGACAGGGTTAAGCGCCTCAACCACGCAACCTCAAACACCGCCCTGGAAGAACTCACCGGCGTCACCCGCAAAACATGGGGCGCAGCAATCAGCACCCGCCGACCCACCCCACAGGTCCTCGACGCCCTAGCCCAACTCGGCGCCGACCCCTCCCGAATCCTCGTCCGAGCAGAAGCCGTCGCCGCCTAGACCAAGAAGCACACCATGACCGCACCCACCACCATCCCCGTCCCCGCCGGCCACGAGTTCCGCGCCACCCTCGCCCAACTCACCGCAGGAAACGATCTCGCCCTGCACCGCGCGCTCAGCGCACTCGTGGACCAGGTCTGCGAGGACCACCCCGACGAAGGCGACCAGAAGCTGATCTTCTGCGACCTGCTCAACGCCATCGACCCGTACTGGATGGCCAAGACCTCCTAGCGCTGCTGGCAGCCGCCCCGTGTTCGAGGCCGGGGAGCGCACTACGACACCTGCAGCAGTCAGGCGGTGTCGCCGTTGAATGAGAACTCGATAGTGAGCCTTACCCATCAGGACGCATAGATGGGGCGTCTCCCAGTGGGACTACTTACCAGCGAGAGCATGTGACTTAGATTGCGATGACCGTTGGGCGCCGACAGGCAGGAACCGCCGACCACAACAGCACGTAGCAAGCGAGGAACACCACGGAAGTGGGGACGAAAAACACAAGCCGGTAAGGGCACTCGCGCGGTTCAAGTCCGCGCACCGGCACGAGGGGTGGGTGGTGTTTTTGAAGGTCAATCTCGCCTTCACGCGACTAAGGCAGCACCCGCGGCGGCCTGTCGTTCCCGCCGTGGCACTACTCGCCTGCACCACCCACCCCCACACCAACCGACTTCTCACTGGAAGGAAATCGCCGATGGACCCCATCACCACCCAGCTGACCATTCACCAGATCCTCGACGTGATCTGGCCCATCCTGCCCCCACACATCCTGGAGCAACTCGCCTATGTCTAAACCCCAATACGTCCCAGCAGACGCCACACGAATGGAATGCCTCGTGCTCAGCCGGACACTCCGCAAAATGAAAGCCGCCGTGCTCGACGGCACCCCCTTCGGCCTGGCCATCGACCAAGCCCTAGAGGAAACCCTCGAACTAGCTACCGAGTTCAGCAACTGCGGAAAGCAACCCACCAGTGGGTAATTCAGGCAACTGGCCTACCGCGTAGGGGAACACGAACGTGTCGATAAGCGTGCGCCACCGCGCAGCGTGCTTACTGTGCAGTGTCACCATCGCCAGGTTGCCAAGCAGACGTTCAAGAGCCTGTTCTAACTGCAGGTCACCGCAGACTGTGTACTGGTCAAGAATTGTACGCAGGTTTTGTACAAGCGTCATTGTGCCAGCTGCTACCGCAGCGCTTAGAGAGTCATCGTCGCGAAGTGCTTCCTCAACCTTATCGAGGTACACCTTCAACTCATCGAACCTGGCTTCTTCCATCGTTGGCACGTACTCGGCCATGGTGTCGATGAGGTTCTCGAGTGATTCCAACGCCCCATCATCAATAGTGCCGGAACTGTTTTCCCAGCTATACGGGTAGTTGAACACGATTCTCACCCACTGCGGGAAACGCTTCTTGTACGTGGAGACGCGTTTGCCGTCATTGTCCATGATGTCGAGCAGCCGCTCAATGTCATTGAGGTGCATCACTGCAAGACGGTGACGGGGCAACGCATCTGAATCGTTCCGAGCGTTGGCTGTTCTGTTCGCGCTGTTCCAGCTCGTGAAGATGTCGAACAGTAATTCTGCTGGGTTTGCCATGAACCTAATCCAACCACACCACAAGTTCGGCCCCCGCTGTGCTGCAACCACTAGCGGGGGCCTGTTTTTGGCCTCTATTGAAAGGAAACCACCCATGAGTCTACGACTCTTCACGTGCCGCCGAAAAGGCCGGCACCACCGCCCTCGCCGCTTCTGGATGAGGTGGGGCCGATGAACCGCCGTATCACCAACCGCGAGCTACTTGACCTGGTGGACGCCGCGCTCGGTGTCCGCAAGCTCGTCCTCACCGTGCCTGAATTCGCTCAGCTCACCGGCCGTGACCAGGACGAGATCCGCAAGCGCGCCGGGGTGGATATCCCCGCTGAGCGTGACGGTGATCGGGGGCGTTGGCGGATCCCCGTCCAAGCCCTCAAACCGTTTTTGGAAGGGAGGTGCGCAGCATGACGCAAGCCGAAATCTACGCCGAGGAATACGCCTTCATGGCGCCCCTCATCGGCCCCGTCCGCACTGTCCACCGGCTGGCTGACGCGTACGACTGCGGCATCAAGACGTCGCTGGATGAGCGGGAGGTGCCAGCATGACCGACGTCTTCAAACAGACCTTGTCCACCCCGCAGGTGGCTCGGTGGCAGCACCACGGCATCGAGTGCGCGATCCACTACGTACCGACGTACGACATCAGGAACGGGTACTGCTTCATTCCTGACGGCCACCCCCTCGCACAGTCCGACGTATGGGACGACCCGTTTGCCTTCGACACGCTGCTCGATGTTCACGGCGGTGTCACCTTCGGGCCGGAGAAAGCAGAGGGTGGGTACGTGGTTGGTTTCGACACCAACCACTTCTGCGACTACTCCGCGTTCGCTAACCCCCTGGGACGACGTTGGTCTATCGATGACGTCATCGAGGAGACGAACCGGATGGCCGAGCAGATCTCTAGGGCCGGGGAGGTGCCGGCATGACGGATATTGCTTCCGCCGTCGGCGTCCTGGACGTGAGCGACGGCGGGTACACCGACCGGCACGCAGCCGTGGACGTAGCCGTCTTCATGGTGCTAGTCACCGTGCTGCTGGTTGTTGGGGGGTGTGTGCTGTGACCATTGCACACATCGCTTGGGCCGTGACGTTCATTGCCTGGGTGCTGCAGTTCGTGGCGTGGCGCCGCGAGATCGTGACCCGCCAGCAGCTGGAGCTGCGCCTGGAGAAGCTGCAGGCCTACTACTCGATGACCGCGCACCCCGCGCTGCGCTACCGACCCGCGCCCTCTTGGGTGCGCAACCAGATAGGAGACACCGATGAGTGACACCACGGCACGCTTGGCCCGCCAGTGGGCGGAGAAATACCTGCGATACGCCGACGAATCGGACTCGTCGGAGCTGTATGCCGCAGCGCAGATTGTCAAAGCGAACACCACCCCGCCGACGATGGACGAGGTGGAGTGGGACGAGGATAAGCACGCGCTGACTGGCGCTGTGGTGGATGTTGGCGGTGGCCCGATTGATGTGGTCATGCTCGCGGGCAGTGTGGACAGTATTGATTACGCCACGCTGAACGGCAAGTTTGGTTACGAGCCGCGCTATTACTTCACCCCGAACGGCAAGAAGTACCGGCTGGTGGAGGTCACGGACAAACCAGCCCAGGCAGACGAGCCGGAGCACCCCGCGACACTGACCACCGAGCAGGACTACGCGAACGCACCAGCGGGAACCATCGTGGTCTTGCGGGACACCTCTAGCGTCTGGGTGAAATTCAGTGGCGAGTGGCGGCGGGGCGACTACGACACCCGAACTAGCGCGTCTATGGCGGACGTTCTCCGCAAGGTGCTGCGGTGGGGGTGGGGCGAATGATCTTGGAAGATGAGTACCTGGGCCGAATCACCCCAGATGAAGCGCGAGAAGTGCACAGCCGCGCCGAGAGCGACTGTGAGCATATGCCCTCCGCAGCATGGCGGGCACTGCACACAGTCGGCCAAATGCACTACGAGTACGCGGTGCAGGTGGAAACGCGAGCGGGTGACGCTTATGTCTACTGGGACGACGACGGCACTTCCCACCTGACGTGGCACCCTACGCTTGCTGACTGGTGGGTCACCGATAGCGGGATAGAAAAAGTCGTTGCGCGTGCAGCTAAGCGTTTCGGCTGGCCAGCCCGCGTGGCGCGTCGCCTGGTGTCGAAGCCGGAGGTAGCCGAATGAGTTTTGAGCAGCCTATACCCCTGACCCCGGCGGACGAGTTTTTGGTGGTGAGTGCGGTGCGGTACGCCCGTGGCTCGGCTACCTACATCGTGGAGAAAACCTGCCGGTGGGTGACCGACCACTGGGAGGAGTTGTCGGAGAACACGCGGGCGGTGATTACCCGCGACGTACGCCTAGAAGTCGAATTGCGGCGCGAAGAAGGCGAACACCAGTCCGTCCTGGCGCGGATCGACAACCCCTACTGGGAAGCCCTGCTGGACAAAGCAGAACAGGAGGTGACGGAATGAGCAGCCGCCATGATGGGAAAGTGTGGGTGCGGAAGTTACGCACCGGGTACAGCACCCACCCGTGGGAGGTGCGGGCCCGGGACCACAACGGCTACGACTACTACGAGACGTTCTATTCCTGGCGCGAAGCGCTGGTAGAGGCTGACCGACTCGCACGCACCCGCGAAGTGGTGCTGCCGCGTCTCGCCCCGCAGGGGGAACTCACCGTATCCGCTATATGGGACTACGACATCCTGGTGGTGCATTACATCGACGCGAGCGGGCAGACCGTGCAAGGCACACCCGCCGACCTCGCACGCCACGCCGCGACCCTATTCGCCCTCGCAGAACAGGAGCGGTCATGAGCACGGTTGAGGTGGAGTTTCAGAACGCAGAGTGCCCGAAATGCGGTGTTGAAGCGATTGAGTTCTTCAACCGCTACCTGCGTACCAGCGAGCTGGTGGAGATGTGCGACTGCGGTGTGGAACCCGAATACACGCCGGTCTACTGCTACCAGGCGGTGTGTGACCGCTGCGGTGAGCACGTCACGGATTACGGCGACTGGTGCGCTATCGGCCCAACCCCGGAGGCGATGTGGGACTTCACGGAGGACTGGCAGCACATCGGGGGCCGTGACCTGTGCCCCTGCTGCTGGTGGATAGACGACAACGACCAGATACGGGAGGTGGGCGCATGAGTGACTGGTCGAAAGTAGAAACCGACGCGGAGAAACTACGGGAAGTGCGCAGATTGCGAGACTTCAACCGCCGGTGCGCCAACGACTTCATCGGCAGGCCCGCTGCCAAGTACTACGCAAGCATGGCGCGAATGCTGGACAACATTCTCGCTGGTCGCCGCTACAACCACATGGAGCCAAAATATGGACGTTCATAGGCGGGCTGTGTTCCACATGTTCGACGGGAGGTGCGCCTATTGCGGGCGACCGCTCACGCTAGAGCGCAAGGGGGATACCGCGTTTCAGGTGGACCATCTGCACCCGCGATACCTCGGCGGCACCGACGAGATGGACAACCTCGTGCCCGCGTGCAGGATATGCAACCACTACAAAAAGACCTTTTCGGTCGAGCAGTTCCGGGAGCAACTGGCCCTCATTCCGGGCCGGTTGGAGCGCCACATGACGTACCGGCTCGCAGTCGCCCACGGCCTGATCATCCCCACCGACAAAACACCCACATTCCTACTAGATGGAGACACGCATGAGCATTGATTACGACCTGCTACGAGAGATTCTTAAAAGGACCACGCCCGGCCCGTGGACCGTCGAGGACGACGGTTACGACATCATCGTTGCCGACGATGAAGGCCACCGCCTGGGGTGGGGGGAACAGGTGCGCTTCAAGTTCGAGGCGGGGGACCATAAGCACGACCCGGCCCTCGTGGCCCTCGCCCCGGACCTCGCCGCCGAAGTCATCCGGCTGCGAGAGGGTCTTGTGCGCCTTCAGCGCGACATGCGGCACCAGCCCCACCAGTACCTCGCCACCGAAGTCGCCAACGCAATACGAATCATCCTCCAAGGAGAAACCAATGGCACTGCCTAGCACTGACGATCTGAAGGCCCTGTGCGAACGCACACCGATGGGCCCGTGGGCGGCAATCAGTGACTACCCGTACATATCCATCGTCATGGCCAATGACCCAGACGAAATCCATGCCCCGATCGTAGACATCGTGGACAGCACTACTGATGAGCCGGAAGTGGAGCCGACGCATGAACTGATCGCCCTCGCCCCGGACCTCGCCCGCGAGCTCTTGCGCCTGCGCCGGGAACTCACTGACCTGCGCGACCTCATGTGGACGAACGCGGGGCACCTCCGTAAGGACGGGCACGCTATCGCCGCCGACTGGACAGAAAACCACGCCCTGAGATTGGCACAGATCATGCAAGGAGACACCGAATGACCATTAATTACGACCGGCTGCGCCAGCGGTTGGAGGACTTCGATCAGGCCGAAACGTTCCACGCAAAATGGCTCGCCCTCGAAGCAATCCGGGTGAACGCCGTAGCGACCGCCCGCGAGCTTCTCCGACTGCACCATGGCGCGAAGGACCAAACCGCCGTCGTCGCCAGCGTGTGGGCACGCGGCAAAGCACAACCCGCCGACCTTCACATGCTCGAAGTCTCTGGTGCGCCAATCCCCGAGTGGGCCGATGAGCGAGCACCCAAAGGTGAAGTCACCATCCAAGACCTCATCACCTACTGGGCACACCTTGATCTGCCCGCCCCGGATGACTGCCCACCAGACATCCACCAGCCCGGCTGGCAGCTCGACAAGTATGGCGACAAGTTCGCCGCGGTACTCGCCGGGCGCGTGTGGGTCACCGACCCCTACGGATGGGGCGGCAGCTACGACCCGGACGAAATCCGCACCGCAGCCCACAAGCTGCTCGCTGCAGCCGAGGAAGCAGAGCGAGGCCGACTATGACCCGACCCGACCCAGACGCCCAGCGACTCCGCTGGGTGGAGAAACAAGCAGGCGTCTACGACAACGCCGACCACGACGACGAAGAACAGGACACCCCAGATTGGACCAAGACTTCCTCATAAGAACCCTCCGCCGGTTCGCCACCGGCAAGAAAATCCCCACCGCCCAGCTCCAGCACCTGGAGGAGGGCGGTTTTATTTGCGCCACCGACGACGGCAAACACCACCTCACCAAGCACGGCGCACTCACTCTCGAAAGGACCCCCTAAATGGCCTGGATGACCAAAGACCTCGCCCTCGACCTCCTCTCAATCCTCATCGACGCCGGCCAATCCGCTTTTGACCGCATCAAGATCGAGCCGGACGGTGATTGGCCGCCGGCGGTCGATGCGCCCGCCGACGAGCCCGCGAAGCAGGCTTCGGCCGACACCCCGGTGGCAGCTGCGGAGGCACCGAAGCAGGACGCCCCGCCGGCAGCGCCCCAGCAGGAGACACCCGCACCAGACGCAGACGCGCTCCTCGTGGAAGCGAAAAACCTCCTCCAAGGCATCGTCGCCTCCGGCGGCCGCGAATGGGTCACCGGCACACTCCTGCCGCGGTTCGGTGTAGCGAAACTGTCCGACGTGCCAGCCGACAAGCTCCCGCAGCTCATCGAGACCGCGAAGCAGAAGCAGCAGGAGGCAGGACAGTGACCGACCAGCGATACGTCACCGCCTACGACTCAGCAAGTAATAAGGACGTCACGTACGACCTCGACACCTACACCCCGGTACTCACCGCACCAGAGGAAGGCTGGGACTCAGAGGACAAACTCACCCTGGAACAGGCCGCCAACGAGCAGCAGCTCCAATTCGCACGCACACACTCCGGCGAAGTGTGGCGAATCGGGCTGTGGCGCTTCAACAAGAAGACCGTCACCCTCGAGGACAGCCGCACGCCATCGCACGGCGGCAAACAGCGCCTCAAGTACGAGGAGCTGGAGTCCCTCGGCACCTGCTCGAAGGTCGAGGACGGAGAGCTTGGCGATCTCAAACAGGCGATCCGTGACTTGAAAGAGTCTCAGCCCGGAGAGGTCACCATCGAGGTGCTGCCCGCGCCGGGCGCGGATGACCCGGACCGGCCGGCCATGCTCATCAAACGAGCCGCCGAAGAAGTAGAAGCCGAAAGCACTCCGGCGCATGCGGAGCGCGCACACGCCCTGCTGTCCGCATCCAGCGCGCACCGCTGGATCAACTGCACCCCCGCCCCATACCTGGAGGCGCAGCACCCGGACACCAGCTCCGACGCCGCCGCCGAGGGCACCGCCGCCCACGAACTCGCCGAGCACAAGCTCCGCCAGCACCTCGACATGCCCACCACCCGGCCCGTGTCGGAGTGGGACAGCGAGGAAATGGACGACTACACCGACGCCTACGCCGACCATGTCATGGCCGAACTGCAACGCGCCCGCGAGGTGGACAAGGCCGCGTTCCTCGCCATCGAGGAGCGCCTCGACTTCAGCCACATCGTACCGGACGGCTTCGGCACCGGCGACGCGCTTATTGTCTCCGACGACACGCTGACCGTGGTGGATTTGAAGTACGGCAAAGGCGTCGAAGTCTCCGCAGTCGGTAACCCGCAGATGCGGCTGTACGCCCTCGGCGCGCTCGCCACCTACGGCGCCATCTACGACGTTGAGCAAGTACGCACCGTGATCTTCCAACCACGCCTGGCGAACATCAGCGTGGAGGAAATCAGCGTCGATGAGCTCGTGGCGTGGGCGGAGGACGTGGTGCGCCCCGCCGCAGAAAAGGCCATCGCCGGCGAAGGCGAACTCAAAGCGGGGGAGTGGTGTCGGTTCTGCCGACACGCCGCACAATGCCCCGCGCTCGCCGCCGAGATGTTCGCCCCGGTGCCCACCACGGCGGAGCACGTGCCGGCAGCACCCGACCCGGACACCCTCACCGACACCCAGATCGCCACGATCGTCGCGCATGCCGGCGAGCTGAAGAAGTGGCTGTCGAAAGTGGAGGACTTCGCCCTGGCCCAGGCCAACGAGGGGCGCGCCTACCCCGGCTTGAAGCTGGTGGAGGGCCGGTCGGTACGCAAGTACACCGACGAAGCCGACGTCGCCCGCACGGTGGAAGCAGCGGGGGAGGACCCGTACAAGCCGCGCGAAGTCCTCGGCATCACCGCAATGACGAAGCTGCTCGGCAAGAAGCGCTTCGACGAGCTCCTCGGCGACCACGTCCACAAACCAGAGGGCAAACCAACGCTCGTGCCGGAGTCGGATAAACGCCCTGCGCTCACCCCCGTCAGCGCTGACACCGTCTTCGGACACATCGAGGAGTCCGCATGACCTACTTCATCAGCATCCCCACCAAGTACGCCTACGAGCCCCACCCGCGCGGCGACTTCACCTCCGGCGACCTCATCCAGATCGAGGCAGACAACCCCGGCGACGCACGGAAACTGGCGCACCAGCACCTCGGGGATCAATGGGCGTTCGACTACAACACCCGCAACCTCGAAATGAAGTGGCACCCGCGCGGTGTCACGCACTTCATCAACAAAGACGGCGAACTCACCGCCCTCTACACCAACAACTAGATCCAAGGAGGATCCCATCATGGCACTGACCGACCGCAACGTAACCGTCCGAGGCCGCCTGTCCTTCCCCGACCTGTTCAAAGCACGGAAAGCCAACGACCAGGCAGACCCCAAATTCGGCGCCACCCTGCTCATCCCCAAGAGCGACACCGCCACCATCGCAGCCGTCCAAAAAGCCATCGACGCCGCAGTCGCAAAGGGCGTCAAAGACGGCAAGTTCAAGAACACCATCGACCCGTCCAAGACCAAGTACCCGCCACTGCGCGACGGCGACAGCCTCACCGACTCCGGCGAACCCCGCGGCGCGGAGTACGCCGACCACTGGTTCATCTCCGCGAAGTCCCCCGAGTCCCGCCCGCCGATGGTGGTCGACAAGCAGCGCCAGCCGATCTTCAACGAGGACGACATTTACCCAGGCTGCTACGTCTACATGGCCCTGGAGTTCTACCCGTACGAGAACACCGGAAACAAGGGCATCGCCCCAGCACTCGTTGGTGTGATGTTCGACGCGGACGGGGAGCGCTTCGGCGACGCCCCACTGGAAGCAGAAGACGTCTTCGGCACGGTCGCCGGCGGCACCGCAGCCTCGTCCGACGACGACTGGCTCTAGAAGGAGGCGCACCATGGAATTCACCTTCACCAGCGAAGTACCACCCACACGCGGCCGAGTACCCCTCGACCACACACGCGCCGAAGAAGTCATTGAGGCCTGCCTCGACAACCCCAACGAATGGGCCAAGGTCCCCTACGTCTACCTCTACCCAGACGCCGAAGGAATCGAGGCGAAGAAACTCACCGGGCGCGCCCGCAGCCTCGCAGGCCGAATCCAGCGCGGAGACCTCGCGCCATTCAACGAGTACAACACCGAGGCCAAGGCACGCGACACCGACGTCTACATCCGCGTCGTCCGCACCGCGCGGGAGCGGCGCGCGCTCGAGGATTTCTAGATGAAGACCCACCGCACCAGCAAGGAGCACCACCGGGCGCAGGCCCTCCTCGACAGCCTGCCCGCAGGCTCCACCGTGGTGGACGGCAACGGTCACGCCTGGCAAGAAGGCAACGCCCCCGGCGGACGATGGTGGCACCGCGCGTACGGCGGACGCCCACTCACCTCCTACGGCCTGGCCTTCCGCTCACCAATCACACCCCTGCGGCCAAAGTAAGGCCGCGCCCACTCTCGGCCCCTGCATGCAGCACCGCGCGCAGGGGCCGTCCCAATCTTCCCCCACAACTCCATACATCCCCGACCCGGCAGAAAGCGAGGAGTGACCCCATGAAAAACCGCGAGCTGAAAATCAGTACCGCTCCAAGCAAAACAGCTGCCCGGTGGACCAACCAACTCACAACCCTGCAAGACCTCACCGCCCGCGCCTACGACCCCGCGGTGGTCGACTGCACCGTCACAGAGTACGAAAAACTCGCGAAGGGGGAGCGTGACAAGCGCAAGGACGTCGGAGGGTTCGTCGGCGGCCACCTGAAATCCGGCCGGCGCCGCAAAGGCCACGTCCTCGCCCGCTCCCTGATCACCCTCGACCTCGACAACCTCCCCACAGACGTCGACCTCGCAGCGGTGCTCGCGGACACCTTGCCGTACGCCTGGCTCGCCCACACCACCCTCAGCCACACCGCCGACAACCCGCGCTGGCGCGTCTGGGTGTGGCTCACCCGCGACGTCACCGCCGACGAATACGGCGCCGTCGCCCGCCGCACCGCCCAAGACATCAACCCCGGCCTGGAATGGTTCGACCCGACTACCTTCGAACCGGAGCGACTGTTCTATTGGCCGGCCACCCTCACCGACGGCGACTACCACGTCGAAGTATCCAGCAAGAAGGACATCCTCAACCCCGGCGACTTCCTCGACCGCTACGACGTGTGGCAAGACGTCACGACCTGGCCTGGTATCGACCCGGACCAGGCAAAAGCCTACGAAGCCACCGGCAGGCTCGACGACCCGCGCGACAAGCCCGGCATGCTCGGCGCCTTCAACCGTGCCTACCCAATCACCAAAGCGATCGAGACGTTCCTGCCCGAGGTGTACAAGCCCGGCACGACGAAGGACCGCTACACCTACACCGGCGGCACAAGTAGCAACGGGTTGATCGTCTACAACGGGGGGTTCTTCGCTTACTCCCAGCACGCCACCGACCCCGCCGCCGACGGCCACTCCCACTCCGCGTTCGACCTCGTGCGCATCCACCGCTTCGGCGACCTCGACGCGGACACCACCGCGGGCACCCCCGCGAACAAGATGCCGTCGTATGTGGCGATGCTGGACTTCGTCAACAACGACCCGGGCACCAAAGCCGAGAACGCCAAGGCCACCGCCACGATGATCGACGAAGTCTTCCAACCCGTCGCTGTCGACAGCGAAGCGTCAGCACTGGGGCCAGCGGGTGAACCATCAAAGGAAGCTAAACAGTTGCCCGCCGCAGACACCGACAGCTCCGAAGCAGGGGAGAAGCCGGCCTCCAATAAGGACTGGCTGCTCGACCTCGAAACCAAAAAAGACGGCAGCTTCAAAGATTCGATCGGAAACTTCGAACTCATCCTCACCCACGACCCCCGCTTCAACCACATCGCCTGGAACAGCCACGCCAGCCAACTCGAAGTCCAAGACCCGCAAAAACTCCCCTGGAAACAGGTCAAACCAGGCTGGACCGACAACGACGAAGCACGCTTGAAAACCGAAATCGCCCGCACCTACGGCGGACTCTACGCACCCACCAAAATGAACGACGCACTCCTCTCCACCGCCAGCGCCCGCGCCTTCCACCCCGTGCGCGACTACTTCAACAACCTGCTGCCCTGGGACGGCGTCGAACGACTCGACACGCTGCTCGTGGACACGCTCGGCGCCGATGACACACCGTACGTCCGCGCAGTCACCCGCAAAACCTTCGTCGCAGCACACCGCCGTACCTTCCAGCCCGGCTGCAAATTCGACCACGTCCTCACCCTGGTTGGCCCGCAGGGAGTGGGAAAGTCGACCATCTTCGCCCGCATGGCCGGCCAGTGGTTCTCCGACAGCCTCACCATCACCGACATGAAGGACAAGACCGGCGCGGAGAAGCTCCTCGGCAACCTCGTCGTGGAGCTCTCGGAGCTCGCCGGCATGCGCAAAGCAGAAGCCGAACCTGTCAAAGGCTTCATCTCCCGCACCGAAGACAAATTCCGCCCCGCCTACGGCAGAGTGGTGCAGACCTACCCGCGCCAGTGCATCATCGTCGGCAGTACGAATGCGGACGAGGGCTTCCTGCGCGACACCACCGGCAACCGCCGCTGGTGGCCCGTACACGTGACAGGGGAGGGGTGGCTCGGCAAACCACACGACCTGGACCAGCACACCATCGACCAGCTGTGGGCAGAAGCACGCGCACGCGACCTCGCAGGCGAAGACCTCTACCTCACCGGTGAGGTGCTCGAAGCCGCCGAACACGTCCAAGCCGAGTCCGTCGAAGCGGACGATCGCATCGGCATCGTGCAGGAATACCTCGACAAGGTCCTGCCGCCGAACTGGGACAGCCTGTCGCTCAACGTGCGGCGCGTCTGGCTCGAAGACGGCACACTGCCAGACCACCTGCGCGAGGTCGGCATGTGGGACCACACCATCCAGCGCGACACCGTCTCGAAGATCGAAATCTGGTCGGAGTGCTTCGGCCGCGACCCGGACGCGATGCGCAAAATCGACTCGCACGAGATCACCGCGATCATGCAGCAGGTCGACGGCTGGGAAGACAGCGGGCGCCGCACGCGCCTGCCGATCTACGGACTACAGAGGGTCTACCAACGCTCGAATGTTCGACAAGAAACAGCAGCCTAAAAGGCTGTGACAAAGCGCCCCGCATGCTTTGTCACAGCCCGTGACAAACGTGACAAAGAAAAGTTTTGTCACAAGCTTTGTCACGGCCCGGAAAGCACGCGTTAGCGGGGATAACACTTAATCTGTGACAAACGTGACAAAGTTTTTAACTAATAACTTTTTGGGGCGATTAGGGGTGCTTATGTCCAAAACTACAGACACTCCGCCTAAATCCAAGACCTAAGTAGAAACAGGTCCGAGTTTGTCACAACCCACCTGCAGGAGAACTAGCCCATTGTTAGAACGCCAGGTCGAACAAGCATTGGTCCGCGAGGTCCGCAAACACGGCGGAATCGCCCCAAAATTCACCAGCCCTGGAACCGCCGGCATGCCCGACAGAATCGTCATCCTCCCCAAAGGCAAGGTCTGCTTCGTCGAACTCAAACGGCCAGGACAAAAACCCCGCCCCATCCAAACCCGCCAAATGGACCGCCTCACCCAACTCGGCTGCATGGTCCGCACCATCGACCACCCCAACCAAATCCAGGAACTCATTGATGAAATCACCAACTCGTAAAAAGCGCCCCGCCGTCGACGTCACCTGTGCATGGTGCGACACCACTTTCAAACGCTGGCCATCCACCGTGCGGGCGAAGAACTATTGCAGCCGAGACTGCTATGCCAAAGCCCAATCGAAAACGCACAATCCAGACGGCTACAAAACAGTCACTGACTACAGCGCCCAATCCGCCAATATGAAGCGCATCAACGCGAAACTTAACCCCACCCGCATGACTGACGAGACCCGCGCAAAACTCCGAGAAGCACACCTGGGAAAAGGCGACCGCAAGACCTACCAGAAGATTCACGGCAGGCACGTCCACCGCGTGGTTGCTGAGCAGAAGATCGGCCGGCCGCTACGCAGCGATGAGATTGTCCACCACATCGACGGTGACATCCACAACAACCACCCCGAGAACCTCCAAGTGGTGACACGACAAGAGCACATCGAAATTCACCGCAGACAGGGAGACCTTCGAAGGAAAACCCGCAAATGAAGTTTGTCCCCCACGACTACCAGCGCTACACCATCCAATTCATCATCGACCACCCAGAATGCGCCATCCTTCTAGGTCTCGGCATGGGCAAGACAATCTCCACCCTCACCGCCATCGAAGCCCTCAAAAACGATTACTTCACCATCGACAAGGTTCTGGTGATCGCCCCGGTGCGTGTCGCCCGTGACACGTGGCCCGCCGAGATCGAAAAATGGGACCACCTCGCCGACCTCACCGTCAGCCCGATCATCGGCACCGCGACGCAGCGCACCGCGGCCGCCAACCGCCAAGCGGACATCTACACCATCGGCCGGGAGAACATCCCCTGGCTAGTGAAGCACCACGGCAGCCGGTGGCCCTACGACATGGTCATTATCGACGAACTATCCAGCTTCAAGAACCCGCAAGCCAAGCGCTTCAAAGCGCTGAAGAAAGTCCGACCCAAAATCAACCGCATCGTCGGCCTCACCGGAACCCCAGCGCCGAACTCCCTGTTGGATATTTGGGCGCCGTTCCGCCTCATCGACAACGGCCAACGCCTCGGGAAGTTCATCACCCACTATCGCGACCAATACTTCCTGCCCGACAAACGCAGCGGGCAGGTCATCTACTCGTGGAAGATCCGGCCCGGTGCGGACCAGGCGATCTACGACAACATCGCCGACATCACCGTCTCTATGCGCACCACCGACTACCTCACCCTGCCGGACGTCACCCGCCAGCACATCGAGGTCACACTCGCCCTGAAGGAGCAGAAGATGATCGACACCCTCAAGAAGGATCTCGTCCTGGACCTCGGCGACGACACCATCGACGCCGCCAACGCCGCCACCTTGAGCTTGAAGTTGCAGCAGCTTGCTGGCGGGGCGATCTACAACGAGGACGGCACCGCGGTCATCGTGGTCCACGACCAGAAACTTAAGGCGCTGGCGGAACTGGTGGACCAGGCCGACGGCAACACAATCCTGGTGGCGTATTGGTTCAAGCACGAGCGTGACCGCATCCTGTCCGCAATCCCTAACGCGCGCGTCCTGGACACCACGGAAGACTTCCAGGACTGGAACGCCGGTAAAGTCCCTGTTGGGTTGATCCACCCCGCGTCCGCCGGCCACGGACTGAATCTCCAGGCTGGCGGGCACATCATGGTGTGGTTCACCACCCCCTGGTCCCTGGAACTCTACGAGCAGGCGAACGCGCGCCTGAACCGGCAAGGACAAACCGAGCCGGTCAGCATCATCCACATCGACACCGCCAACTCGATCGACCAAGACGTACACGCGGCCCTGGCACGCAAGGACACCACCCAGTCCGCACTGATCGCCGCTGTCGCCGCCGAGCTCGACCACGCAGAGAGGACCGCAGCATGACCGACCCGTTCGAATTGAAACGAGCCGCCGAACAACTGCGACACCAGTACCTCGCGCTCAACGAACTGAAAATGACGCCACCACGATCACCGGCAGCCCGCAAGATGAAACCCACCTTTGGGCCACAATCCTGCGCCCCAGACGGCGACTGGGCACTCAACATCGAACTACTTCTGGTGGATGAGGGCGACGATGATGATCCCAACTACGAAGCCCCCAGCGGATTGTTCAACATGGTCGTAGACGCCCAGCGCTACATCCATAACAGAACCATCCAGACCAAGGACGGCCGACGCCTCGCGAGCTTCGTCGCCCTGCACTCCGGTGCGATCGCGAACCAGTTCCCGGCCGCCGATGATCTCCTGGAACTCGTTATCGAGCAGACTGCCTATATCGCCCGCCAGATCGAGAAGCGCGTAGGTTCGTCACCCCCACGGGCGGAAGCCCGACACAACTCGACTGTTATCTGTGCGTTACTGGCCCAGCAGGGGGTGAGCGTGACACCGGATCTCCTGCGTAAATGGGCAGAACGTGGAAAGCTGACAGTTGACCACCGTGATGGGCGCAATGGGTACCTCCTGTCGGAGGTGTTCAGCGTCGCATTGTCATCCACCCGATAACGAAGGAATCAAACATGGCCGAGTACTCACTAGCCCCTTACCTCTTCTCCGCAGGAATCAAGTATAGCCGTGACGAGGGGCGGAAAATGGGCAACTTTTGTCAAGACCCAGATCTCACGGCCTCTGAGTTTGTCACTAACTGCTTTCAATACCTCGTTGAAGAAGAGTCACCCCGAAAGTTTGGTGCGGATGGAAGCCGACGTCTAGATGGAATCGAGGTGCTACGTCATGAGGATCAAATCCTGTTCAAGATGCGTGTTGGCGTGACGGGTTTTACTAGTGATCTTGAACTGTCCGACCTCGGTAAAACTGCGCGCCGCAATCACTCTGACCCAGAATGGTTCAACTTACGGGCGATGTTTGCCAGCGTCCCTGGAAGCCGTAGGGGTCTCCTTCTAGTCGAAAGGGTTGCCAATTACAGCGCATACGGCGCTCTGTCGGAAGTTCTTAAAGCAGGAGCGCGTTCGAACTTGAACGAGTCGCTTACGATCAAGCTTGACCCAGTCCAAGATCCCACAGTCATGGGTCAAAACCTCAGTGAAATGCTGACAAAAGCAATTGAGTTTAGGACAACAATTGATCCAGAACGCACCGATGTAGCGGATCGAGCTGCTGGAGAGGATACGGTTCAACCTCTGAAGAAAGCAGCTGGCAGTGCATTGAAGAAGTATTCGAGGTACTTCCAGCGTGGCGGATTAGGTCTCTTTGACTCATTCAGGGGTCAGTCGGTTGAAGAACTCTCCCAGCGATTCGGTTATATTCCCGATCCGGGAGAAGATACGGATAGCCTAGATATCGTGGCCACTGTTGAGGATCGAGACGGGAAGCCTCACACCTTTTCCGTCCTCAAGGAAGAGACTGGATCCGTTTCCTTTCCTATTGAGCGGATGAACCAAGACAGTGAACCCACTGACGATGAATTCTTCTCCACCGTTGAAGAAGTGGTTGGTGTTTTGGCTAACTACACCAGTGTCACGCCCGATAGGCTAGTGTCGCTACAGAATTTCGTGAGTGTGGATGAGTTCCTAGGTGTCGAAGAATGGAGGCTAAATGAGTAGCGTCCTTTCCCCTGTCGCCTCCCCAACCGGGGTCGTTCGCGACCAGTGGGAAACTCTCCGGATCGGAAAAACAAAAAAGCGGAGAGATTACGGGGCAATTGCTGTCATCTACGTAATCCCGATGCTGTTCGGCATCTGTGCTGGCATATGGGGAAATCCCGTTGTCGATACGGCCGCCCTTCTTGCAGCAGTGGCCGTGTACACCGGTCTGATATTCAACTTGTCGTTCAACGTGTTCGACAAAAGTTTGGCTATCAGAAACGATCCTTTCAGGGAAGGTGACGAGGTAACTCTTGAGTTAGTTGACGAGCTCTTCGCCAACGTCAATTACACGGTCGTAGTCGGCCTCATCACAACAGCAGTACTCGTCAGTGCTTCACTGTTCCCCGCACCCGATCACATTGCTTGGGCGGCCAGGGTTACAGTGGCCATCGTCGCCGGCCTCTCGGCTCACCTGTTCCTGATGTCCGGCATGATCATTAAGCGATTTAGATCCCTGCGTGAGGCTTTAAAGCCGTAGCGTCTTGTCACGCTTGGTGTTATACTCGACGCGACGACACTACTTCACCCTCCACCTAGGGCCTTCTAGGATGGAGGGTTTTTGCATGCCCGGAGGTGATCGCACGTGGCCTGGACAAACCGCGGACACAACACCACCACCGCCAGACTGCGCATCCTCGAACGCGACGGTTACCGCTGCGTCCACTGTGGCGACACCCAAGGCCCGTTCGAAGTCGACCACATCGACAACACCCGCGGACCCGGCTACGACCTGGACACCAACAAACAGACACTGTGCGTCACCTGCCACACCAGAAAGACCAGGGCAGAGGAACAGCGAGGCCGCCAGGCACGCCGAGCACGAGGCCGGCACCCGCAGGAAGCCCACCCCGGCCTGAAGTGGTGAACGAAACAACCGACAACCCCAGAAATAGACCCCTGGGGGATACCCCCTGGTCACGGGGTCCAACTTGCCCCCGAAGGCAAGGCGCTCAGGCTGCGTACGGGTCTGGGTTTTTACTGATTGCGATTAGGAGGTGGTTGGCGTGGCTGGTCGTGGACCGGCGCCGAAGGACCCGGCGCGCCGCGCGCGGCGAAACAAGGGTCCGGAGATGCAGATCATTTTGTCCGAGCCGGTGCCGCAGCCGAAGTTGCCGGCGCGCATGCCGAACGGTGAGCCGTGGCCGCAGATCACCCGGGCGTGGTGGCGCATGTGGGGTAAGGACCCGCTCGCGAAGGAGTTCCGTGCGACGGACTGGGCGGAGCTGCGCGACACCGCGGTGCTGCATGGCATGTACTGGTCGGGTGACGTGAAGCTCGCGGGCGAGCTGCGTCTGCGCACGGCGAAGTTCGGTGCGACCGCGGAGGACCGCGCGCGCCTGCGCATCCAGTACGCAGCTGCTGATGAGGCGGACGATAAGCGCGACCGCCGGCGCGCGAGCAAGGCGGGGGAGGAGACGAAGAAGCGCTACGGGCAGTTGCGCGCTGTGGACTAGGGAGGTGAGGCCATGCCGTGGAAACCGGAGTTTCCGGGGGAGTGGCCCACCTTGGGGTGGATCATGCTCGACTGGTACACGGACATGCTCGCCCAGCCGGATTGCGCAGGCTACCGTCCGCTGCAGCTGACCACGGAGCAGGCGCAGTACATCCTCGACTGGTACCGCATCGACCCGTTTACTGGCCGGTTCACGTACCGCCGTGGTGTGTGGAGCCGTCCGAAGGGACACGGTAAGTCTCCGTTGATGGGGGCGATCGGTGCGGGCGAGGCGCTCGGCCCGGTCGTGTTCGATGGGTGGGACGCCAATGGCCGGCCGGTGGGCAAACCGTGGTCGGAGATCCGCACCCCGCTGGTGCAGTTCGCGGCATTGAACGAGGATCAGACCCGCAACGCTTACGAGCCGTTGTTGGAGATGCTGCGTGACGGCCCGGTGATGGATTACTACGACATCGACCCGATGGAGACGTTCGTGGCGCTGCCGAAGGGCAGGATCGAGTATATCACCGCTGCCGCACTGTCGAAGGAAGGCAACAAGTCCGTCTTCGCTGCGCTGGATCAGACGGAGGGGTGGACGAAGTCGAACGGCGGGGTCAACTTGGCGGCGGTGCTTCGTCGTAACTCCGGCAAGGTCGGCGGTCGCACGATTGAGACGCCGAACTCGTACCGGCCCGGCATGGGGTCGGTGTCGGAGGCGACGTTTGCGTACGCCCATGCGATTGAGGAAGGGCGCGCCACCGAGACTGGGCTGCTGCTGGACCATCGCGAGGCGCCGGCGGACACTGATATGAGCGACGATGATTCGCTGCGCGCTGGGCTGCTGCAGGCTTACGGTGACTCGGCGCGTGACGCCGGTGGCTGGGTGGATATCGAGCGCATTATGGCGGAAATCCGCGATCCTGCGACGGATCCGCAGGACGCGCGCCAGTATTACTTGAACCAGGTTACCCATGCGTCGGATTCGTGGGTGTCTCGCCCGGAGATCATGGCCGCGGTGGACACCACAAAGGACGTGCAGCCGGAGGACACGATCGTGCTGGGCTTCGACGGTTCCCGCGGGCGTGTTCGCGGCAAGGCTGACGCCACCGCACTAGTGGGCATGCGCCTCGCGGACAAGCATTTGTTCACGGTGAAGGTGTGGGAGAAGCGCGACACGGATCCGCAGGATTGGTCGCCGAATCCGGCGGAGGTTGACGCGGTTGTGCGCGAGACTTTCGAGGACTACAACGTGGTCGGTTTCTACGCTGACCCGTCCGGGTGGACCGGCCAGGTCGCTCAGTGGGAGGCGGACTTCTCCCGCCAGCTGCGCGTGCGCGCCTCGCGTGACGAGCCGATCGCAGCGTGGCCGCGAGGCAAGGACTCGCGAGTCTCCGAGTACGTCGAACGCCTGCGCCAGGCACTCGTGATGGGAGAGATCACTTGGGATGGCTCGAGCGCGCTGATGCGCCACATGCTCAACGCCCGGCGCCGCGACACCCGCACAGGCTACCTGCTGTATAAGCAGTTCCCGGACTCACCGGACAAGATTGACGCCGCGTACGCGGCAGTTATGGCCTACAAGGCCTGCCTGGACGCTATCTCGTCCGGGGCTACGAAGACAACGAGACGTAAACGTAGGAAGGCGGTGCTGCTATGACCACCCCTGTCGTGCTGGCCAACGGCCTGACCGAGGACGAAGCGCTCCTCATTGGCCAGCTGCAGTCTGATCTGGCGCAGTACCGGAAGAAGAACGTCGAGAAATGGCGCTACTACGACGGCGAAGTCGAGCTGAAGAACATGGACATCGCTGTGCCGTCCACGATGATCAGCGTGGAGGCGTCCATTGGCTGGGGTGGGGTCATTGTTGATGCCCTGGACGAGCGCATCGACTGGCTTGGCTGGTCGGCTGATGATGATCAGGCGGACGGTATTCAAGCGGTGGCGCGTGAGAACCGGCTGTCGACGGAGTTCAACAAGGTCAAGCTTGATTCGCTTGTCACCGGCGTGGGTTTCTTGGAGGTTACCGCGGGCGGGGCGGGGGAGCCTGATGTGATCATCAACGCGGTGTCCTCCTCGGACGCCACCTACATCTGGGACGACCGTGCGAACCGCGTCTCGGCCGGCCTGGTCGTCAAGCGCGGCCCGGACGGGGAAGACCTGTTGACGTTGTATCTGCCGGATATGACGGTCACGGTGGTGCGCGAAAACGGCGAGTCCAGGGTGACGCGTCACGTGCATAACCGTGGCCGTTGCGGCCTGGTGGCGTTTCCGAACAAGTCTCGCGCCGGGCGCACTCGTGGTCAGTCGGAGTTGACGAAGCCGGTGCGGTACGCGATTGATCATGCGCAGCGCACCATCTTGGAGATGGAGTACAACCGCGAGATTTACACGACGCCGCAGAAGTGGTTCGCGAACATTCTGCCGGAGGATCTGGGGTTTGACCCGGAGTCCGATGCTGAGATGGCGGAGTGGGAGCGGGTGAAGAAGGGGTTCGATGTTGCGATGACCCGCGCGGTGGTTCTGCCGGTGCAGGATGGTGTGGGTACGTCGAATGGTCCGACGCCGCAGACGGGGCAGTATCAGTCGGCGCCGCCGACGCCGTACATCGATGAGTTGCAGATGATTTCGCAGCTGCTGTCGTCGTATTCCGGTATTCCGTCGTCGTGGTTTGGGTTTCATACGGATAATCCGCCGTCGGCGGAGGGGCAGCGCGCGCTGGAGTCGCGGAACGTGAAGATGTCGGAGCGTCGTTGCACGTCGTATTCGGGTCCGATGGACTCGGATGTGGCGTTTATCGCGCAGTCGATTTTGGCGGAGCGTCACGATGAGATGTTGGCGCCGTCGCCGGAGTGGTTGGCGCGGGTGTCGTCTCGGTGGCGTGACCCGGCGACGCCGACGGTGGCTGCTGCGACGGACGCGGTGACGAAGCAGATCGAGTCCGGCATGGTGCCGCGCGACTCGGATGTCGCCTTGGAGCGCGCTGGCTACTCGGATGCGGATATCCGCAGGATTCGTCAGGAGCGTAGCAAGGGTCTTATGGCGCAGCTGATTGAGCAGCGGCAGGGTCAGTCGAGCCCGGCGGCGGACGCGCTCGTGCCCGGTCTTGGTGGGGCGGGGGCCTTGGAGGGTGTGCAGCTGGTGAAGGCCCGAGCGGAAGCGCTGGGTGCTTTGTTGCGCGTTGGCGTTGCCCCGCAGGAGGCAGCGCGTCTATCTGGGCTCGAGGGCGCACAGCTTTCCTCAGATGATGTGCAGCGGCAGGAGGGGTAGCACGTGACGGTTACTGAAGCTGAGATTGCTGAGCACCGCGCGCTGCTGCAGGAGATCCTGCGGATGGCCAACGGTGACCTTCTGGCGCTGTATCAGCTGGTGCAGATGCAGGACCCGGATGTGCAGGCTGACTGGTTGTTGGATGGTGTGCCGGAGATTGTGGCGGCGTACCGTGCCGTGGCGGTCGACGTCGGCTCGGTGTTCTACGCCGAGACTCAAGGGTTGACGCTGGGGCGCGACATGGCCGCAGCCGCGGCAGCGGTGAACGCTGGCATGTTGGAGCAGTCGCTGCGGTGGGCGATCTTCGCCGCCGACCCCGCCGGTATCATTGGCCGTTTGGCGGGGGTGGTGCAGCGTCATGTCGTGGACGGGTCGCGTGAGGCCGGTATGTTGACGGCTGTGGCGACGAAGCAGGCGTGGGTGCGTGCTGCGCACCCAGGGGCGTGTCAGTTCTGCCGGCTGCTGGCGACTCGTGGCCTTGATGGTGTCGGCGGGTATACGTCGAAGGAGACTGCGATGTTTGCCGGCATGTCGAAGCGGGGCCTGCGGAAGCCGAAGAAGGGTCATAAGAACGCGGTGAAGGGCGGAAGCTTCCACGACAACTGCATGTGTGTGCCGGTGTTGGCGGATGCGTATACCCCGCCGGACTACGTGCTCGAGTGGGAGCGTGACTACTTCGACGCTTTGAATGAGCTGGGCACGGCGACTGATCAGTATGCGGTGTTGGCGCAGATGCGCAAGATCAGCGGCCACAACCACTAGGCAGGAGACACAGGATGAGCATTACTCCCCCATCAGAGCTGACTGACGTCATTAGTCTCGCCCTCGAAGACCTCGAAGACCCTGGCGAGATGATCAATGGCAGCGCCGAATTCATTCTCATCATGCGGCGGCAGAATCTCGACGGAAACGATGAGGTTTTGCCGTATACCTCGGCGAAACTAAATCCGACGGTCATGGCGGGCATGCTGCAGCTTGCCCAGTTCCAGATCATGAACGGCATGTTCGAGCCGTACGAGGATGAGTAGCCAGACGAGCAGACGCCCAGGTGCGAGTCCTGGGCTGGCACTAACCCCTACACGGAAGGTGTGGGGGTTTTCTCATGCCCGCAATGGGCAACCCACACCTGAAACAGGGAGATGATCAACGATGTTCAGGAAGCACCCGATTTGGCTGCGCGCCATTGAAGGCACCGAGTCCGGCGGCTCCGCCGGGGCAGGCGAGGAGTCCGAAAAGGGCACCAGCGCGGAGGTCGACGGCCAGGAGTCGGGCGACTCCGAGCAGGTCGACTGGAAGGCCCGCTACGAGCAAGCCCAAAAGGTCGCCGAGCAGGCCCATCAGGACGCCGAAAAGTGGAAGGCGCACTCCCGCAAGTGGGAGGACCGCGCCAAGGCCAAGAACGACAACGACGGCGACACCGACGACATCCGCGCGCGCCTGGCAGAGGTCGAACAGAACCTCAAAGAGGCCCGCGCCGAGAACGAGCGGGTGGAGACCGAACGGTTGAAGTTTGAGCTCGGTGCTGAATTCGGGTTGTCGAAGGATGACGTTGATCTGCTGCGCGGCAACGAGGACGACATGCGCGCACTCGCGCAGCGCCTCGGGGAAAAGAACGAGCAGCGCTACCCAGAAAACCCTTATCAGGGCCGCGGCAGCCAAGGCAGCGCGAAGCAAAACGCGGAGTCTTGGTACGCGGAACTGACAGGGAAGAACACCTAAACCCACTGCATAGGAGGTTAATCATGCAGTTTGCACCGCGATTCCAGGTGCACGGCGATGTGACCAACCAGAAGTGGCTCGGCTCCGCGCACGCCACGGACAACGCCCGCACCGTCACCATCGACGGGACGAAGATCGACGAATTCACCAAGCAGGGCTACGTGCCCGCCGGCACCCCGCTGACCGAAGCGACGGGCGGCAAGTTCGCCCCCGCTACCGCCAGCGATGAGCTTGCCGGCTTCCTGCTTGTCGACCAGCCGGTCGGCTCCACCGCTGACGTGATCGCGCCGCTGCTTGACCACGGCCGCATCCGCGTCAAGTTCCTGCCCGAGGGTGCGCCGGACGTCACCGCGATGCCGGCCAACCCGCACTTCAGCTTCGTGAAGGAGGCCTAAACCATGGCCCTTTGGACTGATGTTGCAGACCCGCAGGAGCTGACAGAGGTTGCCCGCGCCGCTGCCCGTGATCGCGAGCAGCGCGACGCATTCAACCTGGCGCAGTTCCTGCCCAACGAGCACACACTCTCTCAGGAAGTCCGCCTCGAGGCCGGTGACAATGGCTTTGTCGAGGCTGCGGAGTACCGTGCCTACGACGCGGAAACCCCGATTGGTGGTCGCGGTGAGGGCGGCCAGCGCGTTGTCTTCGAGCTGCCGGCGCTTGGCCAGAAGCGTCGCGTGTCGGAGTACAACCAGCTGCGCTTCCTCGCGGAGGGCGGTGAAGCTGCAATTCGCACCGCGATCGGCAAGGCAGCTGTAGCGCGTGGCGAAGCCGTTGCTGACCGCATCGAGCTAGAGCGTGGTCGCGTGCTCGTCTCCGGCAAGGCCGTGATCAACGAAAACGGCTTCATCGTGAACTCCGATTTCGGACGCGATGATGAGTTGACCGTCACCGCCGGCACTAAGTGGGGTGACGAGAATTCCGACCCGGTTCAGGACATCCTGGACTGGCAGGAGGCTTACGTCGATGCCAACGGTGAAGAGCCGGCCTACATCGTCGCATCTACCAAGGCAGTTGCGGCGTTGTCCAAGTTCACCGGTTTCTTGCCGAAGGACTCTATCCGACGCCGCGCATCGTTTGAGGAAATCAACGCTCTGCTGGCTTCCGAGGGCCTTCCGACGCTGGTGAAGTACAACCGCACTGTGCGCGTCAACGGAGCGAACCTGCGTGTGGTCCCGGAGGACACTCTGCTGTTGCTGCCGGACGCTTCCGCCGGTCTGGGTAAGACCTACTGGGGTACTACGCTCGAGGCGCTTGACCCGGCCTACGGCGTCCAGGTCGAGGACCGGCCGGGCATTGTCGCCGGCGCTTACAAGACCGAGGACCCGATCGCTGTGTGGGTGAAGGCGTCCGCGATTGGTATGCCGGCGCTGGCTAACGCGAACCTCGCGATGGCCGCGACCGTCCTTTAAGCAGGTGGGTCATGGCGAAGATCAAGAGTGACTTTTTCGGTGTGGTTTATGCCCGTACGAAGTCCGGCCAGCTCGTGAAGTTGCGTGCGGGTGACACGGTGCCTTCTGGTGTGGAGGTGCGTGCCGACCTGCATGCGCCGACCTCACCTAAGGGAGGTAGCCGTGGAAAATCCAGCACCGCAGATAGCGACGCCAGCTGACGTTGAGAAGCGTCTCGGCCGTGACCTCGATGATGACGAACTCGCCGTTGTCGAAGGGCTTCTGGAAGAAGCTGAGGTGCTCGTTGAGGGGTACCTCGGGCGGATCCCGGAGCCGGTGCCGCGCCGAGTCAGTGTCGTGGCGTCACGCATGGTCGCCCGCGTGCTGGAACAGCCGGACGCGGAAGCGTTTTACGCCGAGAGTGTGCAGCACTCCGCTGGCCCGTTCTCGGAGACGAAGCGGTACTCCACCGGAGCGTCCGGTGGGTCCCCGTGGCTGACCGCTGCTGATAAGCAGTCGCTGCGGCAGTCTCGAAGCGGTGGCCGTGGGATCTACACGATCGGGATCGGGTGATGCCCTGTGGCGTTTACCGGACTGCATTTCGAGGTGGTGCGGGTGCGTCGCACCCATGACTACGTCGAACCCGCGGTGGAGGCGATTTACGACGAGCTCGGCAACCCGATCGAAACGGACGCGTTGGGCAACGACACCGTCACCGAGACCCGGGACACCGTGAAGGTGGCGGGGTGGGCGGTGCCGCGGTCTGACGAGCCGAAGCTTGCCGGCCACGATAGGCGCACCGTCCAAGTCGAGTTATACGCCCCGGTGGGCATGTTCCGACCACATGACGCGGTGGAGCTGCCGGAGCGCGATGACGTCCTCGAGGTCATCGGCGAGCCGGAGAACTACGAGCACAACCCGTTCGGCTGGGCACCCGGCCTGGAGGTTGTGAACCTAGGAGGTACGCAGTGAAACAACACTGGGCGCTAGTGAAGACCCCGAACTCGGACGATTTCGTCCGCGTTGGGTCACTGTCGTTCGACGGCGGTTCCCTGATCATCTTCGAAGACGGCGATCGGTGCATCGTGAAGCGCGCGTATGGCCCGGGTGGGTGGTTGTCGTTCGAATGGAAGGAGCCACAGAATGGTGAGGTACGTACCTAATGGGGCGGGGCTGCGCGAAGTTCTGGCCTCTCCGCAGGCCGCGTCCTTGGTTTCCGACCACGCCGAGCGTATCGCCGCCGAATGCGGAGACGGCTTCGTCGCATCGCAGCGAATGGGTAGGGTCCGCCAGCGAGCGATTGTCTACGCCGACACCTGGTCGGCGAAGCACCGCGACGCGCGGGAAAACGTGATGGTGCGGGTGCTTGGCTAATGGCAGGTATCTCCGCACAGAAGATCGCAGTTGCCGCATTACGTGACGCCCTCGGGGTGCGCGTGTCGACGCAACTGCCCGACAGTAAGAACAGGCCGGATCGTTTCGTTGTCCTCTCGCGTATCGGCGGCGGGTCCGACGACTGGGCAACGAAAGACCCGCGCTTCCTCATCGAGTGCTACGACACCTCTGAACTAGGGGCTGAAGAACTCGCCGACGGAGCGTGGGACGCATGGGCAGGGCTTCGCGGCCCAGCCCCGCTGCACCGGGGATACTCCGACAACAACCTGACCCGCTACGACAACCCGGATCTGAAACATCACCGCTTCCAGTTCACGGGTGGCCTGCAGCTGCGACGCTGACAGGCCGTGTTCCTTTTCAGGCCCGGTCCATAATCTGAAAGGACTGCGCAGCAATGGCTGTGAACATCAACAACGCCTTCGTCGGCACCCCACCGATCGACGGCGGCGTCTACTTCAACGCCCCGGTCGGCACGACCCTGCCGACCTCCACCTCCGACGAGCTGGACGACGCGTTCATCGACCACGGCGCGATCGGCCCGGACGGCTTCAACGTCCAGCCAAACCGCACCTCCGACACCGAGAAGATGTTCGGTGGCGGCGACTGGGTCGACCTGCAGACCGACTACGGCGAGGAAGCGACCATCACCTTCCTCGAGGATGACAACCCGGGTGTGGTCAATTCCATCTTCGGTGAAGACAACGTCGTCATTAAGCCGGGTGCCGAGGGCACCCAGAAGACGATCTACCACACCAAGCAGCGCCTGCCGGTCAAGTCGCACGTGATCAAGGCAGTCGATGGCGATAAGGAGAAGATCTACGTCATCCCGCGTGGTCGCATCTCGACTGTGGAGAAGACGGCGGACGTGCACACCGCGTCTACGAAGTACAACGTCACCGTCAAAACGTTCCCGTACATGCTCAAGGATTCGAACGGTAAGCGTGAGGTGTACGTCGTGGAGTACCGCGACGACGGCCGTCCGGCCGAGGGCGCCGCTTCCGGTTCCACCGTCACCGGCTAGTGACTAGCCGCACCCCTGGGCGGAGCAGCAGGGGCCAATAAATACCTGCTCCCCATTCTCATCCGGTGAATGCAGGGAACTTCATTCCCTCTGGACCGGGCCTGCCCTGACTTCACCGGGTGGGCCTAAAACGTTGCCCGGTCCGATAACTCATCAACCCGAAAGGTCTGGTCCACATGGCTTTTGTAATCTCCGCAGATTTCGACCCCATCGAGTTTGACATTCCTGCAGGTAAGACGAAAACGGTGACTATTTCTGTGCCGCCGTTCGACTGCTACTCTCCGGCGGACATCGCAGCGATGAATGCCGAACTGAAGAAGTACGAAAATGATGATGAGATCGATGACGTCAACAATCCGGCAAAGTCGGCGACGGCTCTGCTGCGTTTCCAGCTGAAGTACTTCAATCCGAGCAAGCAGAAGGCGGACGCGATCGATGCGCTGACGGTACGTCAGCTCAACGAAATCAACAAGGTTTGGTCGGAGAAGTCCGAGGTGACGCTGGGGGAATCCGAGCCCTCCACCGACGCGTCTACGCAGACCGACGAGTAACCGATGCGCTGCGCGCGGATCTGATGGAGCGTGGTCGCTCGCTCAGCGAGTTGGGGCGGACGATGCGCTGGTCTGACCTGCGCGCATTCATCAGTTTCTTGCCTGCGACGTCGCACTTTCGGCGCGAGGAGGAGCCGGAACAGGCCCGCGCGCTTGCCTGGCTCGAGGGGCTGTCTACACCGCAGGCCGCGTTGCTCGGCGACCTGGTCGACCTCATTGAAGCGGACATGCTGCTGCGCGTGGGGCAGAAGCCGCCAGACCGGACGGCTATTCAGCGCCTGGCGCAGCGCGCCACCGCGGGGGTGAAGCAGCGTGCGCAGGTTGAGCCGAAGCCGAAGGGGAAGAAGCGCAAGACACCGGACGAGATCCGCGCGCAACTCGGGCTGAAACCGAGGTAGAATAGGGAAAGTAAGCGGCTCATGTAGAAGCGCCAACTTCGACATGAGCCTGACCCGCTCACTAGAGACAGCTAGGAGGGGCTAATGCCTGATCGTACATGCACGGTCGAGGGGTGCGAGAACAAGCAACATTCACGTGGCTACTGCAGTAGCCACTACAACCGGTGGCGCGCCACTGGAACGCCCTACCGGTATTGCGGAGGGTGCGGCGCCAGCCTCCCACTCGAATACGGTGCGCAAAAGTACTGCAGCACGGATTGCAGACCACGGTGCAGAGTCGATGACTGCAATGAGCCGTATCGCTCTAAAGACGGCTACTGCGCACGGCACAAAGCGTTAGTCAGACGAAACGGTGTCCCTGTCGGGAAAACCGAATGGGCGCCGAAATCTGACCGCTATGTTTGCGTCGTCTGTGGCGAACAATTTTCTGGCGGCAACCAGCGTAGGAAACATTGCTCGAGTAGTTGCCAAGTGCTTGATTCAACTTATAAAGGCAAGGTTCCGTCACTGGATTTTGAATGCGTTATGTGCGGAAAGCTATTCGTACGTAACCGTAAGGACAGGCTGCACCAGCGCGGGGATAAGAAACTGTGCGATCGGTGTCGACGTAGCCGAGAGCGACGCCATAAATCTTCACCCGGTTATCTTGCCCGCCGCGACGGATCTCAGTGCGGAATATGTGGGGAACTCGTCGATCTTGAATTACGCCACCCCCGACCCGGAATCCGGCAGCGTCGACCACATCACCCCTGTAGCACTCGGAGGAACACACGATGAAACAAACCTTCAACTCGCTCACCTGAAATGCAACCTGACCAAGCAGGCGAGAGCTGACTACAAGACAGCTTGACAACAACCACTAACCAAACCCCTAGAGCAACCCTCTAGGGGTTTTCCCATGCCCAAGAAAGGCGGTCTGACATGGCAGAACTCGGGACTGGCTGGATCAGCATTGTGCCTGAAACGAGTCGAATCACCCCGGAGATCGCCAAAGCACTCGGCGCTGCCGAGGGACAGGTGGAGTCCAAGGGCCAGTCCATGGGTGGCAAGCTCGCCTCCGGCATCGGCAAGACCCTCAAAGTTGGCGCCGCGTCGGCTGGTGTGGCCGCCGGCGGGTTCATCGGCGCGGGTCTGGCTAAGGGCATGGGGCGTCTGACCGCGATTGAAAACGCACAGGCGAAGCTCACCGGCCTGGGTAACTCCAGCCGGGATGTGTCCGTGATCATGGACAACGCCCTGGCGTCGGTGAAGGGCACCAGCTACGGCCTGGAGTCCGCCGCTACCACCGCTGCTATGGCTGTCGCCTCCGGTATCAAGCCGGGTAAGGAGCTTGAGCAGGTCCTCAAGACTACGGCCGACACTGCGGGTATTGCTGGTGCGTCGATGGACGAGATGGGTGCGATCTTCGGCTCCGTCGCGGCGCGCGGCAAGCTTCAGGGCGATGACCTGATGCAGCTGCAGTCCCGTGGTATTCCGGTGCTGCAGATGCTCGCCGATCAGATGGGGATTACTGCTGCCGAGGCATCGAAGATGGTGTCCGAGGGCAAGGTGGACTTCCAGACGTTCGAGCAGGCACTGCGTGAGAACGTCGGCGGCGCCGCCCTGGAAGCGGGTAACACGCTGCAGGGCGCGTTCAAGAATATGGGGGCGGCTGCTGGCCGTGCGGGCGCGACCGTTGAGGGCGCGTTCGTCGGCGTGATGAAGTACGGCATGCAGGAAGCGACGGGGGCACTTGACGCGCTCGACGCGAAGCTGAAGCCGATGGCGGCGTCGACGCAACGGTTCCTCGATGGCACCGTGGTGCCCGGCCTGCAGAAGGCTAAGGCCGCGGCTGCTGACTTCTTCGAAAGCGTCGACTTCCAGAACGGGCTGGTTGGCGCCAAGGTCGCGCTCGGGGATCTGGTGTCTGCCGGCCAGCAGCTCCTGCCGGTGGTCGGCAACATTGCCTCCGCGCTGGGGCAGGCTGGTATGCAGCTGGGGCAGGCCGCGTGGAGTGCGTTCGCTACTGCACTGTCTGCCGCGGCGTCTGCAGCGTCCGCACTTGCGGGCCCGCTGAACACCGTTACCGGGTTCCTGTCGGACCACCCGGCGATGGTGACCGCTGCCGTCGCAGCATGGGCAGGCTTCAAATTTATCCCCTCTGTCGCGGAGAAGCTGTCGGGGTCTCTGCAGGGGCTCAATGACCGCGTCGGTGGCATGCGTGACCAGTTCAACATGGTCGCCCCGTACGCCGACAAGATGCGCGACGCCATGGCCGCCAACGGTGTCGAAATCTCGAGGCTCGACGCGAAGATGATGGCGCTCGGCGACACCGGCACAGGTGTTGCCGCGCAGATGGCGCAGTCCTACACCCGCGCCTCCGGCCCGCTCAAGGAAATGGCGTCAGGCCACCGCGACCTCGCAGAGAACGCGAAGCGCGCGGCGCTGGCCACCGGCGACGGCTGGGTAGCCGCAGACCGGATCATGGCGCAGGCCGGACACAACATGACCGCGACCGTCACGAACTTCGCAGGCACCCTTAAGGGCACCGGCGCTGCCGCCCTGACCGGGTTCAAGGAGGCCGGCAAGGGCGTTATCAACGCGCTGGGTGGTCCGTTCGCGGTCGGTATTGCGGCTGCGGGTACTGCGATTGCGGTGCAGCAGACTGCGGTGCAGGGCGCGAAGGCCGCGCAGGAGCAGATGGCGAAGTCCGTCCGCGATGGTGCAGAAGCCCAAAAAGACCTGCAGGCTGCACTCGCCGGCACCACTAGCGAGCTCGATGAGCAGGGGCTCGCTGCTGCGACCCGTATCGCTAAGGGCGAGTTGGCTGAGCTCGTGGCGGAGGGGTCGCGTCCGCTGGGGATTGAGGAGCGGGTCAACCAGGCCACTATCGGTATCGACGGGTTGCTGAACAAGATCCCCGGGTTGGGTACTGAGGCGTCGCGGGCGAACCTCGAGGTGACCCGGGCGAACAAGGAGGCCCGCGAGTCGTACAAGGCACTCGAGGAGTCCGCGTCCGAGATGGGGTTGTCCATCGAGGACGTCAACGCCATCGTCGCCCAGGGCGGTGGCGAGTACCAGCAGCTGATCGGCTCGCTGCGCGGCATGGGCGACGAAGGCAACATCGCCGCGGACAAGCTCGAGCAGGCCCGTGCCGTCATTGATGAGTCTGTCGACGCGGCACGTCGCCTTGACCCGGCTGCGCAGGAAGCCGCGCAGGCCATTGATGTGCTCGCGGACTCTGCGTCTTCGAGCCAGGACAAGCTCGCGGCCCTGCACACCCTGATGCAGGCCATGGGGCTGGCGCCGAAGGACGCGGAGCAGGCCATGATGGACGCCGCTGCCGCGGTGGACGAGATCGTGGAGGCCGCGGAGAAGGCGCAGCACCCGGTGGAGCAGCTCGGCGATGCGCTGTTCGGCATGGACGGCAAACTCGATCCTGCCAACGAGTCGGCGCGTGAGCTGCATGAGCGGCTGACCGGCATGGTGGGTGACCTGGAAAACGTGGCCGTTAACGGCGGTAACGTCCAGGGCGCGATGGAGGAAATGGCCCCCGCTATTGCTGCGACCGCGCGGGAGTTCGGCCTGACTGAGGGGCGGGTGCGTGAGCTGCTCGCTGCCTATGGTGGTGTGCCGGACAAGCTCGAAACCGCAATCGCGCTCGAGGGTGCGGATCAGGTTGGCCAGGACCTGGGCAAGGTGTGGGAAGCCGTCGAGCAGATGAAGAACGAGGGCAAGACCACCCTCGAAATCGCTGCCGTTGGCGACGATGCCAAGGCTGTCATGGACGAGCTCAACATCAAGTGGGAAGAGTCCGCCGACGGCAAGAACTTGGTGCTCACCGCAACTGATGATGAGGCGATTGAAGCTATCCAGCGCGTGACACGGATGGCGGCGGAACTCGGTGACTCCGAGGTCTCGCCGACCGTGTTTCTGGACACCTCGCAGATCCAGGTCAGTGCTGAGCAAGCACAGGCCATGCTGGACGCGCTGAATCTGCAGGAGCCGACACCGCACGCGCAGCTCATCATCGACCAGCTGCAGACAAACCACTCGATCGCGATGGGTGATCTCGCGTTCCTTGGAGCGCAGTCACCGACTCCAAAGGCAGACCTGGACAAGGCGCTGCTGGACGCCGGCGTGAAGGTCTCCAACGACCAGCTGGACAACCTGAATCGCAAGAAGACGCAGCCGAAGATCCAGGTCGACAACGAGCCCGCGCGCCGCGGCATCCAATCCGTCAAAGACTGGCTGTCCGGCCTGCCCATCATCCGCAACATCACTCTGCGCACTACGCGTGAGGGCAACGCTGCGGACGGCCTGATCAACGTCGGCGGTCACCGCTACATGGCGGACGGTGGCACTAGCCGTATGTCGCAGCAGCCCGCGCAGATCCAGTCCGGCGGCCGGTGGATCACCTGGGCCGAGGACGAAACGCAGGGCGAGAGCTTTATCCCGCACGCGCCGTCGAAGCGGAAGCGCTCCACCCAGATCTTGGCGGAGACCGCCCACATCTTCGGTCTCGGTCTGGTCGACCGGGGCGGGAACGAGGTGCGGCGCGACGGAACGTCGGTGGCGCCGACGTCGCAGTCGTTCCGCGCAGACGGTGGTGTGACTGCAGGAGACGTTCTGAAGTTCGTCAAGGGCGAGAACGTCGACGGTAAGCAAGCGCCTTACTCGCTTGAGCGCGCGAAATATACGTGGGCGGGCGGGCTGCTCAGCAACTGGGGCGACTGCTCCGGGTCAATGTCGGGCATCGCAGCGTTCATCGCTGGCTGGCCGTTGGCAGGCAGGAAATTCGCGACCAGTAACCAAGGCCAGGTGCTCGGGTCGATGGGTGCAAAGCCGGGCCTCGGCACCGGCGCGCGCATGGCGTTCGGATGGTTCAACGGCGGTCCGTACGGCGGGCACACCGCGGGCACGCTGTTCTTCGGCAATGGTGATCGCATCAACCTGGAAATGGGTGGTGGTCGCGGTGATGGACAAATCGGCGGCCGGGCCGCGGGCGCCGATCATTCCAGCTTCACCGATCATGCCTATCTGCCACTGAGTGGTGATCTGTCCGTCGGTATGGAGGACGAGTACGGCGCCGCAGAGAAGCTCACCGTGGACTCCACGTCCGTCAACGGTGTGTCCCTGTCCAACGGGAAGACCGTGTCGTGGGGCAAGGCGCAGTCGCTGTTTGACCAGGCGCGGGACTACTCGTCGCGCGGCAAGTACTGGGAACAGGACTACGAGAAACTGGGCAATCAGCTCGCAGGCGCCTTGTCCGGTGCGCTATCTGGTGTGCCCAAGTTCGACATCGGTGGCCGCTGGCCCACCGGCACCCTGGGGCGCAACGAGTCCACCAAGGACGAGATCGTCCTGACCAACCAGCAGTGGCGAGAGCAGTCGAAGATTGCGCTCGCGCTGCCGGAAGCCGGCCGAGCCATGACCGCAGCAGCGTTCCAGTTCTCGGATGCCGTGGACAGCGCCCAGGGTCAAGTGCTTGGTGCGGGCCGTGGACTCGGCGGTGACTTCATCGGCTCTGCCGAGATTGTCCGCGATGCCGAGCAAGGCCTGCTGGACACCAGGGCAAACATCGCCCTGCAGGCGGAGAACATCGTCAAGGCGGAGGATGAAGTCACAGAGGCGCGTAAGGCGCTGGCTGAGGCGGAGTCCAAGGGTGGCGCGCTCACGACGGCACAGAAGCGCAAGCTCGAGGACGCCGAGCGTGGGCTGGCGGAAGCCCGCAAGATGGAAGTCAAGTCTGCGAAGGACGCGGCCGCCAAGGCCAAGAAAATCGAGGACGCCGAGCGTAAGCTCGCCCGAGCTCGCGAAGACGCCGACGAGGCGCTTGCCAAGTCGGGGGACAAGAACGCCGCCGAAGTGCGCAAGGCTCAGGACCGGCTGAATAAGGCGGAGGACAAGCTGCGCGACACCCGCGAGGCCCACTCCGAAGCCCTGGCTGACCTGGAAGCAGCGGAGCGCACCGCGATCGCGGCACGCTACCAGGCAGTCTCCGACCTCGCCGTAGGCATCGGGGAACAGCTGGACAGCTCGATGCAGACCGTGGCGGGACTGTTCGACCAGTTCGCGCGTCTCGGTGGCTACGTCGATGAGATGCGCCAGTCCATCTCGAAGCTGCACATGCAGCAGAAGACCCTTGGCCTGGAGCGACTCAAGGAACTGGGTGACCTGCAGGTCAAAACCCAGGACGTTGACCGTGTCCGGCTGCGCGGTGCCATCGGTGTCGCGCAGGCCGAGTACGACCTGGAGCAGGCGCGCAAGAATGCGAAGTTCGCCGGTCTGACCTCTATCGAGGCCATGTCCGGCGCAATGGACCGGTTCTACGAGACCGGTATCTTCGCGATTGAGGGTCTGACTGAGGCGGAGATTGAGAACTCCAAGGAGGTCAAGGCCGCCCTGTGGGGTGTCGAGGTGGCGCGCAAGCAGGCCGCGCTCGACGATCTGGAGGCTGCTCGTGCTCGCGAGATCGCCACGCTGCGGGTGGCGGAGGCCACGCTGCAGCAGACCCGCGCTGCGCAGCTGTTGGAGCTGCAGACCCAGCAGCTGACGCAGGCGACTGCACAGCTCAACGGCATGACGAAGAATCAGGCCACTGGTGCTGCTGCCGGGTTCCGTGGTGCTGGCAAGGTCGGTAGTGGCCTTGGCAAGATCATCGGTGGCATTGCTGGTGCTGCTGCCGGGTTTGCTGTGGGTGGCCCGCTTGGTGCTATCCCTGGTGCGATTCTTGCGGTCAAGGGTGTCAGTGACACTGCCAAGGGGTCTATTGAGGTTCATAACAACAGGCCGGAGATGGACAAGGCCTGGAAGAAGATGGACGGCGGTTCAAAGGCTGCGGTCATCGGCGGGGCCGTCCTTGGCGGTGTGGCTGCCGGTGCTGGCGGTGCTGTCGGTGGGGCCGAGGGCGCTGCTTTGGGTAGCGAGCTTGGTGACGCGATCGTGGACGCGACCGTCGGGTCGGTGTCTCACAGCATCGGTACTCGCCTGGAGGTGCTGGAGCGCCGTCAGGCGGACGAGCTGGACGCGTTCAACCGCGACTTCGACCGGCGCGAGCACGACTTCAACATGCAGTCGCTGGATAAAGAGATCGACTACATCTACGCCCGCGACCGGGCGGAGAGCGATCTCGAGTACGCGCGGATGATGCGCGAGTCCGTGGCCGCTCCAACCGAGAAGCTGGAGAAGGCGTACCGCGACGCCGCGGAAGCGGAGAAGCAGCGCAGCGAGAAGCAGCACGCGGAGCAGATGCGTTCGCGTGGTGAGTCGCAGCGGATCCAGAACGAGCAGCTCAACGTCGAGAAGCAGTTGCCCAAGCTGCTGCAGTCGATTCTGCAGCAGTTGCCGGAGCAGACGCGCTCGCAGGTCAGCGGTGTGGGCTACCTGGCCCGCACCTAACTAGTGGAAGGGAGGTACGCAGGTGGGGCGTTACGCCGTCGCCATGCGCGACTACAAGGGCAAGCAGTGGGACTTCACCGGGAACTGGGCCGCCGGTATCAAGTCCGGTGGTGTCGACGGGCTGGTCGGCTCTACCGCTGACGTGACAGCCTCGCCGCTGACTGGTGTTGGTCAGGTGGTGCTGTCGCAGCGGGTCGAGCCGATTCAGGGTGCGGTGACGTTCCATTGCCGCGAGTCCGGTAAGCGTGATGCGGGGCAGGTGGCTGCTGATCTGCGCGCGGCGTTCTCGCCGATTGTGGGGCGGGAGAACACGCTTGTGGTGGCGTCGCCGCTCGGTGACGCGGAGGCACGGGTTCGGTTGTCGGGGCCGATCGCGGACCCTGTGCAGGACCCGTCGTGGGACGAGATGGTGCTGAACTTGACGGTGCCGGTGGTTGCCGATGAGGGGCTGTGGTGGTTGCCGGAGCAGTCTGGCACCGGAAACGTCACAGTGACGAATCGCGGTGATGTTCCTGTATGGCTGAAAATCAGGTGGAACGGTTCTGGCGGGGCGGTCACGCTGCCTTCCGGGGCGCGTTTCCAGCTGCCGGCGGTGTCCGCGCCTCGGACGCTGTTCTTGACGAGGCAGCACTCACTGGTGGTGCGTGATGACCGCGGCAACATCGACGAGGCGCTGTGGAGGAAGCTGCGGTCGGCGCTGCCGGAGATGGTGATGCCCGGCAAGACCGGCTGGTTTGTCTTGCCGGCGGGTGCTACCGCGACGTGGTGTGAGGGGGTGCTCGACCCGTGGAGGTGACATGGGCAGACCACAAGAAGCACCGCGACGCGGTCATCCGCGATGAGGGGCAGTGGGTCGGCCTGTTCGATGAGCGGGCCGAGCACGTGATGGTGCTGCCGCCGCTGCTGTCGATGGACGCGCCGGAGACGACGAACGTCCCGGTGTCGTTTCGGGCGACGGTGGTGGTGCGTACCCCGGACGGGGAGATCGACCCGCTTGTGGATGAATTGTTCGCGAGCGGTATCGCGGGGGCGCGGGCGGACAGTGAGGGGCGTATGGAGCTGTCGCTGCGTGCTACCAGGTTTGTGGTGGTGGCGCGCCCGGGGATTCTGCGGGCCTACCGGATCACCCACGTGGTGGTGTCTGGTGATGGGAATGTGCCGCCGGGGCAGATGGAGATCCACGGCACGGACATGCTGATGGAGCTCAATCGGCACATCGCCTGGACAGCACCGACCACCGTGTCCGGCAAGTACACCCGCTTCACCCGCGACTGGAACGGACCGGAGAACATCGGGGTGTTGTTCTCCCGTCCGCGTGATTTGCAGGACGTGAAGATGGTGACCACCGCTGACGGTGTCACTCTCGGCGACGGTAAAGGGGCGGAGGAGACGATCCGGTACGCGATCGCCAGGTCGTTGGAGACGGGGTGGAAAGCGGCCGGCGTGCCGGAGGTGATAGCGGATCCGCCGATCGTGGTGGACCCCAACGGTTCCGGTCTGCGCTCGCCGGAGGTGCTGGTGCGGATGACGGACGAGAAGCTGCTTGACACGCTGGCCCCGGTGGCGGCGCGCGCTGGTGTGCGCATCTCCGCGCGCCTGTGGCTACCAGGCGACCCGCAGGTGAAGGGGCTATCACTGTCCGCGCCGAAGATCGTGGTGCGGGTGGAGCAAATGCAGGAGGTGAAGTAAATGGCGGTGCTAACCGATGTGGTCCTCGTAGCCGACGGTGGTGACATCACCGCCGGCCGCAAAACATCGACGCTGACATACGGCGAGTTCAACGTGGTGCTGCCGGAGGATGTGCAGCAGCGCGAGGAGTCCGACAGCAGGGTAAAGGACGGCTACGTCTACCGCCCGGACGGTGTGTTCGGCCCGTTCGACATTGGCTTCGCTCGTGCCGACGTGACCGTGGACCTACAAGCCAAGACCTCGGACCTCGAAGCGGTGGTGGACGCTGCCCAATCGCAGGCTGACGGGGATGTGTTCTTCGAGCGTGACATCACCATCGTCGGCCTGGGCGGCTTCGTGCCTGGCGTGGATTTCCAGGTCGGCGACATCGTCACCGTGGAGCTGTGGGGCGGTCTGGTGCGCCTGGCGCTGCCGGTCACCGACATCACGCTGATCTCGTCGGACTCCGAGGGTGTGATCGCTTGGCGTGTGCACGTCGGCGGCATGCTCATCTCGGACCTGGCGGAGCTTCGTCGGTCGAATGAGGAGCTGCGGCGTCAGGTGAAGGCTGACGGCCGGTCAATTTCGCAAGCACGCTCGGACGCATCCACGGCGCGGTCTACGGCGGATTCTGCGAAGCAAGTGGCGGATGATGCGCGTCGTGCTGTGGCGTCTGCGGAGTCTGTGATTGTGCGGTCGTTGGCGGCGTCGTCGGCGTCAGTGGCTCAGGGGCATGTGTTTGCGCAGGAGGCGTACGAGTCGTACGAAAAGGCGCGGGATTCTTATGTGAGTGCGCTTTCGGCGCTTGATGAGATGGAGCGTTTGCTGGGGGAGTCTGACGCGGTGCTGCGGGAGAATGAGCAGCTTGCTGAGGATATTAAGCAGATTCATTCGCAGGTGTCTGTGCTGGGGGCGCAGGTGCGTGTGGCGTCCCAGCAAATGGGTGCGCTCCTTGGGTCTGTGTCGGGCAACGTTGCACTGTCGTTGCAGTACAGTGAGGAAGCCCGTGAGGCGGTCGCGGACGCGGCGGAGCTGCGTCGCCAGGTGGAAGCGTTGCTGGTGGATGCGCAGGACGCGATCACCGAGGGCCGGAAGCATGTGCAGTCGGCGTTGTCGCATTCGCAGTCGGCTGCGCAGGCCAAGTCCGACGCTGAGGCACAGGCGAAGAAAGCGAAGGCTGAGGCGGACCGGGCTGTCCGAACGCTGGACTCGGTGAAGACCGTCAAGGAGGGGGCGGACTCTGCGGCGAAGAAGGCAGGGGAGCGCCTGGCGGATTTGCAGCGCGAAGCCGGTGACGCTTTGACGGAGATTGACGCGGCGCAGAACGAGATTCTTGGCCTGCACCAGGAGGTGTTGGAGAAGCACGGCCAGGTGATCGACGCGCATGATGTGGCGATTCGTGCGGTGGCCGAGGGCGTGAAGGCCGCGGGCGCTGCTGCCGGGTCGGCGTCGATGGGCGCGATGTACGCGCAGCTGACAGCGGAGGACGCAGCTCGGGCTGCGGATTCAGCGCTGGACGCGGCGGCGAAAAACACCGAGGCTATCGCGCTACTCACCGAGGCGCAGGAGAAGCTGGAAGAAGCCAACCTGAAACTTGCGGCGGCGAACGATGAGAACGCCAAGGCGATTGACACGCTCCGCGAAGCGCAGGAGCTCCAGGACCAGATCAACCTTGACCTGGCGGCTGCGGACGAGAAACTCACCGAAGCGCAGACCAAGCTGGAGCAGCAAACCGCCAACTTGAACAAAGCGGTGAGTTTGACGAATCAGGCGGTGCGCGCCGTGGGTGCCGCCGCCGGGTTCGCCGCCCAAACAGGTATGCACGCCGCGGACGTGGGCGAACGCGCCACCCGCACGGCGGAATCGGCGTTGGAGGCGAATACTCTTCACGCGCAGGCGATTCTAGCCACGCAGTACAGCATCGAATACAACAAAATTATGGCCGAGGCGTACGCGCCGCACCCGTTCTCCTATTTTCAGGCTTACGCCCGAGAAGGCTCAAACCCTGCGCCTGACACGTCGATTGCGGGAGAGCCGGTGTCATCGGTGACTTTGTCGGCGAAATCCGTCAGAATCAACGCGGCTCGATTCTCTGGCTCTTTCACAGGCTCGGTCGCGTTTTCTCCGACGAGCAACAACATGGCAGGCGCAACAATAATTGTGCTGGCAAACTCTTTCACTACTAATGGCAGTGGTGTGACGCTACGCCTCAGCGATCCAATCGAATTCGGCACCGATCATACATGGCTGCAGATTGAGGGTACGGCTTTTCCGCAGCGGGTTTTGCCCATCTACCAGGCCCGGCTCGATGCTTTGACTGCGGAGTACCGCAAGAAGGGGCTTCCGATTTAGACCTTGACCGCCGTGAGGTGGCCAGCACACTACGCACCGAAAGGAGCACATTTTGACCACACCAGATTTGAATATCGTCATGCCGTACGGGGTGACGGTGCAGGGGGCGGACAGTACTCTGATCCCCCAGATCGTCGGAAAACATCCGAAGCGACGCGATTCGGCAGCACTCTACCTCACACCCGGCCCCTGCCGAATCAGCGCATCGTGGTCAGGCCCGGAAGAGATGCGGCTCATGCTCAACCGTGGCAATGGGGCGAAGCATATCCTAACTATTCCCGCCCAAAGCGGGGGGGGGCACGCTCCCAGATGGTCACATGGGGAGCACTCGACGGCGAATCCGTCTACATGCAAACAGCGAGCGGCAGGCTCACCGGGGCGAACACAGGCACTATCGAGGTGTATCCCATCGTGTTCATCGAGTAGCCACCCGGGCGGTGGTGTAAATGGCGGGCACCATCATGGAGCGCGTAGCGAAACAGCCAGACAACGGCACCGGCACAATGCCCATCGTCTACCCAAGCGACGCGCACAACGTATACCTAATTCTAGAGCCTGGCGTATACGACCTGATCATCACTTGGGACGGGCGGGCACAAGTCGAAGCATTCCATTTGTGGAACAAGGTCATGTCGGAGAGGGTCGCGGTCGTGACGCTCGACGCGGAAACCAGCAGGAAGCAGCGCAGAGGATTCGCCCGAGTTTCCTCCGAGCAGGAGCAGTGGGTGTACTTTCGCTCAACCGGTGCGCTGGACACTGGGGCGCGACTAGCAGTGCAGGTCATCCCCGCGAGCCTCACGCTCGATTTCGAGGTCACCACCTCGTAACCCAGGGGGTGGCAGCGTAATGACCACCCCAAACATTGACCTGAGCGCTTTCATGCCGGTGACGTATACGGGCGTTATCGCCCCTGGGGGGCAGACTGAGTTCAAGATCGGCGGCTCGGCTGTGTCTCGCCCGGAGTCCCCGCTGAAAGGGTCGGTGCTCGTGACCGTGGTCGCACCGACGAAAGGTAGGCCATATCTGTACGCCGACGGCGGCGGGTACTCCTACCAGCCGATTACTGAGTGCCCTGGCTCGCCGGGTAATTGGCGCGGCTCGTACACGATTGTGGTGCCGAAACGCACCACGGTCAGGGCGTATTTCCACTACCCCCTCAGCGAGGTTTATGCCGAGGACGTGGGCAAGCCGGTGTCCATCACCTTCACCTCGCTTGGCGAGCTCAAAAACTAGGCCCGTGCTCAAACTGCGCGGGCGTTTCTCATTGAAAGGACAATCCATTGGCAACCCTTGAAGACGCTAAGACCATCTGCCGGGACATTCCCGAGGAAGATCTGGGCAGGCTCTCCACCTGGATCACCCTCGAAGAACGCCCACGCAGGCGAGAAGAGCGGCGTATCGCGGACGCCGAAGCCGAGCTTGTGGCGGAGCTGCAAGAAGCTCACCCGGAGCTGGCCCCGAAGTACGCCACACAGCTGGATACGGTGGCGACACTGGAAGCCCTACTCGCCAAGCTCTCCGAGTGGGTACAGCCCACATCCAAGGCCACCGCCTACCCGCCCACGTCGCTCGTCAAGCACCAGGACAAAGCATGGCGCGCCCGCCGCCTGACCGACAAGGAGCCTGGTACCGCGTTCGACGGGTGGGAAGACGTCACACACGAGTTCCTGCGCCCCGAGCCCATCCAGGACGGCAACGCCGACGGGGCGGGCACAGACGCGCCGGGGCTAATCACCGAACCCAAACCGGAGAAGACGACCCCGGCACCCATGGCCCAGCCGTGGAAAGCAGGGGAGTGGTACTCCGCCGGGGAACTCGCCCTCGACAACGGGGTGGCCTACGTCTCGCAGCGTCTGCACCGCGCCACCGACACCACGCGCCCCAGCACCGGCGCGAAGGAATGGCGACCCCTCCCCGCCTAACCCCGCACAAACACGCCCCTGACCGCCACCCGGCCAGGGGTTTACTCATGCCCAACAGGAAAGGAGGGCGCACATGGTCACAATGCCAGTACCCAAGGGCTTCAAAGTCACCAGCAAATACGGCCCACGCTGGGGCACCACACACTGGGGCACCGACTACGGCTGCGGCAACAACGCCGACAAACCCGTCTACGCCGTCAAAGACGGCACCGTCACCCGCGCTGGTGCCGCGTCCGGCTTCGGCCGGTGGGTCACCATCGACCACCCCGCCTCAAACGGCGGTGGGGAGACCGTTTACGGTCACATCATCCCCGAGGTCACCCCCGGCCAAAAAGTGCGCGAGGGGCAGCGAATCGCCCGAATCGACGGCAACCAAGCCACCAACGGCGGGGTAGTACCCCACCTCCACTTCGAGTGGCACCGATACTCCTGGACACCACCCGGCCCGAACCGCCTCAACCCCGAGCACATGCTCAAAGGCGCGAAGTGGGTAGGCGACACGCCCACCCCGGTGCGGGCAGCAACCGCTGTCGCCGCGAACGTCCTGGACTGGTCTGCCCGGTTCACGTTCGGCCGGCCACGCCCCACCCACCAGATCCGCAACATCATCATCCACGTCACCGTCAACGCCCCCGGCACCCCGGCGGAGAACGTCGCCGAGTACCAACTCAATACCCGTTCAGGGTCGTACCACGAACTCACCGACACCACGATCAAGCACCTGATCGAGAACACCCCGGACTGGCTCACCTGGTCGAGCGGCAACTACGGCAACGACGTCGGCTGGCACCGCAGCTTCGTCATGTGGGGTACTGAGACCCGCGCCCAATGGCTCAAATACGACGCCATGCTGCGCGAAGCCGCAAAACGCGACGCAGAAAAATGCGTCCAGTTCAACATCCCCCCGGTGAAACTCACCGCCGCCGATCTACGCGCCGGGAAACGCGGATTCGCAGGCCACCTCGAAACCGGCCAAGCGTGGGGTGGCACTGACCACGTAGACCCCGGAACCGGGTTCCCCTGGGACGTCTACCTCGGGTACGTCCGCGACTACATCAACGGAACCAACCAGCAGGAGGAGGGTGACATGCTCACCGTCAAATACTTCACCGACTACATCAAGGGCTTCATCGGACCGCTCATCTCCGACGCGAAAGATATTCGCCAGCAGCTCACCGGCGGGCGCGACGCCGGCCAGTACCCCGGCTGGTCTGTCTCGCAGCTGGTCAAGAACTACCGGTCGAAGCCGGGGGATAACGGCACGCTGCCGGAGCTGGTGGCCGTCGCGCTCACCGAGCTGCAGGCGCTGCGCGCCGACGTCAACGACCTCAAGGAGGGACGCTAACCATGAACCAGAACATCCAAGTCGCGGTGCAGAATGCGCTCGCCGTGCAGCCGTGGTACATCCGCCGCAAAGACACCATCACCGCCGTTGCCGGCACGCTCCTGCAGCTCGCCAACGTCGCCGCTGCGTACACCACCGACGCTCCGGAGTGGGCCAGTGTCGCCCTGGCCGTGCTGATCGGCCTGTGCCAGATCGTGGTGCACGCGGGCACACCCGGTGCGATCACCCCATCTATGGCGGCGCGCCTCGATGAGCAAGCCCCCGCCCCTGCAGACGATGGTGGTTTAGCGGCGGGTGCTGCTGCCAATGAGCTCGCGGGTCTGCCCATGTCCAACCCTCACGACCTGGACTACACGCCCGCGCCATCGGCGCACGACGGGGGCAGCACACGCTACGAGGGGGCGCACCGTGCCGATTGAGCGCCTGCCCGAGCGGTATAAGCCGGGGGCGAGGCGGTTTCGTGACTGGTTCGCCACCGACAAGGGGCTTTTGCTGATCCTGTTCTGCGTGTTCGCCGTGCGCACCAGCACCTACATTTTCCAGGACGGCTGGCTACTGCCGCACATCCTGGATATTCAAGTGCCGCTGCTGTCCTCCATGCAGTGGCTCGCCGCCACGGTGGTGCTCGGCGTGGCGGTGGTGGCGCGCAGCGAGAGAATGGAGGCGGTGGGGCTGACGGTGGCGGTGCTCATGCTGGTGATCTGGGGTTTGTTGTTTGCCTGGACGGGTAAGGCCGAGTTCACCGCCCGTGGTGTGCTCTACATCGGCCTGGCGCTCATGTCCCTCTACACCGTGTGGCGGGGCCAATCCGCGACGATTCGAGTGAGAGGAGATGGTGGGCATGGACTATCTGGATCTGGAGGACGTGAATAACGCCTGGTCGGCGCTCGCGTTCATCGCGTCGGTGGCGATAGTGACCGCTTTGAGTTGGGCGATGATGAAGGTGAAGCGCACCGCCGACAAGGACGCTGAGCAAGCCGCCCCCGTACTCGAAGCAGCCCAGGCCGCAGCCGACCTACGCCCCGCAGTCGCCGCACTATCCACCCAGCTCGCGGACGTGCAGCAGGAGGTGGCGTGCATGACCCCGATCGTGCGGGTGAAGTACCCGCTCGCCCTCGACCATATTTCGGCGCTGCACTCGGCGGAGCCGGAGCTGACCAAGCGATACCCGATCCCACGCCCGCTGCGGGAGGACATGGACGAGTAGCTAGAAATCTACTCGTAACCCGGCGACGCGCCGTGACCTGCGCGTTCACAGTTACTCGAAACCCTTTCGAGTAGATCACCCCCACCTTGGCCCTGCGCCAGGGTGGGGTCTTTTTTCATGCCTACTTCACGATTCTCTTGATAGTCGGCTGGGAAAAGCCAGTCGCCTTGGCGAGCTTGTACATTGTCACGCCCTGCTCGTGTGCGGCACGGATAGCATCGTCGAGCTTGCCGCGCTGGATGCGAGCTCTCCTCTCTGCCTCCTGCAGCTGCATATTCTGAGAACGAACCTCTTGGAGTGCGTGCTTAGCCTCGTACTCCCAGACGCTGGAGAAGTCCACCAGACGCCCTGCCAGCTCGTCCCACCCGTGGCCGTCGTCCAGTGGGACGGTAAGGGTTTCTCCGTCGGGGCGGATAGCGACCATCTTGCCCGGGTGCCCTGAAATAGGCGCGTCCCACATTGGCGTGCCGTCTCCGTGTGTGCACCATTCGAGCGTGAGTTTCAGCGGTGGCAGCTCGCATTCGATGGTGGTGGAGGTAGCCCCGTCGAGAGCAGCTCGGATGGCTGGCTCGACGTGCTCGATCTCAAGGTCTGGTATTTCTGTGTCTCTCATAGTGTCTCCTTGGGGGGCGGGTCTGCGCCTGCCCCGGGTTGCGGCTAGTGCTGTTCTTCGGCGATAGCGCGCTCCTCAGCGGCGCGCAGCTTCTCGTATTTGGCGACTGCCTCCTTGACCTTGCTGTCGATGAGTTCGCGCAGGGTGCCGTTGTTGAGCACCTTGAGGAAGGCCTGTTCCTGCTCTTCGATCCATTCTCCAGTGCGAAGTTCGGCGCGGGTGGTGGGCTTTTGGTAAATGCCGGCCAGGATCTCTTCCCACGCGCCGTAGGCGATGCCATCTGCGATGCTGTTGTCGATGAGCATGCGGTGGGTCTCGGCTGCGCCGGTAGCCTGCTGGAAGGTGCTGCGCCAATTCTTTTCAAGGGCTGCGCTTTCATAGGGATTGGTGCCCGTGTTGTCTTCGATGGTGTAGGTGAAGTTTCCTGCTTGAGCGGTGATGATGGCTTCGATGCGGTGGGCGATGTTTCGCTCTGCGCGGTAGGCGGCGAGGTTCATTGTGATCTCCTTGCGGTGTTGCTCTCTTGCTTACACCCCTATAGTAACACGGTGTTAGTAGTAATGCAAGTTTAGTTCCGTTGGTGAATGTTGCCCACATTTTCGTGACTGCATTTTGACTACAAAAAGCCCCGGAACCCCCCGGAATTGCCTGGGAAACGATTTAGCGCCAGAAACACGAAAACACCCCGCCACCAGCAAAAATACAGGTAACGGGGCGCTACTAAAAAGCTTCCCCACCAGGACTCGAACCTAGAATGACGGTACCAAAAACCGTAGTGTTGCCGATTACACCATGGGGAA
>ERZ1029874.22-NODE-22-length-42485-cov-115.220316_pt1 | contig 42485 bp, 58 predicted proteins | sample MGYA00519235_ERZ1029874 | MGnify/ENA primary metagenome ERZ1029874 (study PRJEB33666, sample SAMEA4610926) | skin metagenome | biome: Human-associated habitat; feature: Malodor aspect; material: skin | place: Philippines | collected 2015-08 ...
ACACTATCGTGAAAAGATTATCAACACCAGGATCTATCGCTGCTACCAGCATATCTTCTGTTACAACAGGAACCTCTTCTGGTACTGTGTACACATTCTCTACCTCATAGAGAAGTTCTACAGTAAATGATTTAGCATTGTTTACTACTAATCGTCCTGATTTCACTGTATTCTTATCGAGGTATTCTGGTATCATAAAGCCTTGTGATAAACCAGAAAGTTTGAAAACACCTTTCTGCACTAGTGATTTATTAATCATTTGATTAGTAAAATCAATACCATTAAAGGTTTCCTTATAATGAGGAATGCTTGGTGCATCTTTTAATTCACCTTTTTTATAGAGTTTCCATAGTCCCCAGTATGAGGTCCAGTTATTACACAGTTTTCTAATAATTTGCTGTTGTTGTTTCACAGTCAAGAGTTTTATCTTGTGTTTGTTTTTTAGATGATCTCGTACTGTTTTAGCAACGTTCTCCCATACCCAGTTGTATGAGTACCAAGCACCATCATTATCCACGTTGATACCGTATTGTTGTGGGATATCGTAGATATGATCAGCGTATTCTTTTGTGCTTTTATGGAAGTATCGTGCTCGTAAGCAAGCGTTAACAGCATTATAGAATACTCGTGATTCTTCACATAATTGGCGTGCTAGTTTGAAATCTGCATGTCCTGGTTGTAAGGAGAATTTTATCACTTGGAGATTACTCATAATAAGATCTCTCCAGTGCTTATAGAGTGTTTGAAGTATAAGTGATGTACGTGTTGAGTATTAATCATTTGTACTATCACTTCCTTTTGTATTATCACATGCTTGTATGTGATGGTGTTTATTATACCATGAGTAGTGATATTTTCCAAATTATAGTTTTACTAAGTGATCATACCTTATGTTTTCATAGTATTTCCTATAATACGAAGATACTTTTGTAATACATAATCTCAATGCTATCAACAGGATAGTTATAGGACAGTCCAGGCGGTACAATATAAGCCATGTTCATGATTGTTTCTCCCTGTTTTTCTTTAGATAATGAATATTCTATTACGTTTTTCATCATATGTCAAGTTTAAAATCGCATATTTTTAAAAACACATACTATGTGCGATAATTTTCTTTAAGACAGTGAATATCTTAAAGAAGATCATTTTATCCGATACCGTTTTCCTTACAGAAATCGTAGTACATCTGTTCTGCAATTGCTACATCAAGGTTCTTTTCGTCAGATCCGTAGTTTTTGTGATATCCAACTGCATCAACGATAGTATCCTTCGCAATGCCGACGTTTTGCTTGGTTGCTCGTGCATTATCTACATGTGCGTCAAGATAGTTGCAAAGATCTTCGAACTGGTCATCGTCAAGTCCATCTTCACCTGCGAGAACCCCTAACTGAAAATCAGGTTCATCAAGGATGTTGTATGCTGGTGCTACAGCATCAAGTGCGTACATGTCTGCGCCAATAGAATATGCCATCTTGACAAACTTATAGAGGGTATCGTCATCTCCCTCAATACCGTTTTCTCGTGCAACCTCTACTAGGCGTGCGATTTCTGCATCATCGTTGTTGTCTCGGTTATAGTCGTTGATATTCATGTCAAGCATGGTGATGTTTTTCCTTTCTGTTGTTTCTATCATCCATTGTAGAGAAGATGTTTTAGATTGTCAAGTTGGATGCGCCATATTGACATACATATAGAATACATAGTATGTTTGCAAAAATAGGAAATGAAGATGTCATTTCCATTACGATCTATTTAGTTAATACCGTTTTTCTTGATGAAATCGTCATAGATTTCTTCTGCAATGTCTGCGACGATATCTTCTTCATTACCAAGATAGTTTCGATAATATACTACTGCGTTATATACGAAATCATGTGCATATCGTACATTGTCTTCGGTTTCACGAAATGCATCAGCATTATCTTCAAGATATTGAGTAAGTCGTTCTACTTGGGCATCATCAAGTCCATCTCGTTGTGCAAGTTCGCCAACATGCAAATCGATCTCTTCGACAATTCTTTCTTTAGGAACAACCTCGTCAATAGACTTTTTATCCCATCCATTTTTATATACCATTCTGATGAAATCATAAAGATCTTCATCACTTCCTTCAATACCGTTTTGTCTTGCTACTGCAACGAATTGTGCAACGTCTGTATCCCAGTGGGAAAACTTCTTGTAATCATTTACATCTGTGCTAAGCATAGTTATACCTTTTCGTGTTGTTTTGACTAATATCATATATACAACATGATGAATTGTCAACGTAGTGGAAAACTACAACTTTTTATTCACATATGTTCTGGATTCCGTCAATGCCGTCACCTAAAGCATCATAGAATCCAAGGGTTTTGTGATGATCTTCAGAATCAATCCATTCATCTTCTTGTGTAATAGCATTATTGAGCATATGCGTATTTAACGTATCTCGTTTTCGTAGAAGAGCAATCTGTATTTGATCGATGGTTTTAAATTCTTGGCTGAAAACATGTCGCATATCTTCTAGTCCCTCAAAATATCCATGCTCATAATTTTCATTCAAGTAAACCTTTTCTTCTGCTGATGCAATAAGACTATTCAACACGGTTTCTATATTTTTCTTCATTATGTATCGTTCCTTTCGCTGTGTATTGCAATATCCGGTATACTATTATCGTCTTTTAATGTCAATGATACCACACATGGAATATCGCCTATTTCAACTTCATCTTCATAATCATCGTTGTCATTATTCCTATAGAGTCGTTTTCCATATGCATCATATTCTGCAAATTCTATTTTTACTTTATTGTCGAATCCGAAAATTCGTAAACCAACATAACGGGTATCATCGAGAAAATCAAACAGATTGTTTTTTGATACCACAAAAAGATCGTATTGAGGAATTTTTGCACCAGCATATTTGAGCATATCCATTGTATCTTCAATCATAGGGATAATATCTTCATCTTCAAAAGATATTTTAGATACATTATCATCAACAGTAATATTTTTATCAATCCATTGGATAACGTTTTGTGCGTATTCTTTTTCACTTTCGTCTTTAGCAAAGTCGCTATAGACTTCATCATGTCGGGAGAATCGTTCGTGAAGATGTGCAAACCAGTCGAAATCATAATGTTGTGGAACGATAATATCAGTATTTTCTAGCCATAAAGAAAACCTATCAAGCTCTTCTTCGTCAATCATGATATTTCCATATCCATGTGGATTATCCCAAGAAAATCCTGGTATGACATGTTCGTTTCCAGTTTCATCTTTGAAAACGTAATAGGGATCAGTGGTGTATCCATCAGTAATGCATGATTGACAATAGTCGTTAGGTAGATTATAGTTTTTATTTGTATAAGTATCTTGCACAGTATATTTCATTTGCTTCTTCTCCTATATGTGACGATATATAAATAATACATATATGCAGCAGTTTTGTCAAGGGAAAAAACAAATATGCCAATACGACTTGCACAATTTTCAACCATGTACTACAGTAAGAGATATCGAAACGATGCAACAGAAAAGGAAACACATCATGAGCACTGTACTTGACAACGACATTTTTGAAGTCTACACCATTGGCGATAAGGTCATCACGAAGAAGGAAAACGAGTGCCTTCACTTGTCCGAGGTAATCCAGCGAAAGCGAGTATCTCCGCTGTTTAACTCCGTCTATATTCATCGAGATGGAACCGTTGCTATTGAAGAGTATGACGGTAATTTCCGCGCATCATATGGCGATTCCGAAGAGCGTTTTGAGAAGGTGCGCGCCAAGATTCATAAGGAGTTAGCCAAGGTGTTCCCGCTTCTTCTTGAGTCTGGATTCTTTATTGATAAGGCGTATGAGAACTTTGCTTCACAGGATCTTCAGGTAGTGTTTTACTCGAACGTGTACTACTCGCACCTGCATGATTGCATCTATCTCGATAAGGAGTATAACGTTGTTGGACACTTCCCTCCGGAAGTTGACGATGCTGTAAATCAGTAAGCACAAGTGATGCGCGCGAGAAGATAATATAGCATCTTTTCGCGCGCGACAAAATATACATATACATAGTATGTCGTACCAATAACACCTCGATTATGAGGTGCTATGCATCTTTATTTATTCTTAAACGTCCATGTTTCGATATTTTCTAAAATAGGAAATCCTCGATCATCTACATTACCAGTATCATAATATCCTGCAACATGGGTTGTGTTATCATGCACGTTTTTTAATCCATCATAGAAATATTGCGGTAAGACCTTTCCTCGTTGTGCAGATTCGCTAAGGAGCACAAAATCATCTGCTGGTAGATATCCATTATTACCGTATACAACAACGGTAGTTGTATCACCGTTATTTTCAATATCATATCTCATATCATTGTCTTTGATGGTGTATGGATAAACAATAATATCGTCTCGGTAATAATCCTTGATATAGTTGAGCGCTTTTGTCGCTCGCTGGTCAGGAACAACCTTGAGATCTCCTGATGATGACGGTGGGATGAAATGGATGAATTGTCCTGATTGCTGAGTTTCACAATACAGAATATCTACGTCACCAGGATAATCGATTTCTAGATAGTGATCTTTTTTATATATCATAAGAATATTATCTGTGGAAAATCGTGGTGGAGAATTGTATTCTAGATCATCAAGTCCTTGATTAAGAATGTTTACAAGATGTTCATTGATACTATTATCCATATTGATATATGGTTTTGGAAGTGTGATAATTTCGATATCATTATTCATAGTTATTTCCTTATCTTTTGTACAACATTACTATTGTACTATAGTTGCAGAAATATGCAAGTTGTGATGATTGTATGTGTTATAACTTGACAATGGACAATTCATTTTGATACGATAGACACATCAAAACACACACAAACAAGGAGAAGAAAAATGGCAGACATGCTGTGGAACTGGATTGATCCGTCTTGGACGCAGTTTCTTATCGTAAATATCGGTTGGATGATTCTAGGATTTATTATCGCGCTTTCTTCTGTGGCGGGATTTATGTCTCGATCAGATATCGCTAAGGTTGCAGGAATCGTTGGTTTCATTGTACTGTTTATCGTAGGAATCTATATCATGGTAATCAATGGACGATCTATTTATTTGATGATTGATAATGGCGTTGAAGGTACTGACTGGTTTTTGCTGATCATGTACGCACTAGCATTTTTCGGAGCACTATCTCCCGGTGGTAGTGCAAAACGATCCAACTAGTTTCATCGCCACGTCTGGTAATAGGCGTGGCGATGAAATTTTCGTATCAAGGAAATACTATGTCATAATGATACGTGCCTTATAGAAAAACGATATGTTTCCTATAAGGTACGTATTATCATCAAAAGAAAAACTTTAAAAATATTAGGTACATAGACGATGTATAATCGCCTGATTATTAGTATATACTACTGAGAATTTATTTGTCAAGTGTAAACGATATATGTTTTTCCTATACTATCACATATAATCACCAACAATCACTTCTCATATGGGAAAACGACAAGATTTTCATCATGCAACTTGACAGGAAAACAAGTATATGACACAATATCTTAAGACGAACAAAACAAGGAGAATATATGTCCACTGCACAAATTAAAAAGGTCAATCCGCGCGATTTCAACAGTGTCGCAGACTTTATCGAAGCAGACACTATCTATCAAAATGAACGCGCAAAGCTTGGTAGCGGACAGGGACGTGTATCACTCGATCCACTAGAGCTTTTGGGAGATATGGTCAAGGTCGCAAAAGACCAAAATGTCAAGCTTGTGCGATTAAGCGGGAACCGTTATAACGATGGTAATCCAGAATTCACCCGCTCCGGCATTGAGAAGCGTTTTGGAACATGGACAATCGCGCGTGCTTTTGCATCAGAAGCAGTTAACCTAGAAATTCTTGATGATAACGGGGAGATCTCTTCTCGCGGTATCGCAAAAGATATCTATCGTATCGCTGTTGAAAACTCAATTGATATTCTAGACATGTCTCGTGATATGTATTTTGCATCGGGACTGTTTGGACAGGCGACTATTGAGAAGCGTTTCGGTGGCTGGGTTACAGCACGAGAACAAGCGCAGAAAATGTTTGCGAAATAACGCGTGTAATTGACAAATGAGTCAAAACGATATACACTAAGAATATAGCACACAACCGAAAGGAAACTATTACAATGACTACACTGTCTTTCCCAACTCCAGTAGACGATAAGATTGTTGATATCATGAACAACCTTGCTGACAACGGTGCTGATGACACCATCATTGCTGCTGTACAAAGCGCTTTTGAGCACGGTGTTCGCCAAGGAGTAGAAAACGTTTTTCTATATAACTACATTACGAAAACTTCTATTCTCGATATGGCGAAGTACAAGCTTGTCGATGGAGAAATCTCCGATGATTGCTACGCACAACTGTATGCTATGGATGAATCCGAAATGTTTGCTCTTCTGCTTCGTAATGGTCACAATTGGTCTGTTTATCAGAACGCACTAGAAACACACAGCACTGTTGATCTTGGCGATATCTATGATGATGCAATGCTGCATGCTACTGCTATTCTGGTTGACCATATCCAGAACGACAAGTAGGTAATATCGCTTTTTGAGAAAGTACTACGAATGCTTCTCGAAAAGCGGTATTAATGTATATACATACTATGTGCTAAAAGAACAAATCTTGAAATTCTATACATCATAAGAACTTGACAATTATATCGAAATGCAATATTATGGAAAAACCTCTTATTTACCGAAAGGATAAAACCATCATAGTAACACCATGATGGTAGAAAAATAATGATGAATACTTTTCGAAACACTGCTATTGCAATTATGATTACAAGCACACTTGCTTTTTCTCATGCACCTGCTCTATCACAAGAGAATACACACAATGTAGTTGATGATTACTATACTGCTACATCAAATGTCTCTAGTCCACTATATAATGAAATGCAAAGGTTTATTCATGATCCAAAAGTACAATACATAGCAAGCGCATACGCAGCTGTATTTTCGCTTCTTGCTATCATTGGTATTATTACACGAAACGCACCAGATCAACAAGGTGTTGATAAAAACGTCGATGCACGAGATTACGAACATACGTTTGTCACTGAAGTACGACAGGGAGATAAGATTACTATTCGAGGAAAGTCATGTACAGTAGGGTATATCGACCGTAAAAACAGGATAGCGTATACTGCTGGACACTGTGGGTTTACTGACGAAACTGTAGAAGTGTTGGATGAATCAAATAATCCTATTGGCACTATCTATACCAGGTATAGTCGAGAAAGGACTCCGTTTGTTTCTGCAGACCAGGCTGTAATCAAACTCTATGATGATGTTTACCCAGGTGAAAATATATTTAGTGGAAATATAAAAATTGACTATACTGATATTCAACCAGGAGATAGGATTTGTTCTTTTTCTCGCACAACACAACAGATAATGTGTGGCGAAGTATTATATACTGCGCGAAACAGTATTGGCGCTACCCGTAATGCTGCAGGAGATAGGGGAGATTCTGGTGGTCCAGCATGGATCGAAGGAAAAGGGTTCGTTGGACTCTACGTAGGATATGCGCATAATGAAGGTCAAGACACATTGTTTTCCATGATCTTGTGATGATTTGACAATGTAATCAACATTATGTTATGATCTTAGACAGGTTGTGTAATAGTGCAATCTTTTTCATAATGACGATTATGGAAATCATAGTTCCCGCCTTTCTAGACATCTGCGATACGGTTGCGAATGGGCGGGTTTTTCATATCCATACAACAAAAAGAACTTGACGATTTTTCCATCTCGTTATACAATAGTAATTGAAGGAATTACCGAAACGTTCTTACTGTACGATGATCTTGATGATGAATGGGACATTGTTCTTACGCGTTCTCAGGTTGAGAAGTTGATTGCAACTATCGATTCTCTTGAGTAGAAAAAGATCATAGGTAAATAAACTATGCGATAGAGTTTTCTCACCTTTTTATTGATACATAGTATGTGGATTACATTTACGTCCACAAAGACCAACTATCATCTTGACCTTTCCTTCTTGGTGAAGTACAATCGTATGCAGACACACGATCTAAGGAGAAAATTATGGCACATTTTACGAACATCACCCCTGTTGAAGATATTATGCTGACGTTTACGTTTGAGGATTTTTCTGACGAAACGTTTGATCTTCCGATTGTTAATCCAGAATCGGTTATTTTAAGCGCACCTTTTTATGGATGGATTGATTTTGCAACGACTCTTCGTACGGGATTGCATGATCATCTCAATGGTATTCATGATATTGCTACATTTGTTGCAGAAGATGACGAAGAAGGCTATGTTATCAACTTCCTTTCTGATATGGGGACAAACTATGATGCTACCATCGAAATTCACGAGCATGGCGAAGCAAAAGACGGCTACTACCTCTTTATCGATATGGGAGACGAATACAATCAGTACCAGTTTGTCTTAAATAGCGATGAAGCACATCAGTTCATCGCATTTATGGAAAAGTCGTTACTTCTTCCATAAAAGAGAAAATAAAAATTCGACTAGTACTAAAAACTGTAGTACTAGTCGAATTTGTAATTATTGTAACATTCCTATTGCGTTAATATCCCATCTTCCATATAGATGATATTATCAAGCTGGTCAAGTTGGTCTTGTGAGTGAGAAACAAACAGTGTTGCTATATCGTATTCGTGTGTTGCTTGTACAATAAGTTCGGTCACTTCTTGTGCTCGTTGTGAATCAAGTGCTGCTGTAGGTTCATCAACAAGAAGTACTTCTGGATGCGTCATTAACGCGCGAGCAATGCCTACACGAGAGCGCTGTCCGCCTGATAATTGCTTAGGGTGACAGTTAGTTGTAAAATAATTTAAATTATGCTATAATAATAGAATAAGCAATAAAAGAGAGAAAAATATGTCTTATAAACCATTACGAGTAAGTGAAGCAGCACGTATTCTCAATCTCTCACCAGGAACAGTACGAAACTGGTGCAAACAAGGAAAACTAGAATACTCCCTATCAGTATCAGGACAAAAAGTATTCGACAGAGAATACATCTATAACCTAGCAAGAGAAACACAAGGACTAGAACCTATCACAGTAAAACCTGTGATCTTCTATGCTCGATCCTCAGATGGCAATGACGTGACAATTAACACACAAATAGAAAAACTCACACAATCATTCGGTAAACCGGACAAAGTTTATAAAGACAAAGCATCAGGGCTCAATGATTCCAGAAGAGGATTACGAGGACTCCTAAACTACTGTAAAAAGAATCCCAGCCACGTTTACATCACAAACAAAGACAGGATCACCAGGTTTGGTTACTCATACTTAGAAGAACTCCTAGAATCTTATGGTAGTACCCTTACCGTTTTAGACAGTGATGAAACAAAAGAGCCAATGGAAGTGCTCATGCAAGATTTTATGAGCCTGTTCACATCTTTCACAGGAAAGTTTTACCGAGTAAGAGGATACGAACAACAAAAGAAATTCTTAAAAGACATTGATAATACCATTAAGGAGAAGCGTGAGTAATAAGGATATTTTCAAGACTTTTCATGTATCTCCCATAAGTGCAAGAACTCCACAAGGAGAAGTCTTAGATCTTAAAGAAGTTTTAAGAAAACTTAAAAACGATATAGAGGTAATGACAACTATCTCTGAATGGTGCTTATTAAATGATGATGCATTATTAGAAGATATTGAGAAATTCCAAGAAGAAAATACACAATCTTTGAAATCGTATAAGATGGGTGAGAGAATTGGAATTGGTTTTGATTATAAGAAAATTCTTGATTATCAAGAAGGAACGTCAGGAAAATCCAGGTTTGAGAGAATGGTTAATGAGCGTGTCATTAACGAAGCAAAATCATGGTTAACGAGACAACAAGCGTGTGAAGGTACAAGTACGAAGTATATATCACAAGGGTATAGAAGAACCATGAATATTAATGCACCGTGTGATATCAAACCGAAAATGCCAGTTACTATCGCTGATGAACAATACTCGGCATTTCTTAATGACCCCTTTGTTGATGGTTATATTGACCTCATGATTGTTATTAATGGTGTGAAAACTGTATTGAAATTCGATTTTGATCCGTCACGTTTTCCTCATACTTATAAACTCTTAAAACCAGAAATAACTATCACAGAATCAGGATCACTCCTCTTCTCATTCTATGCAGTACACGAGAAGATTTACCCGAATTTTTCATCAGAGTACGTAGTGTCCATAGATGTGGGTATTACTAATTACGTGACATTGAGTGTTGTGAATAAACACGGTGAGATTGTTCACTCAACAACACTATCTCGTAGGGTGCATTCTTTGAAGAATAGGATTGATCGGATTAGTAAACAGATTCGCGAATTGCATGAACTAGGACGTGGCGATACTGATGAGGTGAGGGAGTTGCGTGCTGCAAATTCTCAGAAGAAAGAAGAACTTGCAATTATTGCTGGTCAAGAGATAGCGCATGTTTCGTATATATGGGATAATGCGATTGTCGTTTTTGAGGATTTATCTTGGATTGCTAATACGATGCAGAATGGTCGTTGGAATCGTGGTGCTCTTGTGAGATGGACTCAACATTTTGTTGAGTTAAACGGTGGAAGAATCACGAAAGTGAGTGCTTATAATACTTCTCAGGATTGTTATAAGTGTAAGCATAAATTACTGTTTTTAAGCTGGCATGATGCGTATTGTTCTCATTGTGATATGTATATTGATAGGGATGTGAATGCGACTGGTAATATTGGTTGTAATTTTATTGAGTGGGTGAATAAGGATGATGAGAATGTGTGGTTGAAGTATCAGGAAACTCGTAAAAATTCTAAGTCTAAGAATAGGGCGCAAGTTTTAAGGACTCCTGTTCCTCGTGATGTTTTGAAGTATCCTGGGAGGGATAGGACAAAGAATTCTTCAACTCCTAATCGCAAAGATCAGGAGTTGAAGAATAAGCAGGTTGTTGATGATGGTGTGAGGGAGGTGTGTTTTAACATTAGTGGTATTGATAAGCACAAGGATGATGCTATCGTAGTATTGGATGCTATTGATTATAGGAATATTAATAGTAGGACCCTAGAAAGGCTACCCGTTTTTGTGAATGATTCTTCTAATCATGAGAATGATTGTGGGATAATTCATGAAAATTAACTACGGTAAGCATTACCCCTATCAGCAAGTCCAACAAGCTCTAACAGCTCGTTAGCGCGGTTTTTTACCTGTTGCTTTTTCTGTTAGTGGGAGTAACCGTTTGGTTGGTCAGACATAGTATGTATCATAATGAGATAAAAAAGAACGTGTACCTAAATGTCTAAGGTACACGTTCTTACCAACCGAAAGGAGAATCAATCATGAACTTAGATTCCCATAATGTAACAGGTTCACCATTTCCTGTTACGTCATATACTATAACATGCCTTCTCATCGATGTCAAGTTAAAAGCGCCATTGTCCCGTATTCGCAGGACAATGGCGCTTTATGACTCATGTAAGAAGTTTTCGTTCACACCGTGTATACGATTATAACTTATCCACTGTTATTACGCAAGTATCGCTATGACCGATTTTTCCACGTTTTCGAGCAATACCGTAAAAAAGCGGTTCTTGGATAAATGACACAACATCAAGATACATTTCTTGAGCATATGTTACAATGAGTTTTATTGTAGTTGTGGCAATATCTCCGTGAAGGATCTTTCCGGTAATGACATATTCGTTATTTTCTTTTTTGTCATATACCACATATCACACATAGATAATGCTTTTTCTGGTGTTTCTCCAGACGCAAAATGTGTTTCTATCTGATTATAGATGTTTTCTGCAGTGCGAGCAGCAGTTACTTTTGCAGTAAGACTTGGTTGTTTCATAGTATTTCTTCTTTCTTGGCGATGTAATATACGCCTTTCGAGAACTATATCCTGTCAATTATACAGCACCATTCAAGCATTATCAAACATTCTCAGCACATTGCGTACATATCGTTATCTATTTGCAACATTGATCAATTTACTCGTGAACTTGACCGATTCATTATGAAATGATACAATATGAACTATGAACGAAATTATCAAACCTTACATCATGCGAGATCTCAGTGACGCAGACAGTCATTTTGCATGTGCAAGATGCAAAACCGTGTTTGCTAAAACGATTGAGAACAATCATTATGAAAATCGTCACTTTATTTGCGCCCGTTGCGGTTTTGCACAATATTCGTGGCGAGCAGATCTCATTATGGATAATAATTATCGTCATATCGATGAAAATGTGCAAGCAGTCAAGGATATGTCCTGGTATCACATTAGCGAACTTGATGAACCGTGCATGGAGTTCGAAAGCGAAAATACCATGCATATTGGACAACTAGAATCGCTTCGTGATCTTATTCGACAGCGCACAGCATGGAATACTGGTTGGGAACCGTTTTATGTTTATGAGTTGAAAATCCGCCAAGATGCCGATATTTACCACACGATCACTGCTGATGTGAATGACTGGAGAAATGAAGAAGACGATATTTTCTATGGACTAGCAGACGGGTTTGTCTATGTGAATCGTTATGAAGCACCCGGAAGTGTTTCTCTTATCATCAAACGTAATTGTGTCGAACTTGTTCGAGCATGGGATGATAATGAGTTTCCGTCAGAACAATAATATTACTTTCATGTTTTTACAATATGTTATTATTATATAATAAGCCATAACACGATGGAGATGAAAAATGAAACGAGAAATACATACTATGTCACTTCCCGTCATACTTGCATTGTTTCTGACTGCTTGTGGAACTTCTGATAATCAAGATTCTGTAGAAGACAGCCATACAGAAGATGTTGTCATAGAGGATTCAGAAACAGTTGCTGTAGAAGATCCAGAAGAGCCAACTATTGAAGCAGAAGAACAAACTCCGAAAGAAACAGTAGGAAAGGATAGTTCCGGGAAATCACAAAAAGATATTCAAGCGATGGACGATGAAAAAACATATCCTGGAACAACCAAGGACGGTCAAATAGACGATGCTGATGCGATATATAACGCAATCACTGCGTACTATGAGGTAATGAAAGACCCGAAAGGAGCTCGTCCAGACGATAAGGAAGCAGAAGTTTTCCATGAGTATGCTGTAGAAAAGAATTTCAATCTTACTGATAAGGAAAAAGCAGAACTGTTCACAACAGCAAAAGATCTAGGGATGTTTCGAGGATTTAATTATAAAGCGCTCAATGATGACGATAAGTACAACATTATTTCCACAGCACTAGCATCTAAGGTTGGAGCGAGTGATGAAGATGCGCCAGAATATGATGTAAAAATACAAAAAGACGATATTAAGATAGATAATTCAGGAAAACTTCCAAAAGCATTTATTCCTGCAGAAAATATTACTCTTGCATATGATGATGGAGATGAATTCAATCTTGCAGAAAATAATATAGATGATAATTTTGACGGGTTCCACTTTGTGCGCTATAAAGGCATCTGGTACATCTCGAAAGAAAGCGTCAGTGATGCACCAAGAGGGATGATTAGCATGTTTGGCGCAATGCTGCAAGACGAAAGTTTCACAGAAAGTAGTCAGTCATAACAACATAATTTTAAACAATAATGAGGACGATGATAAAAATTTCATCGTCCTCATTATTGTTTGTTGAAAGTTGTTACGATACGTCCTTACCGGAAATGCTCTTGACGATATCGCACAGAACGTCCTTGACGATCTCGCTGCTGGTTGCAATAGACGGGGAGTTAGCGACAAATTCAATCTGTCCACGCAGGTACTCAGCGTTAATATCACCAGTAAAATCATCGTTGAGCATCTTCATAGTGTCAAAAGCTTCGAAAAGAACGTCGATATCATTTGCATCTTCAACAGCGTGTCGAATCATATTCATATGTGCTGCGTTATTGTTCTTTGCGACCTTAGCGATGTTTTCCGGGGTGCGAGAATGAATCGGGAGACGATCAATGCTGTCTACAGTATCCGGGATGTTTTCACGCATAGCCATGTGCTTGATTTCGATATTATCAAGTCCTTCGGGAGAATCTAGGTAATCGGTAATAGTATCAGCATCGGATGCATTCTTCATATCCCACGGTACTGCAACAAGTCGCACAATGGACTCGTCACCACAGGTTTCAACCATACGTCCGTAGTAGATAAGAGCATCGTCCTTGTTCATTTCGTAGAACCATTCAAAACCGCCAACTCCGCTAGTATCATTTGCAGGTGCAAAGGATACGACGTAAATGGTGGTGTTTGCAGTAGTGATATTTTCCATGATGTTTCCTTTCGGTAGTGGATTGTGTATGGTTTACATGATAGTAGATTGACTATGGTGTGTCAAGTTGGCTTACAAAGAACATTTCGCGCGGGAAGAAAACACCTGCATGTATGCCATAATGAATTATACGTTCCAAAACCCGCACTCTCTTTTGTCCAACGATAATCTATGTGATACTATTTTTCCTATAATTATATGAAGGAGTAAACACAATGATTGCATATACAATAAACGGTACTATCACATCAAAAGGTGGAACAGATAAAGATACATCACAAAGCATGTTTGATCATCTTGTTCAAGTATTTGGAAGCATCATACAGTCACAATACGAGACATTTATGAAAGAAGGTGTCGTACAACTAGATAATATTGAATTATTATCTCACAGCGAATATCCGATTGATCTTTCTGATTTTATTACAACGTACAACGAATCAATCGGAAATATTCACTTGATTGTGCAAGGTGATGCTATCAGCGATATATGGCAATACAAGATGTTTCCAGACGATTCCCTCAAGTACGCAAAAGCAGATATTGAGTTTCACGATTGGAAAACTGTGCGTTAACTTGAGATACCATTTTTCAATATACGCATTATAACGCCTATATCCTGATAAGAAGCAATATTTAATAGTATATTTTCCATGCTATAATACAAAAACATACTATGTGTAAAAAAGGACATAAGGACTCGCATATCGTATGAGTCCTTATATCCTTTTTATATGCTAGTTATCAGCAACAAACGTGTCTTTATCTACGTCAACACTCAACTCGCTGTAATCATCGTTATGATCGATTTTTACATCAGAACGCATAAACGGAATCGCAAATGCTACTACAGCAAGAATCCAATTCTTCTTCATAACAGAACGCATTCCAACAGCAATATTGTATAGTACAAAAGTACAACTTGCAGTGATAGAAGCAATCATGGCAGCAAGAACCTTCTTATCGTTATCATCGAGATCCTGATCAAAACCATCGAAATCAACAGTATATGTTTTATCAATACCGTTTGTCTCAACGATACTATCAGCATACTTCATAATCGCCTTATGTGCTGCAAACAAGACTGCATTGACAATAGTGAACTTTTTCCAAGACATAGTATTTTCTCCTTATGTTATGTGTGAATATATGATACAACGTATCACCGATTTTGTCAACTTATCGACAATCTATTTCGAAAATACCGAATATAAAACATCAGCAGTAGCGCCAACGACTTTTGCACCATCGCGAGTATCGACAAGCACTCGCATACCGTATTCACTATCATCTTGCATTATCTCATAATTATCATGACTAAACCACTTGACGAGTTCTACCTCTTCTGGATTTAGCAACAGTCTATTCTCAAGTTCGTCTTTTGTGATACGAAGATTTGCATACACGACACCAAACGTCAGTCCAGTAGTATACGTAGTTGCAGCATAAGGAAGATCAATAGGACGAGTAAGATATACATCGCTTATTGTGAGTCCCGTTTCCTCATACAATTCTCGTAAAGCAGCAGTAGGTATATCTTCTTTATCTTCTCGTTTTCCTCCGGGAAAACAAAACTCACCAGCGTGTTTTCTCATATGCGATGCACGTTTGGTCAACAACACCTCGCCTGTTGTTGGGTCTTGAATGACGATTACAGCATAACGTATATCTACGTTATCGCAATCTTTTTTAGCAACAATTCCCCGATGCATAGTCTGTCCTTTATTCATAATTGTTTTCCACTACTATAGCAATGAAAAACCTGGAGATCAAAACAGCAATCTGCCAACTTGACAATGTATGGGTATGTTCATATAGTAAACAATGTAACACACCAACAACAAGGAGATACACAATGAAGATCAACATGAATGATGTTAACAAGGTTTGCGTTATCGCAGAGCAGATTGAGAAAATGAACAATTCTGCAGAAATGGAAAAGGAAGGCATTACTCTTCACCTGTTCAAGTTTGATACAGATGTTACTAATGACGAAGAGATGCATCCAGTTGCCGGAGCAACCTGGGGTGATTATGGCTATTGGACAATGTTCGAAACGGGTGCATTTGAAAAGCAGTACTCCTTCTCTTCTGTTGGTCAAGAAATTTCCGATATGATTTCTGTCATCCAGGACAAGTATATGTACAAGAAGAACGCGGATTCTTACGAGTTGACCAATGCAACCGTTCGTATGCTGTCTAATGCAGTAGACTTCATTGATACTCTTCATGATCCGTCCTATGTTGCTGCGATTGTCTATGATTCGGGACTTTATCACAACAATATCGTCATTATTCGCAGCAATGAGGATACTGGTGATACCGAAGTCGAAGTATTTTTCATCGATAAAGATGAAGATTAATATCCAATAAGGAGCATGTGGAAATATAACGCACATGCTCCTTATTGTATTTTTCGTTGCAAAACATACTATGTGAAACAATAAACAACATAGTATGTTTTGCACAATACCGTTTCTCACAATATGCCAATTTGACAAACAATGAGTTTCATGATGAAATAGGCACTAACGCATCAAGAAAGGGATCTCCACTATGGAAAAGACAATCAAAGGCACTATGCATAAGTATGTGTATGGATATCTTGAAATTGACGAGTTTTTCGACATGTATGATAAGGCGCTAAAAAAGTCGAAGTACTCTCGCGACCCACATTTTACAGTAGCAGGACAAACACTTTATCTTTACAACAAGAATTACAAGTTGTTTAAGAAAAAGGGTGTCACTTGCATTCGCTGTGATCGATCAGCAAACGTTGTTGTAGTTGAGGGAACTGGACACAAACACTTCATTGATGCAAACTTCTATCATGTACCAGAAGATCCGACGAAAAAAGCGATCTTGATAACAAAGGATCATCGCGTTCCTCGCGCGCTTGGAGGAAAAGACATGATCCCTAACTACAATGTTATGTGCGCTCGATGCAACAACAAGAAAGCAGACAGCATTGACCCAACACTAACAGAAGACGAGATTCGACAGTATAGATATACACCAGAAGAATACAAAAAGAAGTACGGTAAAGAACTTGCCGTCGCCTAATCATTACTTGTAAAGATTATGATGCGTTGATGAAGGAAATGCGTCATAATATTTCCTTCTGTGTTCTGGATCTTTTTCTACCCAATATACGAAAACGTAAGAAAGGAAAATACCTGATAATACGATAGTAAAGATAACTGCAAGCATAAATACTACAGTCAATATTGTGGACAATGGTTCGTTTTCAACGTATCCATCGATAAACACAAGTCCAGCGCATAACACAATCATTATCAATATTGTTGTTGCAATCGCTTTCATCTCTTCTTTCATTTCTTCTTTCATGATATCTCCTGTGTTTATTAATTATTTCATCACTACAGTATCATATACCCAACTATTATTCCAATATCTTTCCACAATGATCACGCAAGAAACTTGACAATTCTTTTTGACTCACATACCATAGATATTGTACACAGTAACGACTACAAGAAAGACAATCTATGATGAACAAGAATCTATATGTTCTATTCGCAAACGAAACTGACAAGAATGACAAGTCTGTAAAAGTCCTTTCCCTAGAAAAGGACGGGAAAGAAAACCAGCACGTAAGTGATTTCAATCTTATTATGGAAGAGTTCTCTTATATTGATGCACCTGTAGAAGCGCGATTTTTGACAGACGGAGAACTTCTCCAGCTTCTGGTTGATAACAAGGATACTTATCGTTACGCATTCATTAACAAGGAGAATGTGGAAAAGATGATGCGTATTCGTCAGGATTTTATCACTAAGTATGAAAACGATGAAGATACTTTTGACGGAGTAATGCAGACTGTTTACGAAGACGAAGAATATCATGATGCTATCCGACCGATAGTATTTTCTTCAAACATGTTTGTTGATGTTCCAACAGACAAGGTTTCCGAATCAATTTCCCACACTCAGTCGGATATGATATAATAGAATCCTGTGCTATAGGGGATCGGATTTTACAAGAAATTCCCCCTTAAGACGCATTATGAGCTTCTATCTTGACAATCAAGGTAGAAGCTCATAATGTTTTCTATATGTACATAGTATGTTATATGATTCAAATTGACATAAATAAAGATAGCTGGTATCCTTAAAAGAAACACCACGATAAAGGAGAAAGACATGGATATTAGCAATCTTATCGGACATTACGCCACTGTACTGCACCCGATTCTTGACGCTCAATTACAGCTATTTGTCGTTACAACTGTTGCAGGCGTAGTATCGAAATTTGTCAAAAAGATAATTGCAACGATTCTTAAAACCGTTGCAATTATTCTCGGAGTATTATTTATCGCGTCATTTATTGTGTAACAATATCGCGTTCTTGAACAGAAAACTCACCTTGTTGATCTTCTGTTACTGATAAACCATCATTGCTGTAGTAGCGTCCGCTGTTAAATAGCCACACAGTTTTACTGCCAAGTTCTGCATGTGTCGGAACGTTATATACTATAGATTCACAGTATGTGTCCTGATCATATACAGTAATAGACATGTGTGATATCACGCCACTGATAGAATGAATAGTAAAACGAGCAACGATTATATAACCGTCTTGTTGTTTTTCTCCCACAATAATAGCGCCTTTTGATTGCTCTAGATTTTCTTGTGGATAATAGGACTTTTCATGATCAAGAACAAAATTAAACTTGTCGAATGATGCTTGAATATCCTGGTTATTTCGTGTAATTTCTTTGGTAAATATATTCCTATACTCGGAATTAATTTCATATTTACGAAGGTTGTCTTGTGTTAATTCTCTTACATCCATGCTGATTCACCTCATAGGGATAGTTGTGATTTTAAATATGATAGTAGCAAAATATCATCGATTTTGTCAAACCTTACGTTAGAAATTTTGTTATGAGTTTAACGGCATACTCGAAAGTGTAATAATTCCTTGTGGCAGGATATAATCAATACCATTTTGCATGATAAGATGCTGATTGACAATAAAATCGTAGTATTGTCCCGATTTCGTTTTATAAGTGACTATAGGAAGAGAAATTGCTGTTTTCTTATCGATATTATCGTCATAATGACACATATTAACTTTTGCTCCGCGAAATAGTACTGTTTGTTGTTTCCTTGATCGTTTTACTTCGACAGTATCAATACGATTTGGTTTAACCTGTAAAGCACCTTTTGGGATATATAGGTGTTGCATTAATACTGGTTTCACATGCTTTTCGATATCCTTATTGAAATATTTTAGGTATGCATCAATGCGATTTTTATAGTCCTGATCGTGAAAGTAGTTATCAAGAAACTGTTCCCTATACAACTGTGTTGTCATTGCGAGATTCTCCTTGTTGGTGACTCTAGGGGAAATTCTATACGATAGAACATCAATTGTCAATCATTGTGATATATAAAATAGTGGCACATATTGACAACGTGCTTGTACCATGGTATTGTTTGGATAGAAATACACATGAAGGAGAAAACTACCTATGAATGCAGATAAGAAGCAAAAGTACGAGGAATTACAGGATAAACTTCGCGCAAAAGAGCAAGAAGAGCAAGATCTGAGAAATCAGATGCGCGATCTTGAAGAGACGATGAATCAGGGACGAGAAGAAAACCTTTTTGCATTCACCAAGGATTTCATCAAGTTCCTCTATGAGAAGGAGCAGGAAAATCCTGATTACAACCCAGAATTGCATGAGGATCTTCTCTATGAAAATAGACCAACGCTTGAAGAGAATGCGTATTATGATGTAACTCCTGGAAATATTGAGGATGGTATCCCATCAGTGAACATCTTTTCGGTATATAAGAATTATAGGGGCTATGATATCACTAGAGACATTGATGATAATCATGATAGTGATGCTGATAGTGATCCAGAAGAGCGCGTCGTGGTTGCATTTTCTATTGAACGCTCAAAGATTGAAGATATTATCAAGAAGCACAATCTGGATAAGAAGTAAAACGATGGCAAAAGAAACGTATATCCCCAATGATCGATTAGAGAAATATCTTGATGAATTACTGCATGATTACGGTTTTTCTCGTACCGAGCTAGCGAAAATTCTCCATGCAGATGTAGATGATATAAGAAGTGGCATTGGTCAATTAACATTAGAACAAGAAAAAACTCTTGGAAATTTCAATATACACATGAAAACAGTCTCAAACATACTTGATCATAAAGAAGATCCTAGAATGACTGCTGACTGGTTTTTTAAAAATATCGATGATGACCTCATATGCTCCCCATTCGATATGTACATGACACATGGTTATATTTCTGTAAGAGAGATGATAGGAGACGTTGATCAAGCAGCACATATTCGAAAATTCTATCCAGAATATGTAAAAACTCAACAAGAAGTTGTTCCTGTTGTCATGGGGGATGGGACTGTGCGACTTGTTGTGAAACGTCAAGATGATATGTAATATAGTCGTATCATAGGCGAAAACACCATTAGTGCTTCGTCTATTGTTCTTGGATTACTTACTATGTGATTTTCTTGAAGAAAAGATGCTCCTAGAAAACAATCTAGGAGCACATCATGATTTAGATAACACCATCATTAAATGCTGCTTGAGCGATCTTTTCTCCTAGAACAGTTCTTAAATTATAGAACTCTTTTTTGAAATCTAAGAATTCATCGTTAATACGCTCATTGCCAAAGGCAAGCTTAGCTATTTGTGCATACCCTGCATCCCAAGAGTTTGTCTGGTAACGTGGAGCATTTTTAGCATATTCATCCCGGTACGCAAATGTAATCTCATAAAGTTCTTTCGCTTTTTCTAGAAGAGATTTCGCTTCTATAGAAAGGTCATCTTCATGATCTTGTAGCCAAGTGTATACGAAACGTTCATGTTCGCCTGTGATATCAGACTGGATATCCATATTCTTATGTTTAATAGCTAGGTCTTCAATGAACTTCATACTAAAAGGAAAGAACTCGTTTTCTACGCGATAAGTATTTTCGTTATATTCATATTGACGTAAAGAGGTTTGCTTAGATTGGATGTCAAACAATGAATACACAACACAATCTGCAGTAAACTCATCAGTGATAAGATCATCAGAAGGTGCAGTGAAAATATCCTTATCCCTAATCCATAACTGCTTATCTTGAGCAATCTTTTCCTGCACTGCTCTTCTGATAGAGAAGGTTATAGCAGATCTGGTGTAATTATCCTTAGTGATATCACGTCCATTCGCTTGTGCTTGTCCTAACGAAGTTACACAAACATCTTTTGCTGATTTTTGGACGCTATCACCAATATTTAAAACATACCCAATCCAGTCCTTATGCATTTTACAACGGATGGATTTAGCAGTAGGAGCGTCAAAACCGTTCTTTGTTAATGGATAATTTTCATCAAATTCTTTATTCAATGATATTTTTGAAAACCAATCGCTGATAGTTTCTTCTTTGCGAACACGCTTACCCGTCCAATCAGTAATTTTATTTACTTCACCCTTAGAGGTACTTTCTAGGACTTCAAAAGGAAACTCTTTTTGTTTCTTATCACCATTCAAAGACCAGTGACTAAAGATAATTCCCCAAGCAGCAGAAGTTCCATCAAATTCTCCAGCATTAATCATAAATCCTTCGTGGAAAGAAAATTGTGTGGTTAAATCATCAACAAAGTTACCGAAAGAAGGACTAATCAAGAACCCTTTGTTATTGAAGAAGAAAATATGGAACTCGTCATCTTCACCATATTCAAAGAATTCTGCGAGTAATTGCACACGATAATAAAACTGAGTATACAATTCACCAGAAGCATGTCCAAACTTTTCTTTCCTCATGAGTTCACCAATAGCAGTGTTAGCAGCACCAGCTTTATGAGCATTTGTTTGTCCACTTGTAGCTTGTCCATACGGAGGATTACCAAAGAATACAATAGGTTCTTTATTCATCATTTTCTTGACTAAGGAAAGATCCATTTTTAATACTTCATCAAGCTGTTCATCAGTCATGTTCTTTAAGTCTTCTACTGTGTATGTACCATCATGCAAGCACATATCATCATTTAAGAAATCATACTGGAAAGCAACGTTATCCTTATTGAAATGCTGGGTACTCATTAATTCTCCCCCATAGAGCGTTGAAGAATAAAGGTCACTAAACTTATAATCACGAGTCAAATTTTTCGTTCCGCAAGATGAATCCCAGACAACGTATTTTTCTTTCCAATCGTCACCTAACGCATTGCTAATAACACTATGTGCTTTATTTACCCATACAGGAGGTGTGTAATAATCGCCTTTAAAACGCCTGTTCGCTTCTGCAATCAACGTATCAGCCATAGAGGTGATAGCTTTGTACTCTTTCAACGAGTACCCGTTTGCATCATACCGAGAAGAAAACACCTCGTAGCCTTCTGTGTCAATATTTTCATATTCAACACCATCAATGATCATGACGTTTTTCTTCTTCGGGTGAGCATACACTTCTTCATCACCGAACAGTGTTCTACAAAATAGTTCAATTTGTTGGCGATTTTCCTGTTGGATAACATACGGGTCATTTGTACCATATGTCATCGTTCTAAAGTCAGTAAATGCGTCAGACAGGGATGATTTTCCAATCTTAATCTTGACATATTCTGCTTCTAGCGCCATGTTAAGCAAGTGCATGCAAAATTCTGACGGTCGGAAATTCTCATCGATATTTGTCACAACAGGACGGATGTTTTTATCTTCTGCGAGATCATCCATCAATTGAGTATCTTTGTGCATCTGTGACGCTGGAAGATCCCACCTATAATCACCATTGACATATTTTTCTAGCGCAATGCTCGGGATCATAAAGATTTCATTGTTATCAACACCGATTGAAACGTTAGGATACTTTGTCGGTTCTTTGTCTTTAATCTCATGCAAGTACGAGATGATTTGACTGACTACTTCATACACATCTTTTTTATTATCGGAAAAGCTTTTATCCTTCTTCGCTTCAATAAGAAAGTTTGCAGACTCTCCGAAAAGTCCACCATCTACAGCAATAATACCGTCTGTTTTAAACGGGTATGATACATCAACATTCCCATATGAAGGATGATTGCCAAAGTACGTCTCGATCATATCGATAGCTGCTTTTTCCACAGCCTTTTCCACGTCTTTTTCTTTTTCTGTTTTTGTAAACTGCTTGAGAATCTTGTTTTCTTTGGATTTTGGCAATGTGTATGTTTCTTTAATCATAATTATTCCTTCGTGATTGTATATAAAGATATTTTACCTGATTGTACCTAAATGATACCATAATGATGCAAATATAGCAAAACAACATGGCAATGATACTGTTTATTATGCGATCAATTGCATTGTATTATAATTGATGGTTTTTGATGATCTTTACGGCTTCGTGAACATCATGCGTAACGTCACCGATAGTAAGGTCATCATATTCTTCTTCGGTGAGATCATCGTAGCGTTTCCACACGTCAATATTAAGTTTCCCGTTCTCAATAAATGAGTATGCTTGAAGAGGAAATTGTCGTCGGATATCATCTTCGATAAACAACGCATATTTTCTTAATTGCTGTTCATCTCGCTGTGACGTATCTACATCAAACACTGTTCTATAAATATAATACAGCCAACGAGGGGGCGTACCACTGTCATATGTTGAAATAGTAAAATGTCCAGAAGTCCATGATTGTTCATCGTTTGAATTCATAGATGCCTTCTCAAGATCTATAATATCTTTAATACGTGCGTTTGGGTAATGTTTCATATTATCAACTGTAACTGTATGATTCATATACTATCCTATCTTGTTGTATGAACTTATTTTAGACAGTATCGTACATTGTTGTCAAAACAACTATTTCCATAATTGGTCTTTAAGGGTGGATAACCATTATTATACACCTGTTAATCTCATTGTCTTACAACATTGAACATTTCATAGTACTGATTGCTTTCTTCAACAAAATACGTGTACTTACGATGCTCGACATGAATATCCTCATTGAGAATATAGTTGGCATCGTCTAAAGAAAATCGATATATTGTCATAAAACTATCATTATGACGAGTAATACTCACTTCAAAAAACGCGCCTCCATTTTCTTGTCGAATATTAACACCGTTGACTATAGTGTTTTGCTCAACTGGAAGAACTGTCCGAAGACGATCATAAATGCTTGCATAGATTGGGTCCATGATATTTTCCTATTCTAATGTACTTTTGATGACAACTATAATACAACATCAAGGAAATGTCAATGCATTATCTTGACATGTTATATTTCTATTGGTATTGTGAAAGTATCACAACGAAAGGACAACTCTCATGGGAAAGAAGAAGACACCTGTTGACACTGGTGTAGGCGCTTTAAAGGCGAACCTGCCAACGCCCGAGCTGACAGTTGAGTATTGTCATGTGTTTAGTCAATGGGTATTTGACAATTTCGGATCAGATGATGTGCTCATGGCGACTATACATGGCAGTTACCTATATGGCACTGCACATGAAAATTCTGATCTCGATTGCTATGTTGTTACCCTAGATGGCAAGAATACGCACAAGGAGTTTAAGACTGATAACGGATACATACTTGATGTGCGTCGTAATAGTCTTGAACGTTATGTTGAACTTGTTGGTTATGGTGCGCACCAAGCAGTTGAAGCGTTTTATTCTCCGTATGCGGTGTGGGACACTACATCTGTATGGTATCCGTTTTTGCGAGCGCAACGCACAAACCTTGCAAGTTTTGCGAAGAAGTGTCTATCTGCTGCTGATGCGTTTCGTGAGCAAGGAGAATTAAAGCCAGAAAAGGCAAAGAAGTTCTTCATGCACGCTGATCGTCTTGAATACGGAGTAGAATATGCACTCGACCATAATGGTGCATATACGCCCGTATGGAAGGATTTAGGACAATAGATATATGTTTATCCATCTATTGTTCTTCAAGGCGCGAAATACGCGTACATACTATGTAAATGACGTAAGGAAAAGCAAAACACCTTTCCTGATAGATTAATTCACATACGTCGTATATTTCGATATGCTCTTTTCTACTGTAATTTTCCCTTGTGAATATCCATAAAGAAAACTTACAGATTTATTACGCTTTTTCTTATATAGTGAAAGATCTACATCCACAAGACAATCTCGATATGCGCCCACCTTCATCACCGAACGCAACACCTTATTGACCTGGATGACAGAAGCATTGCAATCATAATCAAAATGCACAACATCAACGCCTGTGTTATTATAGTTGCTTTCATTTTTCGTTTCTACCTTATTGTTTTTTGACAACGATAGTAGCAACTGTTCAAGATAGTAAAAATCTTTTTCATTGATTTTAGATTTATCAATACTGACATACCCTTCTAGTTGCATTGCGAATTCTCCTTTTTCTTGTGTATACCAAAGCATATCATAAAGACACGTCTTTGTCAATGCTTTTCACATTTAGACGTTCAATACGTTGTGCTTATCAAGTTCACTGATAATTTTCTTGATGATCTTATCTGGACGAGAAGAATAACGAGAATATACAATCTCTTTGTCTCGAAGTTTATTATTGGTTGTAAATAAGTACAGTACTACATTTGTATCGTTATAAATGTCTATCGTCCATTCATAGTTAATCTTATCTTTATATTCCACAGGTATGTCCCATTCTAAAGTTATCCCTCCTTCAAGGAAAGGATATATGCTTGGACGAGAAAACTTTGAGTATGTCACATATTCTTCGAGAAACTGGACTGCAAATTGCATTGCTTGGTACGATATAGTATCACCTTGTTCTCCGTCAATCCATCCGTGTTTAAGGTTTGCAATAAGTTCAAGACGATCAATAGTTTCTTGATCAAGATTTGCTTGCTGGAGGTATCGCATTATAACATGTCCTTTACGTTTTCTGATGGATTCAACTATAGTGGAAAAACAAGAAAAAGTCAACAGATAGTTTATTTCACATAGTAAGTTTTTTAGGATAACAAGAACAAGGGAGAGGATGTTCCATCCTCCCTTGTTTTTGTTATACGCTTGTTCCTGATGGGAATTCGTTGATAATCTCCTGGTATGCTGCAAGTGCTCGTAGTTTGGTTTCCATCACACCATCTTCGGGGGAGATTGCTTCAAGCTTGTTTTTCTTCTCATGCTGCTGTCGCATCTCATAAAGAGCGACAAGCGCTTCTGCTTTCATATCCCAGGAAGCCTGATCAAACGACTGCATGATATCAATAGTTGCGTACTCGTTGATTTCTAGTGCTTGAGCAACAGTAAGTGCAATACGATCCATGCCACTAAAGGTGTGAGCTGACATGCCAGCAGAAAGCTTGTTTTTAAGAGCTTCGCTAAGCTTGCGAGCATCACGCCCGTCGTAGTTTCCAGAATTGTCATACGAAAACTCTGCTACGGTTTCCTTGCGGGTAGTGAAACCGAAACTGCGCTTGACCAGCTTGTCGATGTACAAAGTGGTGTTCTTGATACTACCGTACTTGTGGAATACCACCTCATACTGGTTTCCTTCTACAGTAGTCACCTGGTACTCCCGGTTTATTTTTACTTGTCATAATTGACAAGGTGAACTCCGGGAAACACTACACCACCGACTATACAAGGCTGTTAACAACACCAGAGGTGTTACTAACAGTACTCTTGCTAGAGATGATGCGATAATAGGGTTGCCGATCAAACGGAGCACCAGACAAATCACTACACCATACACTGTTGGCATAGCCCATCCCTGATACCTTTCTTCGTTCAATCGACAACCCCATTGCCTTACGCGCAATCAAGTAACTTGCTTTTACATGCTTACCAACACCAAAGAAGGATTCTCCCCACTGGACAGTATTTTTGGAAGTATAAGCAGGAGATACTTTTACGATAGTCAATCCATAAGATAATGCTTTACTTTCCAGTTCTCTTAGCAAAAGGGCGTAACGCATTTTTGTGATAGCTTTGTTTAGACCCTTCTTAGAAATTTTTGATGATTTCCGACCACGAGCTAGACCGCTCAAATTTTCTACGCCCAGGACACTAGCACCCCAGTGATCACCGAACTTAGCAACCTTATCAGACACAATGCTCATATCAGTATTCTCATCATACTCAATCGTTTGTACAGCTAGAACATTACCTGAACTATCAACAATACTCATGTCAACATGTCCTGAGTTAACGTCTAGTCCTAATACTCTGTCAGAGCGTCGGGGCAGGTTGCCACGTTTGCCAAACTCCGTTGCAGGAACAGTGATTGTAAAATGGACACGCCATTTCTGCTTTTTCTGACACCACACAAACTGATACGTCACTGGTCCTGATCCTTGCTCTAAAATATCACAAAGGAAAGTTTTTCCAGCACGAGGATTGAGAGTGCCAATCACAATCCAGGAAGTGTCTTGTAATTCTGGGTATGATTCTTGTATCATCTTAGGAACGCGTAGAGAAACCTCCCACGATACAGGATTAACTCTTAGAACAGGGTTTTGTCCTGCGCTATCTTTATCTCCTAGGAAGTCCAGGAACAATCGCTTTTGATCACGTTCTTGTCGGTACTCATGATTCCCTGGGTAACGTGTAATAAGTCTTTGTAATCGCCTACCACCAAAAGCCACAGAATGACCCTTGCTCTCACGTTTGACTATTTTGGATTCTAGGATTTCTTTTTCCTTAGTGAGATCAGTGGCACGTTTCTTACTCAACTCATTCTTTAGTTGTTCGTCAATTCTTTCTATGTCTTTCATCCATGAGAGAACGTTTGATGCAGAAGTTCTCTCTACTAGTTCCCATTGTTGATCATTAGACATGATGATATTATCAGCTTCGCGTTTTGTTAGTTTCGCAGCGTAGAGAGCATTTCTACGTTCTTGACGAGTAGGTGGAACTAATCCCTCATTCTCAGCGTTAAGCAATGAAGCATAATCCTGATTCCTTAACTCACCATAAAAACTACCAATGAGTTCAAGATAGTATTGTCCATGATCGTTGAAAGTAATCCGTGACGGATATGTACGTTTAGGTAGTTCAGAAACATTTGTTTTCTGAACATTTTCTTCTGTTGCTAAACTCATATCATCACTTCCCTTCAACTTTTTACCATGGGTTTTCTTAGTATAATATGGCGCTTTCTCTTATGCAAATCAAAGATGATTTACATGGTCAAACGTATTTTTGTGAGAAGGAACAATCGCTATTGATAGGATTATGACAAATAATGTCTATTGATTGTCATAATCACTATTTAATAATATTATTTATACTGTATTAGCGATAAAAAGACAGCTGTTTCTACCCCGGTATTGCTGAGGATGTGTTTGCCATTAAGATCATCGCGGTAGGTGATTGCCATTGGTGTTTTCTCCTTTTCGTGTTTCTATCTATAAGTTTACGTCCAGGAGAAAACATTGTCAAGTTGTGAGTCAAAATGAAATGGTCGTACAAAATTTCCTAAACAGGTTTTCGCTTGCTATTTTGCAAAATGTCATTGATGCGATCATTATATGGATTTGCAGCAGGACTGTTTTTACCATTTTCGAGTTGTACATTTCGAGGATCTTCAAGATAATTAATAACATAATTTTCCATTGCTTCTTCGAGTTGTTCTACATTGTCATGAGTTAGGTCATCTTCACGCAAAAGGTCAAAAATTTGGGAGAACTCTACCTGCTTATAAGGATCATGAAGAACATCAAGAAAATCCCAATTGTCTTTATTGATCATAATGTCTATGCATGTAAATTGTCCAGGAGACAATTCTCCTTCATAGGTATTCTTTTCTGCAAGAGGAAATGTTTTCATATTGTTTATAGCAGCATATACTTCTTCGTACTGCTTTTTGACTGGCATCTTATTTCCTACCACAATTTTATCTCGCAAGTTTATTATTCCGAGAATGACAAAAGGTGCAGCATATAACGAAACTACAAGAGGGATGTTCAGACTGTGAAGAATTCCTAAAGCAAGAAGTGTAAATATAGAGATAAACATCAAATATGCGAAGATGGATATATCTAGGAAGTTATCATAGATTTGCTTTTCCCAGGATTTTTTCTTTTGTGCAAGGTTTTTTGCAACCTGTTTCACATCCTTTTCATCATGAATGTCTTCGCGATAGATATGATAATGATGGTTTTCTGCATTAATATACTATCTCGAATCACTATTATCTTCAATCACTTGATATACAGTGTAAATACAATATTATTTTTCATGATGGTGTTCCCTTAATGATTCTACCAATTTCTCCCTAATATCTACCAGTTAGGTGTTCTCTTTCCTGGGGTATACTTATCTACCTCAACTTCCATCACGTTAACAAAAAGAACATCAATCTTATTGAATGGGACGATTACACGGTTTCCTGGAGTATTATACACATCGTCAACCATGCAAATATCAAGGAAAGCATCAGCACCATCTACTCCATTAAGATAACGCTTATATACATCAAATACCCATTCAACGTCTACTTCGTTTTTGTTTTCTCGAATATCAATAGAAAACTTCTCAATATCTACGCCATTGACGATCATCTCAACCATACCGGCATAAAACGTCTTCGTTTCCTGATCATTTTTACGAGTAGAGTTAGTCATAACAATTTCTCCTTGTGTATGTAGTGTTGTACGTCCAAAGGTAGCATACATGAAGGTCAATGTCAAGATAGGAGACGATATATTGCTATAGGGATTCTACATACTATGTGTTCTTATATAGCGATATAATATCATTACATCGCTGAGCAGATGTCCTAAATCGCCGTGTACTTAAACTCAATTATAGGCTGTCCAGCATACAGAACATTTTTCCCGTCAACATTGCGAACCTCAAATCGCTCCATATCCCCGCTGTCCTCACCATCTCGCTCGGCGTACAGCGAGGTAATAGCATCGCGATACTTCTCAACGAACTGTTTGAGATCATCAGAAAACGCATACATCTTCATACCGTATACGGAACCAGAAATCTCGCCGTTATCTACAAACTCGTCAAACATATCGTGCAGATACTCGCTGTCTACAAAGATACGCGCCCAATCGTCGTACACCTGCTTGAGTAGATCCTTGTCAGAAACGGTATCCGTAGTGCCACTGATAGCATTCTTGATGTTGTCTGCAAGATCAGCAGTTGCGCTGTTTGAAGATGCATTGCTGTTTTTCACAATTGCAATCGCCTTGTCCGTATCAATAGTCACTGTGCCATTAACGTCAGAATAGTAACCCATGTTTTTCCTTTTTCTTGTTTGTTGTTAACTTACATGTACTGATTCTATATGTTGTGCATAGGTATGTCAAGTTGAATCACGAAAAAGATTGCCACGAGGATGATACATAGTATGTGTGTAGACACAGGAGGGGGCAATCTCCAGGTAACAATTATTTTTCTAATTATCCATAGTACTCCATGCAGACCATTCTGGGTCCCCATCATCACCAAAAGAAGTTCCATAATGTTGTCGCATGATGAATTCTTTACCAATTGGGTCATAGCTATATTGAATGGTATTATCATATGTCAAAGAATTTACACAGGATGCTTTAAAATCTAGAATAGCGTTATTTTCAATATTCTTTAGGATATCGAAAAATTTCTCACAAGCATCAATATCAGTATCATAGTCGTTGACGGTAGAAAATACTATAGTTTCATCTTTGACAACGACTTGCCCCTGACATGCATCACGAAATTCACTCGCTACATCTTCAACATTCTGATAATGTTCGCTAAGACAATCAGAATTGATTTTTAATGTTCCAAAAATAATATTAGTCATAGTTAGTTATCATAGTTCGTTATTGAGTAATTGTCAAGAAAAAGTTTTCACTTCATTCCCAATCAAGTCCGGAATCAATATTAATCCCGGACTCTTGGAGAATCTTTTGCGTTAGCATCTTTTGACGATGGTTTTCCTGTTCTAGTAGTTTCATATCGTTGACGTGATTATCCCATTCGATCTCATCAGCTTTTGAACGATATTTTACATAACCAAATATCATCGGTCCAATCACTAAAGATGAGAATGAAGGGATTATAACGCTCATAGAATCAAGCATTTCTTGTGCGCCAGAATCGATACCTATCATATGACAGATAAAAGTAATTATCCACAAAAGGACAATACACGATACAGACGCAATAAGTCCATTGCGCAATCTATGAGCACGTCTGACATCCGGGTGCTTCACCGGGCGAAAATCACGATTATTTACCATGAACGGTTCCTTTCGTTATTATAGAATGCATCGTACACCAACAGCTATCAATATGCAAGTTATGCATATCAGTACCAATAATTATCGCGCACATCTTCTAAAACACTCACGAGATCTTTTTCTTCTGTCATGTCAGACATAGTTCCATACGTAATTTTCACAATCTTAAATTTCCCTTTACCCGGTGTAAGGATTGTGATAATACCGTCTTTCGATAAGGTATGCTCAAGAACGGGAATATTTGCTGTTTTACTACTTACAGTAGCAATATACGAACGTGCTGCATCAATATACGGTTCAATATGTGTAGCAAGATCTTCAATCTCTTTATCAGTAGCAGATGCATTTATCATGACCTTTGGCATCGCAACATGATCATAACTATGATCATTCTCACTGCGACCGTCTCGATACTGATAACTATCATAACCAGCAAGAAGATCATGATCGAAGAATTTTTCAATCTCGTCTCGTACCGGAGTGAAATCATCGTCGTAGAAAAATGGGTTCGTTCCCTCTTCCCTTATTCCATCAGATACGAGTTTAAACAGACCTGGATTTTCAAACCACAGGTCATCGCTTCTCATTACAGATGCAATTTCATTGTGCATCTCTACAAGAACAGCATTGCGATTGTCTGTAGATTGCTTTATTCTCGCTTGATATCTTTTTCTGACTGCTTCCATTGCTTCGTCTTGCTCGTTAAATACATTACGTAATTCTTTATCAGCATTACGATAGTTTGCTTGCAATATTTCGATATTGTCAATAGGCATAAATATTCTCCTTGGTAGTGTTGTCAAAAACACTATACCAAGGAGAATGCGTTTTGTCAATACGTTTTACTGCAATAAGATTCAGGGAATTTTCTTGCTACAGCATTTCTGACAGTTCACGAAGCGCATAAGAAATATCTCGCAAACTTTCCTCCTGCTTACGCTTATATCGATGTAGCTTGTCTGCGCTTACCTTTTCTGCAAAATCATGCATGACATCAAACCAGCCCTGGTTATCCATCGTGCTAATCATACCCAGTTCTTTAGCAAATTCGTCATAATCGTTTTCGTCATTAAGACAAAACGACTTATGCTTTACAACCTGATCCGTATCATTAACAATTATTGTGCAATCAACATTGCTTCCATACGGGGAAAGTCGTACATCAACGACAGATCCTGCATTATGCAGATATAAAGCATTGACAATCTCGTCTAGATGCACAAAGTCGAAACTTTTATCCATCGCAATATGTGCGAGCTTTTCTAGTTGTAGGTCGTTAAGCAAGTACACATTGTCTCTCGTAACCTGTTTCATGTCTGTCTCCTCGAATCTCAGTGTTATGTTAACAACACAATACCTCGTGCGATGTAGATTTGTCAAGTTTTATTGCTACACGATGAATAAAAACTTGACACAGTACTACCTATACAATATAATATGAGCTTATGAAATACAAACTTATTGACTATACAACAAATACGAAAGAAAACGTAACGTTCGGCACATGTGAGATGTGCATGTCTACCGGGACTATGACTGAACAGTTTTTTCATATTCAAGATGAAACTGGGAAAATCCATAAGGTAGAAGGATATGTATGGGACTGGGGAGATCTTTGTGAAATCTACATTGATAACATCCCTAAATTCGCTGCATGGCTAGAAACACAAGATATTACACCTCCTACAGACACGGTGTATGGCTATGATTACAATTGGCTTAATCCTATCGCTGATGATTATTATGAATATTCTCAACTTCATGATGAACTACTCCCATGGATTGAAAACAATGTCAAAGTAGAAAATAACACGATGATAATCCAAGTGTATGAAAATACGTACAGAATTTTTAATGGTTTCGATTTTTACGGTATTATGCACCACACGGTACATCACACTGATCTTGATGTGCAATTTGACTCATATAAACCTACTGACAGCAATATTATTGAGTTTGATAATGAAACACGTCATGCTGATTTTTCATTAAGCATCAATTATACGACACAAGAAGTTGTTCTGCGAGTTTGCGAATATAGAGATAATTACCGCACGAAATACACACCTATAGAACTTGGTAAAGCCCCAGGTGTGTTAAAGATTACATTCAAAGAAGATAATAGTTTCCCAGATTTTTCTTATGAGCAAAGATAGTATCTTTCATGCGTTTTGATTCTCATGCGTGATTAACAGAAAAAGATGATGATTTAACCAATCTCTTTGTTGTATTTACGCACAAGAGAAGACAACCAAAAGAAATCATGTTCGACAGGGATGAAAAGTTCTTGTTTGCGCAGCCATGCTGCAAAATGAGGAATATTCTCAACAGTAATGTAATCTACCCCATCATACATATCATAAAGATATCCAGGAATTTTATATTCTCGTCCGTCTTCGTCTTCCAAGTGGAAATATTGAGTATCGATATCGTGAGTAGACATGCACATCTCACAGGTTCCAATAGGCATGTCTTCCATTACGTCTAGAGAATAATTCGTCATAATGTATTTCATAGTTGCAATCATATTGTATAGGAGATGTTTTGGCAAGTTCCCATATGTTTATCAAAATGACATACTATGTATATTATACAACGACCATGCACAATTCTTCCTGGTCATTGCTTCTTAATAACTATGTACAGTTATGCTCATGCACTGCTTGCACCACCTTATCGAAATCTTGACGATATTCTCTCCAGGTGTGTTCTTTACAATCACGCATGGACATAGAAACAGCAAGTGTGAATTTCCATATGGAAGAACTCATAGTTGGATGCAATTCACGAATCCACACGCGGATATCATCACGATGATTATACGTATTGATAATCTTCATGATCTCCGTATTGATATCATCATGTGAAGCATCATGATCCTTATTTCTGTATTCCATGTTTAACTGCATGTTAAAAGAGTGAGTTCCCATTTCATCACCTAAGTTCAAGGTGACAAATTCTCTTCTCACATATGGGTTATCGTAATCATAAACGATAAGATCCGTATTATACACAGCATTATCATATATATCACGAATAGTATCATCATCGCTGAGATGCACGTACCATTGTTGCAATACACGTTTTCTGTAGAAGTTGAGTTCTTCCCAGTTTTCAAGTTCTGATGGAGTATAGACTGATACGTACTTGGTCTTCTTCTCTAGCATATGCATCACCTGTTAAGTGCTAGTTGTAGTTTATGATGGTTTTTCTTTATTGTTCTTTGATGTTGTATTCTACACGATGTTTTTTACAATGTCAATTTGAACACGAGCTGTTTTTTCAATATGATGATCAATGATTACGCACAATCGTATATTCAATACGTTAAACCAGGCTGTTTCGCTATTCGTGAGGTTTATGGTGAAGATAATTACCATGAGTATAGTGATGAATTCCAATACGATATTGAACAACCTGATGGTGTGAAGAGCATCTACTAGCATTTGACTTTCTTGATCAAAGTATGTTATAATTATTAGTATGATTAAAGAAAACATGCCTATTAGAGAGTTTGCGTCTAAAATTGGTGTTAGCACGCAGACAGTCCGGCGCTGGGAAAAAGAAGGAAAAATTACACCCGCCTACCGCACCCCCCAGCGGACACCGCATGTTTACACAAGAACAAGTTAATCAATACAGTAACAGAACAATCAAAGAACCCATAACTATTGCTTACTCACGAGTATCATCACCCTCACAAAAAGATGATCTTGCATCACAGAAAGAAGCAATAGAACAATGGGTCATTAATAACGGGACGGTGATTGATGACCACTACACAGATATTGGTTCGGGACTTTCTTTTAAACGAAAGAACTTACAAAAGATTATTGATCTAGCAGTCATTGAACATCAACCAATCAACTTGATCATTGCTCATAAAGACAGGCTCTCCCGTTTCGGGTTTGATCTCATAGAACATATTCTCACTATCACTGGTGGTAGTATTACTGTGATTAATCTTGAGTCATTATCACCACAAGAAGAACTTGTACAAGACATTGTTACTATTCTTCATGTGTTTTCCTCACGACTATATGGACTAAGGAAGTACAAGAATCAGATTTCTCATGACAAGGAGATCCAAAATGGGTAAAAAGAAAAATAAGGACAAGAATCTTGTCACGAGAATCTATCAGTTAAATGTTGAACCTAATACTGGTAAAGATGTTGATCTTACGAATCAAGCTTTTGAACTAGAAAAATTGCGTAAATACTTATGGGCAAGATTCGCAAGCTTCGGTACTGACACAAGCAGTATTTATGATGTCCGGAACATGCTTATGTCTGAAGGGATGAATAAAGACTATGATGTTCAACAACGTGTATGGAGAGCAGCAGTAGAAGATACACTAGGAGATATTAATGCTTTTAAACAAGCATCTATTTCCACAAGCAACACGAAAAATATCTTAAGGAATAAATTTAAAGAATCAGATCCTGATCGTTACGAGAAATTATGCAAACTCTTGAAAAGTGGGAAATGGTTAGATGATTCCTATCTCTCCTGGCTAGTACGGAGACAAACAGATCGCGTTCTCCCACGAAAAGATAATATTCCAAAATTAAGAGTAACTTTTGATAGTTCATCGTATAATGTTCAATTGGATGATAAGGGAAGAACATGGTTATCTGTGATGAGTCAGAAAGTAAGAAAACGTATCAAAATATGCGCTGGTGTGCTTCCCGAGGGAATGAAAGTTACAACAACAATACAGCTTATTTATGGTGATCGTGGTTGGGAATTACATATCCCTGTTGATGAGAAACTTGTTTCTAGTATGAAAATTTCTCGTTCTCAAAACCATGATCCTTTAGGTATTGACGCTGGCGTGAGAGAAGCTTTCGTGGATTCTGAGGGTAATTGTTATCTTCCAGACTTAGGTGAGCGTTTAGAGAAGCAGACAGAAAGATCTAAGGAACGTAATGCTAGAAGAGCGAAGTTGCGTTCTATTCGTAATGAGCATAATCGTAAAGCTGCTCTTGCGAGAAAGAAGGGTGATAAGAAATCTGCGAAGCGTCACCAATCTAAAGCTGATAAGATTACTAATAATAATCTTAGTGACAAGAAGTTGAAGGATCAAAAGCGTAAGCGTCAAGCACAGGCGCGGGATATGTATTTCCGAGCTATGTATGAGGTGTTTGAGAGAACTGATCATGTACTTGCTGAGGATTTGAGTAGTTTTAAACCTCAAAAGGGCAAGAGATCTAGGAAACAGAATCGTAAGTCTAGTGCGTGGGCGAGGTCGATTTTGAAAGAAGCTATTGAGACATGCGCACGCCGTAGAGGTTCTACAGCTACATTTACTAACCCGGCTTATTCATCACAACAGTTATTCGTGTGTAAGCACTTAGGTGTTCGCTCAGGAGTGACTGTTTACTGTAATAATGAGGATTGTCTTCATGCAGGGGTGCTTTATGATTCGGAGGTAAATGCTGCTCTTAATATTAAAGAGCGTGGTTTGGAGAACAAGATTCCGTTATGGTGGTATCCTTCTAAGGTGAGAAAATTCTTGTTGTCTGATGTGGAGGAGTTCTGTCCCTCCGAGGAACGAGTTAGACTGTCTGCTATTGCGTTAGCGTTGTAGCGTGGTGTTAACCGTTTGCGAATTACCTTTGGTTAAGTTTGACTAACTTTTAAGGAACAGATAACAGTTTCATAAAGTTGTCGCTATGAGTTGACAAATGGTTTTCATTGTGTATAATGGATACTAGCAATTACAGAAACAAGTTAGATTAATTGTCAAATCGTCCGCGAAGAGCGGGAGATATCGGTTAGAATCCGATGCTTGGATTGAAGTGATTGCGAGAATTTAAGATGAGACTGTTGCTACTAAGTGCATGTGGTAGCAACACATTGGATATTCGGTACTGCTAGGAATGCACTCCTAGCAGTATTTTTATTATGCAGAAACGTGCTATTTGCAAAATAGTTGTGTGTCTTTTTGATAGCAGTTTTCCCACCTCGCTGTGCTTTCTTCATTTCGAGAAGATTGTGCTCCGATTTCTATAATGCTTTCCCAGCCTTGATCATAACTAATCTCCTGGTTACTGCTAACCTGTTGATCATAAGGAATTGGCGTTTCCACATAGTACTCGTATGCTTGAGAATCCCTTACCGTATGGCTGTTCGTTTGCACAAGATACGTTGCAACTCCTAATAGGAGAATTACAGGCATAAGTATTATGAACATAACTGCATTATTGCTCTTGTATTCATCAGTATCATTCTGTTCCTCATAAAGATTATCCATGTGTTTTCCTTTTCGTTTCTCTTAAGTGGTGTGTTGTTAAAAACCCAGCCATTGGAGACCGTTTCAGATTTCCAAGGCTGGGAGCAATGTCAACTATATGCGTCCATATAGTAAAGATCATTTTGTATGATCTATAAATAGATTATAGCAGAACTACTATCATATGTCAACAGTTTTCTTTTCTATTCTTATTGTTGATCTATTCGAAATAGAGGTTTCTTGATATAGCATTATCACTACTTGTTGGCATGACTTCTCCTGTATATTTGCTAACAAGATAAGGATATAATCCTTCTGCTTCTACAAGTACAAGAAAATGATCATCATCTTCTATTGCTTTATTATGTATGTATCCAGCATGAGAAGTTTCAACATATTTCTCTACTTGACGTATTGCTCCTTTCTGTGTTATGAACTACCAACTCGCTGAAGATGAATTGGTTTCCTGTTTCTTAGAGGATACAATTCTTTGTGCTACCACAAGTTTATGTAGGTCTAAAACCATCTCTCACAACTCTTTACTAGTTAGGTTCCAGTTATATAGGTATATATCTTTCTCCAGGCGTTAATTTCCTACATTACGTAGGTAGATTGTTCACCAATGATAAATATCATAAAAGAACGATTACAATTCGCACATATTTTCAACTTACTTTCCCACACGGATATTAAAGAATAAGAAGTTGAACAACTTCAACGTGCAGCAACTGATCATATCCTTGCATATGCAGAAACTGGTGTAGAAAACATGCATCAATATTATAAAGAGCAAGATACAACGTTGCTGCAGAAAGCGATCTCCATAGGAACACACCTCAAATATATTCTAATATAGAACATAAGAGTTGTTAATTGTTGCTCTTTTCTAACAATCATGGTATAGTTACTGCTACACATAGGAAATCAAGAAGGAAAACATTATGGGTCACACCGTGTTCACAGTTGATAACACTATTTATGAGGTTCGTGAAACCCCGTCATATGGCAACCGGGGAAATGATTCTAATAAAATTACCTTATCTTTGTCTGTTGATCGAAAGACGTTTAATAGTAGTCGGGATAAGAAAGATATTGTGAAATCTCTTGCTGGAAAAAAGCGAGAAACACACGTTGATAGTAATCCTTTAGAAATTGTTATAGCCTTTTTTCTTATAGTAGGTATATCTGTCATCTCTGCACTTCTCTTTGGATGGAGAGGTGTTATTATTGCAATTATCCTTCTTGGTATTTCAGCAATTATCGAATCCGCCATTTCCCCTTATCCTGCAGTAACTTCCACAAAGAATGAAGATTATTCTTCGGATCTTTACAAAGAACTCAAACATGGTATGAAGAAGATTAATGATACCCCGCTGTTTATCAATAATAATAAACTTAACACTCTTAAATCACAGGAAAACATAGTTTATGCAAAAGTGAGTGTTCCATATGAGCATTTCGCAGGATTTTCTGATGTGCTTTCTAGTTGTAGTGAAGAAGAGCGCGCACGTTTTGCACATATCTTCGACCTGGTTTTTGACGAAGACCTCATAGATAGCGAACGAGAAAAACTTCAAGAAGCGCTGCAGAACTATATTGATGCTCATGCATCATATGTTGCAGCAAATAAAGCACTTACACCGCGAAAGCATGCAGAAGAAATTGAAGCAATTTACAGCGACTCCATCATCCAAAAAGATGTGCAAAACGAAAACTATAAGATTGTCAATCAGCAATAGTTGCATGTAAAACGTTGTTTTATTACTAATAAGGTTCTAAAAAGTTGCACCGATTTGATAATCCTAAGCAATGTCAACTATATGCGTTTATATAGTGAATACCGTTTTGTATGGTCTAAGAAGGGATTATAACAGATATATCATCTTCTTTCTTCCCTATTCTCATTGTTGATATATTCACAATAGAGGTTTCTCGCTATATCATTATCACTACTTGTTGGTGTGACTTCTCCTGTATGTTTGTCCACAAGATAAGGATATGATCCTTCTGCTTCTACAAGCACAAGAAAATGATTATCCCCTTCTATTGATTTATTTTGTATGTATCCAGCATGAAAAATTCCAACATACTGTTTCACTTGATGTATTGCTTCTTGCTGTGTTATAATCTTCATGCTAATCACCTATTCGAACATCCGTTTGGATTACTGATTATCTAAATTTTTGAGAATCTCATCCTTCAAAAAATCAACGGTTAATAACATCATTGTTATTCAAACATTACATCTGGAACATTATCGCCATGCAGCACAATAATGAGTTCACCAAACACATCACTTAAAGGAATGTCTTGATATCCTTTATGATCACCTTCTTCATCATACTGGGAAAAGCACAATTCAATAGCATCATCTCTTACACTCCAATCACAATCAGTGTATACAATACCATCAAAAAACGAAACAGTATCGTTTGCAACAGCATGATACACCTTATAGTTATCCATTATGATACCTACATGAAAACCAAGCATCTTCAACACTTGATCCATAGAATAGTTCATCAAATAATACTTACTCTTATCATCAAAAGGGAGACGAATAGTATTATCTTCAACAACAGCGTGTTTCTCTAACCAGGGGAGTAGGTCATCAATCTCGCTCAAATGCTCATTATAATCATTTATTACTGTTTGCAGCCAACCATAATCATAATCACGATAATTAGGTTCCTGAATATCCTGCTTCTCCAGCCATGCAGCGAAATGCGGAATGTTTTCAATATAGATATTGAAAAGATCTCCCCAAGACCACATAAATCCAGGAATCTCATAGACTTCACCATGCTCATCCTGAATATGAAAATAAGGAAAATTAATCGTGTGTCCAGTAGACATGCACATCTCACATGTTCCCAAAGTCACATCTTCTTGCGTTTCAGTCGTGTAATCAATAAGTTTGTATTTCATAATTACTATCCTACTCCATGAGTGCATATGTTGTCAACATAGACATACAAGAATTATCGTTCAATTGCTTTTCGTGCAGAATACATAATTCTTCTGTTCCTTTCCATCGTATCAGGCTCAAAGATATTCTTTGTATACAAAGATACTGTCCTATATGTTGTGTTGTCATAGTTAGGAATATTATATGTGATACCGTCCAGAATGGAAACGAGAGCATCACGGGAATTCTTGTGTTCTGGATCATCAACGTCGATAAGCAGGATGGTTTCCAAAAGTTTTCGAGCACGGCGTTCTTTTGCACCACGAAGAGGATTGTTGATATTTGAACGAGCAAATCGTACTGCTTCTTTCCATGACTGCTCAAGATCATCTATTGCTCGAATCATAAGTTCTGTAGCATACTCATGATCTTTTGAATCGTCATCTGGAATAATAGTTTGCGCTTTTGCTAATGCATCCAAAAAATCACCAGTAGTAGGAACAGATGAGTCCAAAATAGCAGGAGCAGTAAAGATGTACTCAGCGTTATGTCCAGTAAATGTAATTGCACTCATATAGTCAAGCTGGACAACACTTAAGCGCTCACGAACACGCTCTACAGGAATACGAGGAGGAATATCTTGGAACACGTTCCTATTCAAAATGTCTTCTGGATCGTTCTCTTGATCATCGTTTGGATTGTTTTGAGACACATCTCCGCTAAGCTTTTTGTATCTATTCTCGAAGTACTCATACATATCATTGTACTTTATTTGATATTCATTATAGCCCTCATGCAAGATAGTGTATGTGAGATCGTAGAGTTTCTCATTAACCTGTGGGAAACCACTTTCTTTATCAGCTTCATAATTTTTAAGAAGAATATCAGTAAGTTTAAGAGCGTCACGAATAAACGTAATTAGTTGTTGTTTATGTTGTTCTAATTCATAATCATGCATTTTAGGATGTGGATTATCTGTATGCTCCATATCGTTGAGCAAGTTATATAAACTTAATGGAAACTGATCCTTTTTGTCGATCATTTCGTCAACAAATGGTTCCAGGTAATCAAACGTTTCCTCAACTTTGTATAGTGCTATAGACGAATAAATATCAAAAAATTCGTCAACAATTTTCTTTTTCTCGCCCTTAATCACTTCGTTTCCTACGTATAGTGGACTGTTATATTCCGTTATATACAACATTCCATTAATAGTAGAAAGCATCATGTTTATAGCATCTTCTTCACCATATTTATCAACAAGGATTTGAATAGGATTGTCTTCTTCCGGTTCTTCTTTCTTCTTTTTCTGCTTTTCTTTTAATTGCGTGCTGTTAGTGAAAAACCCTGTAAACACATTTCCTAAAGCATCAGAAACGTATTCTTTTGCTCCAGAAACTATACTATTTAATCCTGGAAGACCTAAAGAGTCATTGTCTTCTTCAATATTATCAGTTTTTCGATAACGGTAATCTTCAGGTGTGTTTTTAGCAGTGAAAAAGTGTGATTCAACACGTTCCTCTTGTTGCCTTGCAGGAGCTTCAAACACTCCTACTTCAACAACTTCAACATTGCTTCTTATGTCATCAGAAAAATCAGTGTCTTGAAAAGTGTTTTTATTTTGGTTCTCTATGTGTCTTGTTGTAAAAAATCCCATGATTGTTTCCTATATCCTTCCTATATTGTGAATATTTTTCTTGTATACATCGCGCGCTTTTATAGTTGTTAAAATTATAGGATAACCTATGATTTTAACGTTTTCATACTTACCTCTCGGTAAGTACTACTGAGCTAAACAGTAAGAGAAATGATTCTTACTCGCCTAGCGGGATACACTAC
>ERZ1029874.23-NODE-23-length-40534-cov-210.476790_pt1 | contig 40534 bp, 59 predicted proteins | sample MGYA00519235_ERZ1029874 | MGnify/ENA primary metagenome ERZ1029874 (study PRJEB33666, sample SAMEA4610926) | skin metagenome | biome: Human-associated habitat; feature: Malodor aspect; material: skin | place: Philippines | collected 2015-08 ...
TAGTATTGTTTCATATATTGATCGCGTTCCCATTCAGAAACTTGAGTTCTGTAATTCTATTTATGATGTTTTAAAGTACACTACATTATATATATTGCAATAAATCAACATTTTAAATTATAGTTACATAATGTCACATAATTTAAAGTGGACAAAGAGTGGACAGGTGGACAGTCAAATTTAAAAAGATTTAGATTTGTCCACTCTTATTTCCCATTAAATATAGCAAAAATAATTATAATAAACTGCTTAAATATGCATCTTCTTCTCTGTTTATTATCTGAGTATCATAAAGTTTTTCAATTTTTTCTATAAAATAAGGCCCTATAATTTTTAAAATTTCTTTATATTTTTTTATATTATTTTCAATTTCTTTAACTTCAATTTCATTATATTGCAATAAGTTAGTAGGTTCCGTATAATTTACAGAAACATGAACACTTTCAGAAAATTCACTATAGTATTGATATAACTTATTAAAATTTGGATCCTTTTTAGAAAAATAGTTTGTAGTATAACTTGTTAGCTTACCTATTTTTTGACTAGTAGAGATACTTTTTAATTCTTTCATTAAATCAGTAGCTTTAAATTCTCCTTTTTTACAATTTGAAATATAAATTTCAATTCTTTCAATTTCGAGACAATATTTAAAGAAAGCTTCGATAATTGATCTATAGCATTTGTCCACATCTTTAATATGTTTTAAGTTAAGAAATTCAATTGTTTTTATTAAATTCTCAACAACTTTTGATCTTAATACTCTTTCATAGTCTTTTGACTGTTTAAGTGGTGCATATTTATTGGGTCTTAATAAAATTTGAATAATTATATGAATTATACTGAAGTAATTTTCAAAAGTTTCTGATTCACTATTTATAAATAATTCTCTTTGCTTTATGTATTTTTTATAATTATTATAATCATTTTTTATATTATTTTTTATCGTCATTATACCTACCTGGATTTATAATTTTACCCCAAGATTCAATGTTTTTAGTTGTAGAATTCTTTTTTTGTTTTACTTGAATTTCCTTGAGATTCTCTTGTTTATCTTCTTGAACATCTTCTTTAATATTCATTTCTAAAAATTGTAATATTTCATTTGTATATTTATAAATTTCTTTCTCTTCACTAATTTCAATAAATTCCTTAATTAATCTAGAATATAAAAGAGGTCTTGCTTTAAATAAATAATTTGCATACTCATTATCAAAGATATCAGTGAAACTTTTAAGTTCAATATTTCTTTGAAACTTATTTTTATTAAAAACAATATTAGCTAATATACCAGGCATAATAACTATTAAATCATGAGATGTATAATTTTTTTTAATTTTTTTTCTTAATTCGATAAATTCCATTTAATCCACCTCATTTATTTTATTAATGAATTCACTTGTTAATTCAACTATATTCTCTCTCGTAGAAGCCATATCATAGATAAAATTATCAAAATTTCCAGCTCTAATATTTTCATTTTCTAGTAATTCATTTTCAAATTTTATATTATTAAACGATTCAGAAATAGATTTTCTTTTGGCTCTTTTTGGATTAGATAAAGTTATTATAATCCCCAAGAGTTTAGGTTTTGAACTATCTAAAACTATATCATTTTTTAATTTATTTTGTAATAAATCGTATCCTAAAGATGCGAATGTATCTGGTAGAACAGGTACAACATAAAAATCACTAGCTAATAATGCGGTTTGCACATAAACGGAATATGTAGCTGGAGTATCAATAAAAATAAAATCATATTCGTCTTTTATAGTATCTAAAATTTTTTTCAATAACTTTTCTGACCCTCTTTCTGAGGATTCAAAAGTAGTTAAACTTAAATCTCCCGGAACTAAATCCAAAGTACCATTACTATTACTTAAATTAACAATAATATCTTTAATTTTTATACTTTTATCTCCTTCTGTAATACTTATATTGCTTTTTAATAAATTTATGATTGTCGCTTTATCAATTAACTTCATATATTCTTTTATTGATTTATATTTAGTAAAAAGAGCTTGAGTTGCATTAAATTGTGGATCCATGTCTACAATTAATACTTTATAGTTATATTTTTTTGTGAGAGTATAAGCTAAATTAATAGTTAAAGTAGTTTTCCCCACTCCTCCTTTCATATTTATAAAAGAAATTGTTTTAGCAGCCATAGTTTTTCTCCTTAATTATTAATATATTTATAATATTAAATATATTGCAAACTACTAATTATTTCTAGATAGAACATTATACGAACAGTAAAAAAGATGAGTTTATTAAAAACTCATCTTTTAAATATCTTTAATTAATTTGTCTATAAACTCCACTGCTTCGTACTTAAAAAAGAAATTGTTCAATATTTTATAAGTATAACTTTTACAGACTCTGTATATTTTGCGATTAAAATCAAGCTGATAAATTTCAATTCTGTAACCTTTGTAATAAAAAGTACTAATATATGTTTCTACTGTTCTTGATAGCAAATTAGCATATGTTTGAGTGTGTTTCATAAAAAGATCTTCTTTCATGAATACCAATCATAAAATAAATCTTTCAATTATAAATGTAGTATATCACTTAATTAAGAATTTAAAAGTTAGTAATATATGTATATTGCATATGCTATATTTATCAAATATAATAAAATAAATTAATTTTAAAATTTTCCAGGAGGTAATTTAATGTTTATCTTAGGTGTAACTACTAGTTCTATATGGTCTGCAAGCGCAGCGACATTTTCTGCAATAGCTGCAATTGCATCTGGATTTATAAGTTATAAATCATATAGTCATCAGAAGACTAAAGATGAAATTAACCTAAAACCAAATTTATTTCTAAAAGGAGAAGAAACCGAAATTTATAATGATATTAGTTTCCACTTTAAGAATCAATTAGAAGAAATTGATTTAATAGAAACATATCCTTTTAAATTTATTAAAGTACGCAACATTTCTAATGAACCGATAGTTGATATTACAGTAAAATGCCAATATGAACCTCATTACAAATATGAAAAAATAAAAAAATTAGAAGAGAAAATTAAAAATACTACTATATTATATGGAGATGTAAAAAAAGATGAAAACTTAAAAAAAATACATTTTAATGCGCCTAACATTTATAGTGAAGAAACTAAAATACCTATATTGGAAAAAAATGATAAAGGTTTGGTAACTCTACCTAATGCTCTTTTGTTAGATTTATGGCAAGATTTTATAACAAAAGATTATAAAGAAACAGAAATGAAAGATTATACAATGAAACTTGATATCAGTTATTCCCATAGTTATTCTGAAAAACCAGTTAATTTTAATAGAGAAATAGTGTTTACTAAGATCGTAAGTAGTGAAGTAAGATACGATTCTAAGAATATCTTTAAATATGAAACTTATGTTTTTCCAAAAGAATAATAAGGTGGCCATTTCTGACCACCTTTTACTTTTTTATAAATATTAGAACTTTTGCATCAGAACATGTCTACCTTTATAGGTACAAAAACGTTGTCGTTGTTAAATAAATTATAAATCATACTCTTCCAGTACTTCAATAGTATCTTTATGCACCCAACCGTTATTGCTAGGTGAGAATGTACGACACCAAACATTACCTTGTGGATCTTTGATTTCTTCATAAATATAAACTGTAGTACCTTCCGACACTACATCAATTTCATTAGCAAAACTGTAGTTATCAAAGCTACTGCCAGCACGTTCACGTAATGATGCGTCATATTTAATTGTTCCTCTGTAATAAGGTTCTTCAGACCATACTTTAACACGTGTACATCCCACTGGTTTTTTCTCAATAACATCATCTTTTTCAGGTAAATCTGTAATTATATCTTTATCTACATCTGTACCATCCATATATTTTTGTACTAAGTTATCAATGACATCAATCTCATGTCTACCGTAGCCACACGCTTCAAGTGCATTACCTGGGTCTTGCTTGTCATCTTGAATATCTTGATGCCCCGGACACTTATGGAAGTGGTCGATATCCCAAGACTCAAATAATACTGCACAGACTCTTGCGAAATTATCTAATGCAGTTAATGAACGTTCTCTGTCATCAGGGAAGTAACATAACTCGCCCCCAAATGCAGCATCATTTGCATCATCACCAAAGTAGTAATTATCAGTAGGCGTATCATATAAAACATGCCATGCTTTCTCATCAATCGGTACATTAATAATACATTCTTTATCATCTACAAAGAAGTGCGCTGAATCTGTTGATGCCCACGGTTCCATGTAAGTATTTTTATAATAGTCCACGTTTTGTTGTGCTGTACTGCCTGGATTACCAGTATCGTGATATACTGCGAAGATAGGACTTCCAGTATCTAATTTTTGTCCAGTACGACGTGTGCCATAAGGAATTAAATCTAAATATACAGGTACACCGTTCCAATTTTCTAAAAATTCTTTTGCCATAATTTATCGCTCCTAAATAAAAAGAAGTGACTATATAAGCCACTCTTTAGTTTTTGTTAGTTTCTTCAGTAATATTTAATCTGTTTTTAAGTTGTTCAGGAATTGGTACACCCAACTTCACTGAATTTTCTACAATGCTTGTTGCTTCTCCAATAATAAAGAACATTACTGTTGCATTAACAAGTAAGCCATGTAATTGGAAAATAATATCTAATGTATTTGATACAATGATGACGCATAAAAATGCGATTTTCTTAACATACCCTAGCATTGCTTTCTTGCTCATTAATTTACCTTCACTAAATGCAGTAATCATTCCAGTAACTACATCTACAAAAATAAGTAATAATAAAATATAAACGAACACCTTATTACCCGAATAGATAAGACTCATAAAGTCGTCTACTTCAATATTATATTTATCTGCCATTTCTGCCATTTTAATAAATTCCCCCTAGTATTAAAAAAACTACCTATTTAAATAGGTAGAGATTAATAAATTCCATATATTGCTGTAATTGCTGTATCTGAATTAATCGCTTGTTCTCCATCAGTAGCAAGTAATGACTTAACCACTTGAATACGATTGTTATCTTTAAATAAAATAGATAATTCATCTAGGTAACCATTTTTATAACCATTCCCCGAAGATCTTAATCCGATATTATTTAAATATAAAGTTTCCCCATTATTCGGTACAGTCACAAAGTGTGTAGCATGTCTATTACTTGTAAATGTAACGTTGATGATAAGTTGCCCATAATTGTGAACATCATCTTTCAATTGGACAGTATCGCCACTTGAAGCTCTACCGCTCCACAGCAATACTGGTGTAGAAGATTTCCATCTATCGTATAATTTACCTTTATATTTTTCTCTTGTTAAACCAGTACCTAAAATAGATAACATACCATTATTCTCATCACGCATAACTGCTTGAATAATTCCATTCGCGTTACTTCCATTTAATGTAGGTAAACCTTGAGTGCTACTATTATAGTAATAATTTCCAGACTTAGTAATATTCGCAGGATTACTTAATACTCCAGGTGCTACTCCTGCATCCATTTTAGTATCTACTAATTTTTGTACATTTGCATTTACAGTATCTTTTGTAGTTTCAAGTGAATTTGTAAATGCCACAACTTGATCGCTCAATGGTTTAATTTGAGAAGTTAAATCTTCTCTAGTCGCTAACTGATTACTATTTATTGCTGACTGTAGTGCTTTTAATTGAGTGTCTAATGCTTTAGCTGTTTCTACCTCACTATTAATTTTAACTTCAGTCGCTTCTGCAGTATGCTTTAATTCTTCAATACCAGTATTTACAGTTGTTCTTAATCGTTCTAATTCTTTTTGATATTCAGTAAAGTAACTTTCTGAATTAATACCAAACTCTACTTTGTTTTTTAATACTCTAATACGTACTTCTAATGATGAATCTGTTTGTTCTCCACGTTTTAATTTAAAGAATGCTTGTTGGTAATCACCTTCTGCAGTACTTGCTTGTTGTGGAAGAATGTATCTAAACACACCGTTACGTGGATCTAATACTAAACCACCTGTTGTGTCAATAATACGTTCTCCATCAGGTTTAACACCTTCGAAAACTGGAGTTAAATCAGTAATATTATATGGACGCCCATTTGAATAAACAGTAATTGTAATTGCTTTTAAACCACCATCACCGACACGACTAATGATATATTGTTGCTTTTCTTGTTCTGTACCTTGCTTTGTTATATCAAAGAATAAATCTTGATTTGCCATCTAATATCATCCCTTTCTTAACCATAGAAATAGTAAAAATTTTTAAGTAATTCATAACTAATCACTTCATGTATCAACTCATTAGGATGTAAGCCGTCTATCATATATTTTTTTCTAAATCCTGGATTATATGGATTTATAATATCTGTATGATATGCATCAAAAATAGGTACATCTAATTCAGTACATGCTAACACTTGAGCATTAACATAGTCTTCTAAGCTTAAATTTAATCTATTTCTATCTGTATCTTTTCTTCTAATGTAAGTACCATTGACTGGTAATTGACGTGTTGCAGTCATACATACAATTTTTGCATCTTTATTCTGCGCTCTAATCACTTTTATAATTTGATAGAATGCACCTAAAAATGTTCTAATATCAGTTTTATCTACGCCAAGTTCAATACCATCATTTTTTAGCCAATCATCATCAGTACCTTGTACGATAACTAAGTCTGCGTCTTTAACTTTTAAGGCCTGGTCGAATATACTATTATCACTTGCTTTAGAGAATGTTGCGCCCGATACTGCTAAATTGTTTAAATTAGCATTTAATTTTTCCGCTAAAAATTGTCCAAAATTTTTACTAGCATGTAAACCTCTAGCAACTGAATCGCCTATACAATAAATGTTTTTAATATCAGATAGTGTTTGTGATTTTTTAGAATAATCATAAACAATAGTTCCATTTTTAGTCACTACTGTATTGTATAGTGGATTATTTTCAACTTGATCTTTTTTTAGTTGTTCTAAATCAATTCTAATACGTTCTGATAATGAACCATGTTTAACGCCTTTTAAATCCGTTTTGCTATCAACGACTTCTTTAGTCACTTCAAGTGGTGATTCTTCCGGCATTACGATTGCTCTGACTTCTTTAAATAATTCATCTTCATATTTTTTAACTAAACTAGAGATTTTCTTTTCCGCTTCTCCAGTTTTGTAATCGTCCATGAAATCTTCAATTTCTTTGAAGTTTTCAATGAGTTGTCGTCTAAACTCCGCTCCTGCTTGATTACTTAAGTTTGTTGTTATTAACCCCATGTTCTACCTCCTAATACTCCAAAATTTCATGCAATCGAATATGATTAGATGGTGCTAATTGATTACTTGCTGCACCTACAACTTGTGTATTAGATACTCTTACTAATTTTATACAGTAGTCGAGTTTATTACTTTGATTTCTATAAGGGATGACTTCTGTAATATAAGTATTAGGATGATTGTTATGGTATTTAGGTACGTATTGATAATGATATAAATCATCTATATCATCTAAACGCCATACTAAGATAATTCCGTTTAAACAAGATGTTAAATTTTTATTTAAATTAACTATTTGTGTTTTATTTGGATAAACGTTCACATTCCTATTAATTATTTGATTATGTTTATCGATACTATCCAGCTTTTGTTTATCTTTCATACTCATTAAACCGGGACTTATTTTAGTCGCTTCATTTAATTTGGATATATCAAATTCTTGTAGTCTGTTTAATTTCTGTTTATCTTCCTTTGACATTAAACCATCTTTATTTTCAGTTGAATTTGCTAATCCATCCACTCCTTGTATATGAGTCCTAGCATATACTTCTTGATTGTTTACAGTAAGAGTTCTAATGCTCGTTATCGGCACTTAAGGTCACCTCCTTATAAAAAACAGACCCTAATTTTTTAGAGTCTGTTACGTTTAATTTATCTAGTTTTTGTTTATCTTCTTTGGACAATAGCCCATTCTTTTCGGTTGTAGCATTATTTAAACCTACAATCGCTTGCACGTGTGTTTGTGGATATATATGTTCATCTTCAAAATAAAGTGGTCTGATTTCCGTCATTCTAATACACTTCCTACCGCTTCGCCCACATGAATGAGTTCTTTCATATTTTTAGATACTGAATGATTAAACTCTTTCAATTTATAATCGAATTTATTATCTTGAGCCTTTAGTTTTTTATTCAGTGATTGTTGAATTTTAACCATATCCTCTAATTCATTACTAAATGTTAAAATGTCAATCGTTTGTACAAATGGATGTCCCCGTTCTAACTTGATGATTTTAAGTTCAGTATTATAGTTCATTAATTCATGAATAAAGAAAACCGTATCTCTAGGTGATAAATGTTTATAACTAATATAGTTAACTGTTAATTCTGTTTTTGGCTTATCTTGTAGTTGCGATTCAGCCCATTTTTTTAGTTCAGTTTCACTTGTAATATCATCATTATTGATTGGACTTGCATATCGTTTACCATATATTTCAGCTTTTGGTGACACATATTCAATCATAGCTTCATACTTTTTCTTTTTATCGTTATCTCGTCGTTTGCCATATGCTTTAACTGCAGTTCGTAATTCCACTGTGCTAATAGTAGCGACGACATTATCAGTATTATATTTATATCTAATAATCTCTTCACTACGTTTATAAAATTTTTCAGGAGTATAAAAACCTATTTCAGTATCGATTGGATAGATAATACATTTGAATAAATCAATAGCTTCTTTGATAAACTCAATTCCATTTTTACCGCCTATATTATCAACCATTACTTTTTTACTGAAGTCACCAAATAATTTATATGTGTACTTCACGTTTGTCTTTTGATTTTTAAAACCATAATCAAGATACTGTGATAATGTATATTCTTTTTTCTTTTTATCACTACTATCGTCATCAAGTTGTTCCACGAAGTGATTTTGAAATTCAAACATTACATGATAAGCAGTGATGTCCATTGATACTTTTTGCCCTTCGACTTTAGAAACTGCATTTTTAATAATAAATTTCTCGCCTTTATAAATCACAAAATTTTCATTCACAAGTAAGTCAAATACAAATCGATTAGCATTCGTTCGGTATGCTGTAAATGTAATCATCCGAGCACTGTTTAATTCATACGTATCTTTAAAAGTGCTATAATCTATTTCAATCAAGTTTTCGCATATCGTTTGTTCAAAATTCATAATTGATATGTGCTTATGTTTATCCATTTAAATCACCTTATCTATAAATAAATGGAAATTCAAAAATGATATCTACATCTTTTACGTCTCCAAGTATTTCAAAATTATTCATTCCCGGTGCAAGCGTAATGATACCTCTATTCGTATCTATCCCAACTCTTTGATTATCTTTATATGCATATACGTCATTTAACATGAATTTCGAACGATATTCGATTGTTTTATTATATTTAAATTTATCCTCTGTAGTAGTATTAACTAGTTGGAAACCACCGACTGCATTAATTTGTATCAATATTTTTAACTTATGACGCATTCTAGGATCTATTGTATCTGTTGAACCATTCCACACTTGAAAACTTCTTGTTTTAAAATGATACTTTGGTTTGTGGTTTAAAGGTAATCCATTTTCAAGCATCCATTCAGAATTAAATACAAAATCTTTTCCAGTTGTATTTACTGATTCTGAATAACCTTTATATACCTTTAAAGTAACTTCTAATTCTAAAGAACAAAAATCTTTTACTGTAGGTTGTATAGAGGCTCCACTAATTGAATACTTAATACCTGGCATTTGAGATGTAACAATTGCATATGGCTTTCTTCTATGAAAGATACTTCTAAAGTGATGTTCAAACAAATCAATTTCTCTAGCATCTATTCCATCATAGCCAAAACGTAATACTAAATTAAAAGGAGCGAAACTAATCGCCCCTGGTAAAACACCATCTATACCATTGATAGACACATTATTTTCATTTTCGGAAGGATAGCTTGCTTTAGCATCTAAAAACATTAATCCAGCAAATTCATCTATATCGTATTCGATACCATCTTCAATGATTTTAACCCATGTTTCACTCATTAAATATCAAGTCCCCCTTCCATGTAATTAAGTGCTAATGCACGTGTTGCACTTATTTTTGATAATGTTTGTTCAACATTGTCTAAATTGTTATTTTGTTGATTAGGTTTAACCGTTTCTATTAACATTTTTGTTAATTTATTACCAGTATCAGTTAATATCGCAATATGATTTAATAATTTTTCAACTGTTGAATTATCTTGATTTACTGTGACATTACTAGAACTTGTATCCATACCAACAATACGCATTGCATCTTCTATTAATTTAATAGCACGACTGCGTTTTGTAAGTGGGATAATCATTTCCGGTTTGTTGCCTTCTCCGATTTCTGCAATTTGATGTTTAGTAATTAAACCACCATTTTCATATGCATAATCTCCTGCACGCTTAAATCCGTTCCAACCGTATTTATCAACAATATATCTCATTGCAGATATAGCTTCATCAACCGGATTCATAATATTACCAAATCCACTCTTAGCATAAGTTCTAAATGTCGAACCTATCATTTGGAACATACCTTTTGACGGATCTCCCATTTGCGCATTGATATCCCAGTCATTGACTGCATTAGATGTATAATTTGATTCTCGTTTAGCTAATCGCATCATTTGCTCAGTTATATAACTACTTCTATAGTTCCCACCTAAAATAGCTTGCGCTTTTAAAATGGCACTTCTCGCAGCATCGGCACCATTACCACCTGCAGCACCTTTCAATGATTTAAGATATGACTCTGGATCAATTGCTGTATCGTTTCCAGGATGGTCTCCGCGCATTAATTGGAAATGTAAGTGAGCACCTTTACAATATGCACCAGTTGCCCCCGATTCTGCAATCAATTGTCCAGTTCTAATATGTTCACCTAAACGTACAAGTTGTTTAGATAAATGCATATACCAATTCCACTCGCCTGGTCCTGTTTTAATTTGAATTGAGTTACCGCCACCATAGTCATACCATACATTATCTACTGTACCGCCTTTGACTGCGTAAACTTTTGTACCAGCTGGCATACCAAAGTCCATACCATAATGACGACCACCATTAAATCCTAAGCCACCAGTATAACTACCGAAACGCTGCCAAATTGGATAATTGAATAAATATGAACCGTCGCCACCACCGAACTCTTCAAACCAAGATTTAACTTTATCTATTAATTTAGTTTTGAGAATATTGAATGCACCTTTAGCCATTTTAATAGTGGCATGGTTACCTTCGCCAAAACTAATACCTAAACTATCCATAACTTTAGATACTAACTTCCCTGGATTTTCAATATAGTCCCAAACATCTCCAACTTTTTCACTTAGCCATGATGCCCCATCTTTAATTTTATCGCCTGCTGCTTTTATCATATCTTTTGCACCAGTTTTGATATTATGGAATGTATCTTTAGCTTTGCTACCGAATTTACCAATAGATGACACCATATTTTCTAACCAGTCTTTTTTCTTAGTACCTGTTGAGAAACGTGGTATTACTCCCATACGTTGATAACGCTGTGTATCATTCGCATTAATGACGCTATCCCCAACGCCTAGAGAGACAAGCACATTTCTACCTTGTGGCGCTTCAAGTGTTCCATTTGCTCTGTGGATAATCTCTTGCACACCACCACCCGGAGCATTACCCACGCCACGATCATTTACAATTGCTAAAGTTGGTGCAGTTAAGCCACCATTCGAATCAGTTGAAACAGACGCACTAGCCATTGTACCAGTTGAAAGTGTTGGTATAGGTTTAATTAAGTCTTTATCAGTAATAGCTTTAGAAATGCTATTAATACCGCCAATCATACTATTAAGTCCACCGATTGCTTTATTTGCAACAGATTTACCTAAATCAGCTGCAGCATCTGCCATTTCTCCACCGATTTCTTTAATCCAATCTAGTGTATTACTTAACCAAGTTTTAAAACCGTTATATACGGATTTTGCATTTGACCATGCAGAACTTGAGATACTATCAAATTTATCAAAGGCCGATTCATACATGTCGCCTACCCAACTTTTTAAGCTACTATATGCATCACCAAACCACTTTGAAGTACCACGCCATACACTTTTTGCATTTGACCATGCTACACTAGATATCGCATCCCATTTTTTTAATGCACTGTTTTTCATGTCACTTAGCCAACCATTCATACTACTAAATGCTTTATTCATCCATTTTGAAGTGCCACTATAAATCAAATGAGCATTATGAGATGCATCATTAGAAATTGCTCCCCATTTTTTACTAGCATGTTCTTTCATATCACTGATTTTATTTCCAATGCTATTTTTAGTATTTTCAAACCAATGTGTCACACCATGATATATGTCTTTAGATGAACTTACAATAAAGTCTTTAGCTTTAGAAAATGGTTGCCCTATCTTATTACCTATTCCTTTCAAACTATCAATTGCACCAAAAATACCCTGTACAAGATTATACCAAGATTTTTTTATATGCTTTGATAAACTAAAATGGCCTTCTTTAATATTATGCCACCATTTTTGAAAACCATTATAAACTTTACCATTTGATAAATCGATTTCCGCTTCAATATTTTTATTAGATTTTTTCAGATTTCTCATGACACTTTCATGATTTTCATCTGCTAATTTTTTATCCTTATCGTATTTCTTTTTGGCTTCATCTAATAATTTTTCTCTTTCTTTTTGAGATAATCCAATCATTGAATTAATTTCGTCAATTTTATCATCATAGCGTTTCTTTGCATCTTTTTTCGCATCATCACGTGCTTTATTCGCCTCTTTGACAATTTCAGAAGCTTCTGCGATTGATGCAGCTTTACGATTAATTGATATTCGAGCCAAAACACGTTTTTGTTCTTTTTCACCATTTGTTAATGCTTTAACTGCTATTTCTTCTCTTTGCTTATACAATGATTGTAATTCTCTAATCTCTTTATCTGATAACTTACCACCATTATTTTTTTTATCTTCAATTTCTTTTATTTTTCTATTTAATTCTTGAGTTTTCTTAATGGCTATTTCGTTTCTCTCTTCAGTTTTCTTTAATAAGCGTTTTTTATCTTCTTCAGAAATCGCAGTAGATTTATCTAGAACATCATGAGCAATTTTAAGTTCTTTATCTTTACGCTTGTTCATTTGATCTATTAAATCATCACTCATTTTTTTATTTAAATTAGTTAATTCTTGTGATTCTTTTTGAGTTATCTCGCCATGATTAATACGCATTTTATCTAATATCTTACTAGATTTTTCAGAGTAATTTACGAATGAACCAAGTGCCGATTTAGTTTCTTTAGATACACCTTTACCAAATACATCAACTTTATCAGTAGCTTTAGCCACGCCTTTATGGATAGCTTCAAAATTCATACGCAATATTTGAAAATTCGGTGTTAATTCTATAACTTTAGCTGCTAAGTCTTTTGTTTTATCCCAAGCAGTGCCTATTCCTTTTGTGAATTTACTTATCCATGAGAAATCTAGATTACCAACTGTTTCATTCCATAAACGTCCTAAATCATGTATGCCTTGTTTAAACCAACCTAGCTTTTGATACGCTATAGTGAATACAGTAGTAATAATTGTGAGTGGTATAGTTAGTTTACCAATTGCTCCAACTGCGAATTTAGACACATTACCTAAACTACCAAATCGTGATACTAGTCCACCAAGTAAACTACCGAATTTACCAAATTTACCGCCAACGCCTGGCACTTTTTTACCAAGCCCACCAAATCCAGTACTTAAATTACCGACTGCATCTTCTAACTCATTCATGTGGCCTTTAGAGTTTTTAGCAACTTTTCCAGTTTTACCAATTGAATTAGAAGCTACATCAATTGCTTTAGCATTAATAGCTGCTTCTGCACTATTGATAGCCATTGTTTTATTTAAATCTCTATATCCTTTTACTGCTTTAGAAATCACACCTGCTAAAATACCACCTGCTAAAATAATCGGACCTATTGCACCTGCAAACAAACCAAGCGCAATTACACCTTTTCTAGCAAATCCAGGCATACTACTAAACTTATCTACAAAGTTACTTAACCAGTCGGCCCCTTTTCTAATAGCAGGCGCTAAGTCATTACCTATCTTAATTCCTAGTGATTCAAATGCACCTTTTAATTGTTCAACTGAACCTTTAAGATTATTTTTCATTTGATCAGATGCTTTTTTACTTGCTCCATCTGAATTTTTTAAAGCATTACTATACTTATCAATTTTAGATGGCCCAGCATCAATTAATGATAAGAAGCCACTTGCTGCTTCACTACCTACTACAGTAGAGATAGCTGCTAATTTTTGTTCTTTTGACATTCCTTTTAATCCATTTTCGAATTGTGCAATCAATTGTGGCATACCTACAAAGTGACCTTTAGAATCCATTAAATGAACACCTAATTGTTGCATTAATGTTGATGCTTCTTTGGATGGACTTGCTAATTTGATAAATGATGCACGTAATGCAGTACCTGCTTGTGAGCCATCAAGACCTGAATTAGACATTACTTCGATTGCTGCGGAAGTATCTTCAAGTGTTACACCTAATGCTTTTGCAGGTGTACCAGCATATTTAAGCGCATCACCCATGTAATTAATGTCTGCAGCACTATCATTTGCAGCAGTAGCAAGTAAATCGGCTACATGTGTTGCATCTGAAGCTTTTAGTCCAAACGCATTGATTGATGAAGCCATAACTTGTGCAGTAGTTGCTAATTCTGCGCCACTTGCTTCAGATGCACTAATTACACCTGGTATAGCCTCCATTGTTTGCTTAGCATCAAATCCTAATGATGCTAACTCTTGCATACCTTTTGCAACTTCACTTGCACTTTTACTTGTTTTAGCACCCAAGTCGACCGCTTCATTCGTCATAGCTTTTAAATCACTACTACTTGCTTGAGCAATTGCACCTACTTTTGACATTTGCGCTTCAAAGTCAGCACTTGTTTTAATAGCAGCACCAAAACCTTCTATAACTGGTGCAGTAATACCTACGCTCATTGTTTTACCTGTACTTTTCATTTTGTCGCTGATTGCTCCAAATTTATTGGATATTTTATCAGCATGTTCAGCTACTTTAGTAAAACTACTATTAGCAATTACTTGTTCACGATTAAAGTCATTCATTTCTGACTTAGTTTTATTAACTTGTCGCTCTAACTTGTTTAATACTGAAAGTTCATTATTTACATTTCGTTCGGCACTTGCTAATAATTTATTGTGATTTTTAATCGTTGTATTAAGTTGCTTAAATTCTTCGCCAGTTTCTTTTAATTCTTTATTAGAAGATTGATAGTTTTTAGTAATTTTCTCATGTGAAGATAATAATTCTCTATTTTCTTGTCGTAACTTTTTAACTTGAGATTCTTCTTCTTTGTACTTAGCTACTAACTCTTTATGCTTTTCTACCTGTTTTTGTATCGCATTATTCGCTCTATTTAATTGTACAGTTGTTGCTTCATTACTTTCTTTTAAGTCTTTTTCAGCTTGTCTTAATTGTTTTAACTTTTGCCATGCTTCATCTTTACGTTTTATCGTTCTAGCAAATTGTACTTCAGATTTTTTTAGTTCAACGTTTGATTCTTTCATGGCATTAGTAGATTGATCGTAAGCTAGTTTATTCTTCTTATTTGTTTCTACTAGTTTTTCATAAGCACGTTCTACATCTTTAACATGACTTACTGCATTTTGATAATCTGCATTTAATCTTGATAAATCATTTTTAGACTGTACAAACATTTGATTCTGCACTTTTAACTTCTCATTCAAACCTTTTAACGTTGCTTCGTACTTCTCCATAGACTTTTCTGAATTATCAAAGGCGGATAGGTTTGCCTTCATTTCACTATTTACGACACCTAATTGTCGTTTCAAGCCTTTCATACCTTCTTGAACGCCAATCGCATCAAGTGACATCTCTAAGGTTAAACCTTGTAATTTTTCATCCATTTATATTTACCTCCTTTCTAACCACCGAATAATAATTTTAAATCCTTACCTGTGTATACTTTATCGCTACTTAATTTTTGTTCTTTTTGTTGTTGATACGCTTCATCTTCTTTATTTAAAGCAAGTAAATCTAATACTTCGAAATAAGGTTGTTGTTTTACTTCTATGATTGTCCATCCGTACTTTTCCATACAGTACATTTGTATCTTTTTAATGTTCGATAAAATATCTTTTATTGAAATTACTTTCCTGTCTTTCCCGCTTCTTCTGATTCAATTTCTGTATCTTCTTCATCATCACCGTTGACTTCTCGAAAGATATCTTGAATCGCTTTTGTATATATTTTTGTACTCATATTGTTTAGGATTGTTTCTTCTGTTAAGCCTTCTTCTTTGAATAAGTCGACAAGCAATTGACGTTCTTTTGCTCTGACTTTACTTCCATCAGGCTCCTCTTTCTCACGTTCCTTTTTTACCGCTTCTATATATGTATAGCATTTTTCAGCTTCTCCCATTGTGATAAAGTCCTTTTTGTAGCTTTCAGTTTTACCAGTTTTTTTATTCTTAATTTCAAATCTAATCATTGTATTAGCTCCTTTTCTTCAAATAAAAAAGACACAGTAATAATTACTGTGCCTCGTCTTTGTTTGTAGTAGTTGGTTTCGTTTTAAATTCGGGTACGTCTACATAATCTGACACCTTTTCATTTTTAACATGTGCTACTCTGAATGTACCTTCAGGGTATACTGTATTAGGTTCAAGATTATTAATGGTTACTTTAGATGTACCACCTTCATGTAACTCTGCTTCTCCCACTACATTGTCTTTTTTATCGTATACTTTTAATTTTGTAACCATAATTTATCACTCTACTTATTGATGATTTACACTAGTTGTTGTTTCGTGTGTTTCAGATGGATTACTATCTGAATGTGTTAAATTACTTACTTCATGCGCTTCAGTTGGATGAGATTCGTCAATAATACCATGATCAGTGTTACCGTTAAATTCTGATTCACTGTGTTTGTCAGTTGCTAATATTGGTTTAGTGTAACCAACGAACACTTTTTGTAAGAATTTGTCTGCGCCTTGTTTACCTTCGTGATAACCATAAGCGACACCAGTCACATTGCCATCAACTTCAATTTTACGGTTCATCCAATCTCCTACAAGTTTTGTAACTTCAGGCGCTTCCGCTTTTTCGCCTTTAGTTTTGAATTCTAAGTTATCTAAACTAAATACACCTTTCATTAATGAACAATAAATCGGTTCGCCTGTGATACCGTCTTGAGATTCACCTACAACAGTTACATATGGCGCACGTGTATCTTCGCCTACCCATGCAGTACCGTTAGCATCTTTTTTACGTCCAATTACAGTGTTTAATTCGTCAGAAGGTACGTTGAATACTTCTAAATCAGATTTAATTTCGTTTGTACCTTGTTTTTTAATCCATACACGTTTATTTGATGCAAACATGTCTACTTTATCAGGTGCTAAACCTGTAATGTTCATACGAACAGTACCACCTTTGTCATCTTCCCATGTATATAACTCTGTTACTTTTTCCGCCTTATTGTCGAATACACCGACATAGATTCGTTTAAATCCGGCTACATATGATCCCATTCTTTTGCCTCCAATTTTTTATAAAAATAAAAAAACACACCTAATCGATGTGTTTTTCTTTATAATATTGATTTTTAGGTACGCCTTGATATCGTCTTGACATCACGTACCGTTTTGTTTCTTTAAAATACATATCAAGTTTGCTTGATGCAGGTAATAAATCATTTTCCCACATTAAGCGTCTGATTCGTTTTGTGATATCTATTGTTTTCTGATGATGATATGTTTCAACATCTACCTGTATTAAATATTCTTCAGACAGATAGTTATCAGATACAATCGTTTTTGGTTCGTCGTAGATAGGAGTTAAAATAACAAAACTATTTGTAATGTCTGCGTTTTTTGACGTTTCATAAAAATAAATTCTATTATCTAATTCGGATTTTAAAAATTCATCTTCTAGAATTAACGTCCTTATTATGTTTAAAATATTCATAGTTTTTTCTTCAACTCCTTAATAACGACATTTCGATATTCTGACTCTACTTCTTTTAAGGTTTTAGCAATCACACCAAAACCACGTGGCGTGTATTTTTTACCATTTTTTGTATAACCATGTTCATTTAAGTGAATAATTCTATATCTACCCGTTGGCCCTTTCCATTTAATACTTTTAGCTCTTAAAACAGAAATATTTTTGCTATATGGTTTTGTCACAGTCATTTCTTTGATAGTGTTACCAGTTGCTTTAAAACTTTCAAAGTTACTTTTTAATGCTTTCAATAACACTTCAGAACCTTTATTTAATGCTTCATCTTCAATTTGAACCAACTCTTTTGAACTAAATCGTTTTTCTAATTGTGATAATACTTCATCCATACCTTTAACTTCTACACTCATACTTCAGATACCAATAAAGTGATGTAGTGTTCTCTAGGATGATTCACTCTAATTTCTTTAATAGCAAATAATTTATCTCTATAAATTGCTTTATCGATTTTTATCATATGATTAGATTTAACGATATAGAATTCAGAAGCATCTCTAATAACAATATTCAACGTAATTTTAGTTTCATTCGATTTTAATATTTCCATATCTTTTATGACTGGACTGTATATTTTACAAAAACAACTATATAGCGTTTTTTCTTCGTTTTCGTCGGGATATGGTCCATTGTTAACATATTTAAAAAAGGTAAGATGATTTTTAAATTCATTGAATTCCATAAAATCACCTCACCATTTTTTTAATTTAAGTATCATAGATTGTAATGTTTTTTCATTAAATGCTTTTGATTTATAAATTTCAGTTATAAAGCCACGTGTTTCAAAATCTCTAGTGACAATATACTTTATGGCAGTCATAAAAAGCGAATACTCTTTATCACTTTCAGTATATTCAGGTACACCACTCAATAATAATTCAGCTTTAGCAGATTCGATTAAATCAGTAATTACACTATCTTCAAAGTTATAATCTACTTTTAACCACTTTTTCAAATCTTCTAAATTCATCTAGCATCGCCCCTAATTTGTAGATACAACCGCTGATCTAGTATTAGGTCTTACTTCTACATTTCGGGGATTATAAGGGTTTATTTGTTACATTTGCAATACGAAATGCACTATCTAAAATGCGTTGTTGATCATACCAAGCAGTTAAAACGAATAAATACTCACCCTTAGTCACATCTTTATCTGTATCATAAGTAGTAGAATTATAGTTAATTCCAAAGTAATTAAAGTCGCCGACAACAGGATGAGTTGCAGCATCTGTAAAAATAACTGGTTTACCAAATATTTTTTCAGGTTGCGCTTCATATAATGGTGTTGAACCATTAGCTAATGTTGAAACAACATTTATATAATCAGCATATTTCATATAAATACTTGCGTTTTCTCTAAAATCTTCATGTAAATCTGCAAGTGCATTCGTAACTGCTTCATAAATGTTTATACCATCAACAGTCTTCACTTTGTTGCCATAGTAAAATGACATGTGCTGAGATTCATAGCTACTTGGCGCAGTCGCAAATGCGTCTTTACGTTCTTTAGCCGCTAAGCCAGATTGTAAAGAATTTTCCACGAAATTTACTAAATCAACATCTGAACCATGAATTATTGTATCTGATACTTTAGCTATAACTTTAAATTTATTTGAACCAAATTTAACCGTATCGCCTTTTAGTTTCACTTCTTTTGCAACATCTTCATCAGTAATAAAATCGTCATTATCAATGGTATAGGCTACACGTGGCAATTCTAATCCTTTAATATTAGTTAAACGTGCTTTTTCGCGTAATTTATTTTTTGCAAAAGGTTCTGATACAATCTCATTCGATAATGAAGTAGGTAAGAGTTTATCTCCACCACTCTCATTATCAACTGGTAAAGCTGTTAAAGTTTTTTTAGCTTCATGTGATGGTGCTTTAAACTCATCAGGTTTTAATGCATGTCGATAAAATTCGGCCTTTGCTTTAATTCGTTTTTCTTCATTACTTAACTTTTGATAGGCAGTGACTGTATCATTTAGTTTAGCTTTTTCTTTTTGTTCAATTTCTTCAACTTGTTGTTCAACGATTTCATAACGTTGTTGTAACCCTTCTTTTTCTCTCTTTAATTGTTCAATATCTTTAATATCTATGTTTGGATTTGAAGCTTGTTTACTTAATTCTTCATTTTTGTTTGATAATTGTTGTCCAATCATTCCTAACGATTGTTTTAATTCAAATAATGTTGGCATTCGTTTACCCTCCTATAAATTAAGTGTGAGTTTTAAAGTTTCACACTCTTTTATAATTTTTCGTCTTAATTTTTGTTCTTCTAAGTGCTTTGTTACATTGTTGTCTTGTTTTGTAATGGATGAAGGTACAGATTTAAATAACTTGTAGCGTTCATCAGATATGCTTGCTGCGATTTCATTAGGCTCTAAAATTTCATCAATAAATCCTTTTTCTAACGCTTCACTTGCAGTAAGCCATGTTTCAGCATCTAATAATTCTTTCAGTTCTTCTTCGCTAATATTAAGCGCTCTATCTAAATATGCTTGATTACTTGCTTCATCCGTTTTATCTAATAAATCTGCTGTATCACGTAATTCTTTGGCATTACCTACTGTCATAATCCATGAATTATGAATCATCAAAAAGCTGTTTTTGTGCATAAAAATAGTGTCACCGCTCATAGCGATCACACTTGCGATTGATGCAGCCAATGAATCGATATAAATATTAATTTTTGCTTTATGCATTTTAAGCATATTGTAGATAGCATGGCCTTCAAACACGTCACCACCCGACGAGTTTATGTGAACATCTATTTCAGAAACATTACCTAATTCATCTAATTGTTGCTTAAATCCAGGTGCCGTTACTTCATTTGCAAACCATTCTTCACTCACAATATCTCCATAAATGAAAATCTCGCCTTTTTTATCCGTTTTCTTTTTGATTTGAAAATACTTTTTCGTTGTCATCTTTATCACCACCTTTCAATGATTTACGTAACTCTAGTGGTGTATCAATTGGATATAAGTCGCCACTAATAAATGGTTTATCGCCATTTTCGACTGGCGGTAAATCTTCAAGTTCTCGAATTTCATTGATAGTGTAATAACCACTCCGAACTGCTTTAAAGTAAACTTCAGCTTGTGTAGCACTATCTGCACGTAAATATGCTTTTACATTGAATTTGAAATATCTATTTTTCTTACGGTCTAAAGGTGTCAAAAGTTTACGATTAAATTCTGATTCGTATTGTTTAATAATAGAAATTAAAGTGTGTTGTAAGAAAAATCGATTTAATTCTTCATTCTTCGTAAAGTTACTACTTTCATTAGCATTTAAGAACACTGCAGGTAGTTGAAAGACATTCGCTACACGTTCCCTAGTAAGATTTTCACTTGCAACAATATCTTCAGAAACATATTTCTTAGGTATTGGATCAATCTCTACACCAGGCTCTTGAAATAAAATTCCACCATTCTCTTCGTAAAATTGTTTAAAGTTTTCGATTACACTTTTACGTTTTTTCACATCAATATTTGAACCATATTTAAGTACAAACGAGTCAGGCTTTTGCATTTCTGATAAATTGAATTTACGTATAGCAGCATCAAAGTCTGTTGTATTTTTAAGCACATCAATAGGACTTATCCCTTTTAACATATTTGAACCTACAATGTGTTTAAAATGCAACATATCCATATTATGAATGATAAGTTTGTTACCGGAAGCAGCGTGAATAATGTAATAGACTTCTCTACTATTATTCTCTATTGCTATATTTACTATGTCTGAATTTAGTAAATATAGTTTGCTAGGTTGCGAAAATGTATCTCGTTCAATCAATACATATGCATTACCTTTTTCATTTCTTACCGTTTCAATTTGATTGATAAAATCATAACTACTTACTGAGTTATTAGGACTAATTGTTAATAGTTCAGATACGTTTGTGTTTATGACTTTATAATCTTCATATAACTTAATTGGCATGCTAGATAATGAGTTTGCTAACCTAGTTACTGCAGAAAAAATAGTTTCATTGGTTTCTAAAGTATTATTGATATTCCCCCAAAATGACTTGTTACGCCATGGCGAGAAATCATAAAGTGTATTACTTGTTTCATCTATCCAATTATCAATTAATCTACGCTTTATCCTAGTAAAGATGTTCACACTTGCGATTTTAATCACCTCCTTAATCCATTAAGTCTTTAATACTTAAAAATTCAATATTTCCCGTGTTACTTTCTTCAGTGAGTTTATTCATAATATCGGTGTACGTATTTAATAATGCTGCAAAGCCATCTATTTTACGATATCGACTTTGTTTAGATGGTAGCCAGTTTCCGTTTCTATCAAGTTTTAATTTCACATTGTTTACGTACCATTTAAATAATGGATTATTGTTATAGATTACTTTGCCATCTAAAAATAACTCTTTTAACGATTTTAAAGCAGGACTCAATGTTAATGCGCCCTGCCTTGTTTCTTCAGTAACAAACCCATAATTTTTTAACTCTTGATTAAGTCTAAATGCGTTTGCTCTGTCATATGTAATTTTTTCTACTGGATGATGTTCATTCACTTTTAATATCCAGTCATATACATCTGTATAATCTATATAAGGTTTATCTTGTATAGTCAGATATCCCGCTTCTTCCCATTCTCTATATGGTATTTTTTCATTCGATAAATCTACTTTATGTTTTGGTATCCATGAGTGACTTAATACTGCAATCTTTCCATTTTCAAGTGCAAATGTAGCACAAGCAGATGTAAAGTCTTCCGTTTCAGATAAGTCATAACCCACTGTACATGGATGATTTTCTAATTCATCAAAAGCGATCACTTCATTATTTTTAGATAATGTTGTATGGTCTATAAAACTCATCTCATCATTATTAGCAAAGATATTAAATCGTTTAGTAATAAAATCGCCACGTTCTGCGGGAATACGCTTTGCTTTTATCCACTCTTCTTTCATAACTTCAATATCAATCGACACACCAATGTTTGGATTAGCTTTAATCCAGTTTTCACTATCATTAATATCATCTTCATCATCTAAAGAAGCTAAATAATAAAAAGTGCGTTCATCTTCAATAATCCCGTTTAATGTATCTTTTCCCGCTTCTACCATATCTACTAGTGGTCCATTTAACTGGAAACCTGCAGTAGTGATATAAATCAATAATGGTTGTAAACGTGCTGCTCTTGAGTTTTTAATAACTGAGATAAGTTTATAATCTTTAAATTCGTGTATTTCATCAAAAATACCTATATGCGTATTTAGTCCATCTAGTTTTTCACTATCTGATGCTTGCGGTTCAATTTTAGATATCGTTTTATCATAATGAATGGCATCACGTAATGATCTAAAGTTTTTCTTAAGTACTGGACTTGCTTTTATCATAGCTTTGGACTCATCAAATAATAATCGTGCTTGTTTCATAGTGTTTGCTAACATATGTATTTCGGCTCCATTTTCTCCATCTTGCGACACACCATAGTTAGCAAGCCCTGAAATAGTCGTTGTTTTACCATTCTTACGCCCAACAAATACAAGTGCTTCTTTAAATCGTCTTAACTTTGTTTCTTTGTGTACCCAACCAAATAGGCTACCAATAATAAAATGTTGCCATGGTTGTAGTATTAATTGATTATTTGCACCCTTTGATGGTTTACAAAATTTCTCTATAAAACGTATTGGTCTATGTGCTAATTCTTCATCAAAAATCCACTTTTCATGACCTTTTAAGTATTTAAGGTGTCGCTCACATTCTTTTATCACGTATTTATTTGCGACAATCTTACCTGCTACTACTTGTTTGGCATACCATGTCGTTAACAATTTAGGTGATGGCTTATTTAATATTTTAATAGTCACCGAAACCATCTTCTTGTTGTTGAACTATTTTTTCTCTTTGTGCAGGAGTTAAACCTAATGACTTTAACAAGTTATTCAATGTTTGAACAGTCTTAGTTAATTCAATACTAAGTGGATTTTTAACAATATTTGTTGCACCTGCTTTATTTGTGTGACTCATCATTAAATCACTATCTTTTAATTCATCTCTTAATCGACAATAAAATTCGTAAGTTTCTAAATATAAAGAAATAAGTATGTCATCAGATTTTTGATAATCATCAATATATTGAATTAGCTTATTTTTTGTTATTTTCATAGTTAGCCCCCTTTCATGAAAAAGTTATTCGCATTGCGAACGAAGGTCCCCCCGCCGGTCCCCGTCGGAATCGCTTTTTCCTTGCCTGGTAGGGGGGTTAAAAATTATTTATTTTGAAATTCAAAACAATTTTAATTTTTAAACTTTCATCACTCTTACATTTCTCTCGTTCGTTTTGTCGTTATCGTTAGCATGAATTTTATTATGACAGTCCTGGCACACTGATATTAAATTATCCAGGTCTAATGCTTTAGTAAAATCAGTATCTACGTAAACAATGTGATGGACTATCTTAGCATTGGTTATCTTGTTATGTGCTAGACACTTCTGACATAGATAGTTATCCCTATCAAGTGCCATACTCCTTAACTTGCTCCATGCTTTTGAATGATAGAACCAATCATACTCATATTGCTTACGTCCGTTCTTACCTTTACCTACAACTCTAGCCATACCTACACCACCTTTATAGGTATAATAAAAAGACGTACCACATAAGTGATACGCCTTCTGATAAGTATTCGTCTTAATGTATAAGTCTATCTAATCCACACTATCATAATATATTTAAAATACGTTTCAAATGCACAATTAATGCACAAACTTATTTCATTCCCACATGCATAGCTACTGCCTTTACAAAGTTTCTTCTAATACTTGATACAGTATTGCGGTGCATATGACATTCACTAGCAATCTGTTCCATCTTTAGTTTCCTGTCTTTATTCCAGTACTTTAACTCAATCACTTTCTTACGATCATCAGACAATCTATTGTAAACATACTCGACTGCTTCAACCATTTCTTCTAGGTTACGCAGCATCTTATTCGTAAGTAATCGTGTTGCCATGACTTCTGTTGTTCTAACTGGTAATCCTTTTTCTAATGGACCATAGACAATATTTTCATCAGATTGTTTAGTAGGATTTAATATCGCCAATCTTAGTCTATCTATTTCTTTTTTATTTTCAGAATGACTATATATTTCTGATTCTATATATTTGAAGGTACCTGGTTTAATTTCATAAATTGTTGACATTCCTGACCTCCTTTAAAAAGTTTTAAATTAATAATATAAGTTTTTTATTTCAGCAATTAATAAAATCTTCTTATCATCCTTATAAAATGAGCTAAGTTCACCTTTCCCTATAACAGTATTAATGCTTTTTAGCGTTAAATTGTATTCGTTTTTATAAACATAATTATATTGATCGTAATAAGTAATATTAAATTTCATCTCTGGAAGTCCTATTGCTGAACTTGAGTAAAAAAGAAAATAATTTATAATATGAACATCAGAATCTTCAATAGGAATTTTTATAAAATCATTGCTTTTTAACATTTCAAATTTATATTTTCTTGGCATAACTTCTTGGTTATAAATATAACCCTGGCCTAAAAATTTTTGTTGTTCAGAATCATATACACTATACTTGGTGCGCTCTCCATAAATGCCTTCGTTTATTATTTGATGAGGTAATGTCTGTGTGAAATAATCATTTTGTAATTCATTTTGAATTAATTTATCACCATTTATACAAATATTTTCTACTTCTATATTTCTAGCAATCTTTTTACCAATATTTTTAAATCTTAAATACACCTTTACATATCTTTCATCGTTAGTTCCGATTAATTTCTTTTGAATATCATCTTCATAAACCCACTTTGTATTTAATAAGTCTTTATTATGAGTAGAATCATATTCAAATATTAAATCTAGCGGTTCAACAACAATATATGGTCTTTCGTCTTCAACTTGACGTTTAAAATTTTTATCATTGATTTCTTTTTGAAAAGCAAGAGATTCTTTCGTTTGTTTTTCTTGGAATTCTCTTGATTCTTTTTCTATTTTTTCTTGGAATTCTCTTGATTCTTTTTCTATTTTTTCTTGAAAATTTTTCGATTCTTTATCTTGATTTCTCTGAAAATCTCTTGTTAAAAGAAATACAAAAAACACCATAAATCCACTAACTAAACCACTAATAATAGTAGCAGAAAATGTTAACCAATCTCCTCCATCTACTGTCAAAAGTTGCAACATATTATAGTCCAAAATAAAAACCCCTTTTTATTTAATTGTAAGCTACAATTAAATATTTAACTAGACTATTTTTTTAATTGTTTATATCTTTCAATTGCTTCTTCTTTACTCTCTGCTTCAATCACATAAAATTTCTCATTGATTCGTTGCTGCATCACTTCAATGAATTCATCATTATTATCTATTACTCTAATAATATAATCTTTAACTACACCTTCTTTAACGCCTAAATCTACTGCCTTAATAGCACGTACTGTATTTTGTGTAGTAATCATATTTACTTGTAATTCTCTGTTCTTTATCTTTAATTCAGCTATTTCGAATAAAGTTACTAGAAACAATAATGAGATTAACATTTCTAAATAGTGATATGAACTTGCATATGTAATTGCTATGCTTAAACTTACTTCTGAGATTAAGAATAAACAAATTTTTAATATTTTATTACTTAAATAGCTATATAAACAAAAAGATATTAATGTAAAAATTGTTGTTAAAATTATAATTGTTAATTCTGTCATTTTTATCATTCCTTAAATAAATGTTTTGTTATACTTAAGTTACTTTTAAAGAGAGTGAGGTGTGTGATTGTGGCAATAGTAATATCTATCATTTCTTTATGTGTTTCTTTAGCCACTTTCATTTGGAACTATAATAGAAATAAATTTAAAATGAGCGTTAAAATAGAAGCTATTTTTGTTAAACCCTATACAATTAAAGATAATAAAGTAGGTTATATTATTATCGCTCACTTTGAAAATAATTCTGCAAACCCAATTAGTATAGGCTCTATTTCAGCTAATGAAAATTATTCTGAAAGAATTATTATTTATAGTAGAGGCGAACATGGACAAAAGATTAATAAAACTATTTCACCATTTCCATTAGATTTAAATTCATATCAAGCGAAACGTGTTACATTTTTTATACCTAGTAATGAAGCAAACGAAAATACAAATGAGAATTTATTTTTAAAGACTTACACCACTCGAGGCATTCATCAAAGAAATGCAAATTATTTTGACTACAAACAACGTTTAATTGATTTGTTTGAAAATAAATATTAATAAATTCTATAAATCGCTTTCCTTAACAAATGTTCCATTAATAGTTTTACCTTTTCTTTTTTTAATTTCATCATAGGCATACTGTAAACATTCTTCTAAAGTCCAGCCTTGTTGTTGGGCAAGAATAATTAATGTCACTACAGTATCGCCTATTCCATCTTTTAATGCGTCTTTATTACTTCTCGATAATGCTGCGGCTACTTCGCCCGCTTCTTCGTAAAATTTCAATGCTTGTCTATCAGATTTACCCAAATGAAGATTCTTATCTATACTCCATTCTTCTACTTGTTTTACTAATTGATCTAATGTGTTATTCATTTATTGTTCCTCCAATTTAGCTATTAATTCTTTAAATTTATTTGTGCCATCCAACTCATCTAAATAATTAAGTATTTGTGCTAGCTGTTTTAATCGTCCTAGTTGTGAATAATAATCTATGAGTTTCCAACTCACATTGTTTTCTTCCCACTTTGATTTGTACCGTTTCACTCGTTCATTTAATTTCGGATAATCATTTAGTAGTTCTTTTTTAAACGTATTAAAAGATTTTAATTTAATGATTTGTTTTCGTCTTTCGTCATATAATCGACTACGCTCATCTAATAAAACTTTATGTGCTTTTGCTAAAATTTCATACTCATTTTTTAATGTTTGATTTACTACTTTTAACGTTTTTACTTCTTCTAGCAATTTATCTCTATGTCGTTTCACTTTCTTTAATCTTGCATTCATTACACTAACTTCAAAACTTGTCTGCGCATTCACGTTACACACTTCCTTTTATATTCATCTGCCCACATATACATCAGTCCTTTATTTACACAACGATTGTTACATCTTCTCGCAATATGACGTCTATCAATAAATAACATACTGGATGCTTCTACCGTACTAGCAAATTCTTCTACAATTTCGTTATTACTATCAATGAGATAGAGTGCTTTGGCTCTACCGTCATTCTTGCGATACAATCTATATTTTTTGAAGGTTGTTGAGAATAAATTATCTGCAGTAATATTATTGTATTTGCTATCTTTCGGATAAGCATGATAGCCACTCTTTAAATTTTTGATAAATGTTTCAAATACGATATCTGCGGCACGATATTTCTTGTTTTTATAAATCACTATTAATACACCTTTGCACCCGTTACCAAATTTAAACTTGCCATTCGGTAATCTCATCCTTCCTAGATTACTTACGTATAGATCGTACTTGTCACTATACTTCCATATTTCATATTCAGGACTTACTTTCTCATTAAACTCTTGTTTCTTTTTCAATCTAGGCAATGATTCAGTAAAAAAGCATCTTAGCTTCTCGTTATACACGCCATTCTCTTTTTGGTAACACAATGTATTAAGTGGGATATCAGTAATATGGTGCAAATGTTTTAATGTTGTTTTTGTTACGGTATGAGTAAATGGCTCGTACATATACACCATACTTACTCCTCCCAACTTTTGATAGCAAACTCAATACTTTGTTTCGCTTTCTTTAAATCTTCTAAACCATTTTTTCTAGGTTATCGCATTAAGTATTTAAGTGCATTGCCTACGTGATAAAAAGCTGAAGCGGATTTATAAGTTTTTCCATCCGCTTCAATAATGGCATGTGCGTTAAACTTATCGAATTGATAATGTGATGGCTGGTCTACCATGTCAACTTTACGAATAAAAGGTTCATTCACTTTCATAAAGTCGTAATTATCATTAATGGTAAACTTTTTACTATTAGCATTTTCTACATCTGCATACCACTTTGTTTGCATACCTTCATTCTTTGCATATACACGTTTGACTATTCCAGTATGTGATGTTTTGTACTCTTTTGTAGTGAGTTGAAATTTGACAATGTCATTTGTATTTAAATCAATTATTCTAATATTCTGCATTTTCATTACCTTCTAACTTTCGTGAAAATATCATTCTCTACTAGATACCTAAACCATTTGCTACTGACTCTATGTTCTTTAAGTAACCGTTCGCATCTAATACGATGATTTATTCTTTGTTGCCTACGTTCGTTCCTTAACGTTCTTTCATGTGCTGCTCTTATTCTTATGAGTTGCATATATTCTTCATCAGATAATCTATCTTCATTACGTTCATAAGTTTGTGTCATATTTATGGACTCCCTTACCATAAATTAGTTCTGAACCACGTAATCCTTTTTTATATCGTCGTCTTGCCGCCGTATCTGATACTGGAAAATATTTATATACATCACATAATCGGTAGCTTTTACCATTCAAATACACTCTAGGTATCGACTTTATTTTTTCTCTTGTCATTTATAATTCCTCCACTTCTAAGATGATTTTTGGTTGTTCTGCATATTGTTTAAAACTATAAATTTCTACAATTTGATTATCGTCTTTCCACAATCTATTGTTCGCTGCATCTAATACAGTTTTTATTAAATTATCTATATCAGGCTTTGTCCTTTTATACTGGCCTATCGCTAGTAATTTTTGATTTTTACTCCAACTTTTTGGAGGGATAAAGTAGAAAAATAACGATACTTTTAAACTGCTAGTGAGTAATAATTTAGGCATTTGTTTTCTAATATAATCTTTATGATTCAAATAGGAAGTTGGCATATAGGTTTGTACAAATCTTCCAGCGTTTCTAAATCGTGGCCTAGGTGATCCAATAGGTGCTGTAAAACTTTCATTAAATTTAATCTCTATTCTCAAGTTGTTCACTTCCTACAACAGAAATTCATCTATCGTTGTTTGATGTTGTAACTCTTTCTGCTTAAATAATTTATGCTTTCGTTTCATCTCTGCTAGTTCATCTTTTGTTACAAACTGTTTAAAGTGCTTTTCAGTCATACCACCTAAGTTGGTTAAGTAGAAAGAGCCATCATCTCTAAGTAGCACTCTCAACAAAGGCCAACCATCACTTTCAAATAAGTCATAAGCATTAGGTTGATTTTCTTTAAGCCCCATATTCAACCATAGCCTCTCTTTTTCGACGTTCTTCTAATTTCTGATTAATTAGGTTGACTAATGCCTTTTCATTGCAATTTGACCATCTAATTAATTTCTGAGCATAAACATCTGAACAGTCAAGTATTAACTTAATATTGTCTTTTGTCATCAAAATCTCACCCCCTTAGTTCTATAATCTTGGCCATCCATTTTGATTAGCGTTGTATTACTCATGATTCTGCTAAATATACGTTGCAAATCTTTACTTCTAGTCATTTCTTTTTCATCTAAGTTAGTAGTGAATATATTGTGTTTACCAATACGACTTTCTATCAATTCAAACATCTTGCTGGTAGCAAAATCATTCATATTAATTCCGTAGTCGTCAAACACCATCAAATCTACATCACTAATGATTTTTGCTAATTCTTGTTCAGTCATATTAGTATCGTTTCAGATTTTATACGTTTTTGTTTCTTGTGATAGTTTTCAGTTGATTGTCTAGCAAACTCTTTCATCTCACAATCACAACCAAATTTGACTTTTTGTATTGATCCATCTTGTTTTTCAAACTCGTAGTAGTCATAGTTACGACTACACTTTTCACACTTCAAACCTTTTTCTTTTTTAATAACCTTACTTTTAAATTTAGGTGGTTTAGCTATATTTTTAAATGCTTGCATGATATCACTCCTTTAAAACGGTAGATTTTCCATATCAGATTGTGCAGCTCTTTCAAATGCTTCAGTATATTGATTTGTGTTTTTATCAATTTCTTCAGAATAATCATTTAGAAAACTTTCTTGCGATAAAAATGTTTTAGGATATTTCTGATATTGCTTATTAGTAATCGTTTTAAGATATGCTTGAGTTCCATTCATTATAGTTTCGAACTTATGCTTTTTAAGCGCTGATTTAAATAAGTTGAATGCTTTCTTCTTATCTAGTTTCTTATCATATAAATTCCACCATTGGTTAAATTGAACTTGCGTAACATCAGTTGCGCTATTATGAGTAGTCTCTGACGAAGTCTCTGTGTAGTCTCTGGTATTGGTCGTCTCTTTTTGATACACTCCATCGTCTCTTTTTGATACGCTCGTTGTATCATTTTGATACGATGGTTGTATCATATCTTCTAAGCATTGATAATTTATGCTATACCATTTTGTTTTATCGAATTTTGCTTTATTATAATTTCCTACATATAGTAATTTTTTCTTTTCTAAACTATAGATAGTTCTTTTTATTGTTATCACTGACCAAAATGGAAATTGTTTTTGCCATTCTGAAAAAGAATTATAAATCCAATTTTTGTTATCATATTTGTGTTTACTATCTTTTAACCAATAATGAATTTGTTGTAATATAATTGCTTCATTTAATCCAATTTTCTCTGCAAGCTTTGGCAAGACTAAAATAGGATAATCATCTATTAATTGATTAGACAATTTAATTTCTCCTTTCTGATATAATTTAAGTAAGCTTTTAAATATATATAGGCGGTGCATTTAATGTATAAAAATTATTCGTATTTAATTCAAAAACAAATAAATAATATTAATGCTCACAATGTTCATTTATCTTCTACAGTTAAAAAAGCTTTAGAAGTTACTAATTCTCCCAGTTACAAACGTACTATTGTAACTATTGATTCACTTATGCCTCAAATTAAACCTTTATTAAATTTTTATAATAGTAATCCAACATTGATGAACGACTTAAAAACAATTAATAATGCACTTCCAAAGAACTTTCCATTTGAAAATGCCTTTTATTCCAATCCTGCTAAAGTAGCTTCTAGGATTAACGCTAAGCAATTAATACAAATAAATAAGATGATTGAAAACTATCAAAATCAATTCCAAAGTAGTTTGTTTTCTAATTCGGTACTTGAACGAATAAAACGATCAATAGATATGAATATTAATTCAGATTTAATCGATAACTCGTTTAAAATTTTAAGATATGAATATGTTAAAAATACACTTTTTTATAATAATTCGATTAGACAAATAAAGTGGGAGCCAGTAATTACAAATTCATTCAATACTTTTAAAGAGTTTGGAGAAATTAGAGATGACGTGATAAATACATCTGAAAATGGTAAACTACAAAATGCTATAGATTCAATGTTTAAAGGATGGTTGTTAAGTCATATTGGCGAAGAAATTGATGAATTAACTAATCATTATATTACTTTCCTAGCTAACGTCCTGCTCCCTTTTATTCCACATGAATATAGAGCTATATGTTTCTACGTCATAATTTTTATAGTTTCCTATAATAAATCTAATAGATAAAATTTACCTTTTGACCTTTCAACATTTTATTCAACCTTTCATCTACTGCTATCCAACTATCATTCAAGTGGTATTTATTATTAAACGTTTTAATACCACTTGAATGTTGTTCTTGATGATGTTCTCTACATAACGCTAATACATGCTTACCATAATGTTCTATTTTATTTCTATTCATGCCTCTACCAACCGCTTCATAGTGTGCTAACTCTCCACGTTTACCACAAATTACACAGTTACGATTAACCGTTGCCCAGTAAAGAAAAGATTTATCGTTTTTGAGTAAGTCACTTGTTTTATAGTTAAGTGGGATATTATTATGAAACACCCAATCCAGTATCACTTCTATAACTTGTCTAGCCTGCTCTCTTGAGCAATTGCTTAAAGAAATATGTTTACCATACCCATATAAGAAAGTTACGTAGTCTTGAAACATTTCTCTCATATATTCTCTAGGTTGGCCTGTATAACTCTCTATATCATTACAAAGTGCAAATACTTTTCGACGCTGCTTATCAGTGATTAAGAATGGATCAACTAGTTTAACTTCACATTCTACTTCTAAATCGTTATCAAGTAATAATGATGTTTTATTATCTATTTCTACATTCTCAATAATGACAGTAGTTGTACCGTCATCTTGAGTAATGTAATTTCTTATTTTAGGCATCTATATCAACTTCTCTACTTTGTAATTATTGCCATTTACATCGGTTAACTTTGAACAATTATTTTTTAACCGGCTACTTACATAGCCTTTATTCCTGCCTAAGAATTCACTTGCTCTACTCATGCTGATAAACTCGTATTCAATATCTAAGTGATTAATTAGTTTTACAGCCATATTAGTAGTTGTTAATCCTGTTTCTAAAGCGTGTATATTATTTTCTAAGTGATTGCACCATTCAAGATTTTCTACATTATTATTTTTAGGATTTCCGTCTATATGATTGATACAGTTCTTGTCTTTCACAACTGGTATAAATGCTTTTGCAACTAACCTATGGACTAAGTAATAGTTTGGTTTCCCATCTTTCCAAAGTGCCACTCTTACATCTCTACCATTAGGTGTTTTATCTTTTAAATAACGCTGCCTCCAATGTCTAACACCGTGTTTCTTTGTATAAGTGGTTTTATATTTATGAGTTCTTACTCTCCCTTTGTTACTGACTTCGTAAATACCTTCGTAACCTACAACATCTCTCCATTCTTCGTTCATCCAATCACCTTATCAAAACGGGAGATCATCCGAACTAATCTCTATCGGACCATTAGCATTAGCAAATGGAGCATTCCCTGCTGGTACTTGTCTTTGTTGTTGAGATGAGTTATTTTGTTGACTATTACCTTTACTATCTAAAAAATGAACTCTTTCAGCTACAACTTCAGTGACATATATTCTTTGTCCTTCATTATTTTCATAATTACGTGTCTGAATAAGTCCTTCTACTCCAACAAGTGAACCTTTACTTAAATAATTATTCACGTTGTCTGCTTGCTTTTTGAATGTAACTACATTGATAAAATCCGCTTCACGTTCTCCATTTGAATTATTAAATGTCCTATTTACTGCTAAAGTAAAAGTCGAGACGCTAATCCCATTAGGCGTTGTTCTATATTCAGGATTTTTAGTCAATCTTCCTACTAAAACTACTTTATTTATCATGATTCAATTCCTCCTAGCCATTTTCTGATTAAGTTTCTAGTTTTAATAATCTGTTGTTTATCTAAAGTGTTCACGTCCATCATTTTCAATTTGCTTATTTCATCTTTATATTTTTCTGAAAGTCCGCTATTTTCTGCTATTTGTATAAATTTATTTGCTTCATCTCGTAGTATGTCTTTTAATTGATTACTTGAATTTGCGTACTTTTCTTGTTTTTCTTTAGCATCTGCATCATCTTCATCAGTTGGGATATTGAAAAATTTCATTAAGAAATATCGTTCTGCATATGTAAGTCCTGTACCATGGGCTTTTGACACATCATCTTGTTGACCTACTGCATAAAATGGTATTTCTAATTGTTCTTCAGGTTTATCTGCATTGATCCATACATAAGTAAGTTTCATTTCAACTACAAATTCTGTAACTGTAATTTCACGTTTAGCTTTTTGATTGAAGCGGGTAACTTGTATTTGTTTATAATTTTCTTCAGTTGTTTTTGGAATGAGTAATAAATTATTTTCAATCATCTTATTTCTTATTCTATGTAGTACTTGAGATCCACTTACATATGAATAGTTGTAACTTTTTGCGTCTTTAGTAAAACCATCAATATTAGCTTTTACGTCTGCTATTTTTTGAAATAAATTTAATTCTCGAGTTACTTCTTCCATCTATCTCACCCTTAAACTTCTAGTTTGTATAACTTCTGCACCTTTGATTTCTATGCCATTTTTAATGTCGGATAACATTTCTTTTTTATTTAATTTAGGCGCTTGTTCTATCCAGTAACTTTTAGGAATCAGACTTTCATTAGTTACTTCGATACTAGGTGGATTATTTGCGATACTATACGAGTTAAGTGCTGTTTTAAATTTCTCTTTTCCTGTCTGCTCCATAACTTCTTGTAAACTTTCTTTCAATCGTTTCACACCGTTTTGATTAGATGTCTTACGTTGTCTAAGACGTTTTACTTCTTCATCTATCGCTTTATTATCACTTTCTAATGTTCTGATAACTGCTACATATCCATCTGCTTTCTCTTCGATAGCGTCATTAATACTCGCTAATGTATCTTTTAGAATTTGCTCATCTTCTTGTTCTGCAATAAGGTCATAAATTTGTTGGTAGTCAGCTGATAAGTCAAATAAACTAGGCATTAATTAAGCACTCTCCTTTAATTACTTTCTTGGCTAATTCAAAATTCTTTAATATATTTTTATCTTCGTAATGTTCAAAAAAGGTAATAATTTCACAGTTATTTTTGTATCTATCTGAATAGTGAAAAAGGAAAACCTTCACTTCGTTTTTACATTCACCAGTACTAAACTCACATTTAATGTGCTCTTTACTATGCATAATTAAATCATTTAATTCGTTAGCAATTTTTAATAGCTTATGTTTCATTTTGTTCTCCTGTGATATAATTGAGTTGAATTTTATTTAAAATTTGTTTGACTGTTTGCTAATTGCCGTTAGCATTCAGTCTTTTTTTTGTTCAAAAAAATATGTATCAAAAAATAAATACATAAATAATGATGCTAAAAGTGCATATGCTGTTGCTCGTGTGATAAACACTTCTGCAATCATTAAGGCAAAGAATATTGTTATAAATGTAAATCCAGTAATGAGCGTTACTTTAGTTTCCTTAGTCATATCATCATCTCCTTAGTTGTTTATACGATTAAGTATTTTTTGATATGCATCTAACACTTGCGGATATAGATACAAAACTCTTGTGCCAACTCGTCTTGTTATTTCAACAATTTCAGGCTCAACTACAATTTTGTTAACTAGAGTAGATTTACTAAGACCTGTGATAGTCACTAAATCTTTAATATCCACTGCAGCAACTTCTCTTTTGTAGTTGCTTAAAATACTTTCTACTTTTTCTTGCACTAGTTGATTAATAAAGTTATTATCAATCTCAATAGATATATTGCTCATTTAGACCTCCTAATTGTTACATTCTAATTTTTACTTCTTCTTTGATTTCAAGAATTTTAGCAATACGTTTCTTTTGTTCGAATGCGTCTCTACGACCACGTAAAATATCTGAAAGATAAGCACCTGAAATTCCTAACATATCTGCTAATTGCTTATTTGTGATATTACGCTTCAATAACTCCGTTCTAACTCTTAATCCAAATTCTGTTGTTGCCATAATTACACCTCCAAATATCATTTTATTTAGATTTTAATCTAAATTTAAAATCTAACTATTGATTTAATTTAATTAATAAGCTAATATATAAGCATAGTTAAATAAGCCTTATCAAAAGACATAAAAATACTAAATATTTAATGCTAATATTCTCGTTCCCCAACGATATTTTTAGTATTTTGATTTTGGCTAATTCAATAGCGTAACCAAAGTATATTAGATTTAAATCTAATTGTCAACAAAAATTTAATTTTTAATCTAATTTGGTTCGGAATAGGAGAATATTTAAATGAACACTTTCCAAATAATTCAAAATTTGGCTAATAAAAAAGGTATTTCTATAGCTGAATTAGAAAGAACGCTTAACCTTTCAAATGGCTCTATTGCACGTTGGAAAAAATCTGCTCCTAGTTCAAAAGGCTTAACTTTAATAGCCGATTATTTTGATGTATCTGTTGACTATCTACTAGGCAGAGAAAAAGATGAATATGCTGGAGAAAAGAAAGATGAAGATATTCTTATCATGCACCGAGCAACAGAAAATATGACGGAGGCACAGAGAAAAAAAGCCTTAACTATACTTGAAACCATGTTTGACGATTGGGATGAATTAACAAAGTAAAGGGGCTTTTAAATGAGAGTGAATTACCAAAAATCTTTTTATAACGCTGCAAAGGCAGTTTATAAAATATCTAATGGTTTAGATAACTTGTCTTTTCCATTAGATATTTTAGAAATTATTTCGCAAGATCGACGTATCAAACTAATGACTTTTAATGAATTCTCAAATAAAACTCACACTCCTCATTTTGAAATATCCAGTATCTTTGGTTCAGAAGATGCGTTTCATATCAGAAAAGGTAACAAAGCTTTAATCATTTATAATAATTCTCTACCAATGAATCGATTAAGGTTTACATTGGCTCACGAGTATGGACACTTTATTATGGGACATACTGGAATTAATTTAAATGAACATTTTACCTATGAAGACTTTTACAGAAGAAAAGCTGAAGAGTATGAAGCAAATAGTTTTGCATCATGCTTGTTGTTTCCTTTACATATCAGATATAAATATTTCAATTGCTTAAACACATACAAAACGTCTGAAATATTCCAAATTAGTGTGCAAGCTTCAGAAATTGCTTTGAAAGTAATCAAAACTCATATGGATAGTGGTTTAGATGATTATATGTCTAGTAATGAAAATCTTCATCCCAAAAATTATCTACTTTTCTTAAAAGAAAGCTTAGACAGTCATATAGATTACACTAATGAATTTAACTATATTTATGATTTACCTATATAGCTTTATTACATCTTAGAATTCAACATAATGTATTTATTACTTATGTATGAATATATAACATCTTAGAATAGGAGCTAAATATTATGGAAGAAAATAACAATCAAGATCAATCTCAAATCCAATGGAAAAAGTTGGAAGAGTATCAAAGACAACAAGAAGAAATTAAGAAGAAAAAACGTAAAAAAGGATGGCTCTATGGTTGTGGTGGTTGCTTAGGTTTATTTATATTAATCATTATAGGTATTACTGCATGTTCAGCTATCTTTGTTAATACTGATTCTAATTCTTCATCAGAGTCTACTACAAATAACGACAACACTAACAGTACTACGATTTCTAAACCCAAAGAGAAAGATACATATAAACTTGGCGAAACGGTAAAAAAGGATGGTATTGAAGTTACAATCACTAGTGTTGAATATGCCCTACCTAATAAAGAATTCTCAATGGCACCTAAAAATGGAAAAGCATTAAAAGTAAACTTCAAATTCAAAAATAATAATGAAGATCGTATATTATTCCAAGACGGTGATTTTACTATTAGTGCAAATGGAGAAAATTATGAACAATGGTATGGCTCAGGAGATGACAATGATGGATTTAGTCATTTTCTAAACAAAGACAATACTGCTTCAGGATATGTTTATTACGATGTACCTGACACGAATAAGTATATTATCGAAATGAATTTTAAACCTAATATAGATACAGTTAAAGCTAAATGGATAATTAAAAGTTCAGATATACGATAATTTTTAGTATTTCATAATAATTAATTTCTTATAATCATTTTGAACATTGAAATAAAATAAATTATAATTATATTGCAGACTTTTCAAAAACTAAATACTTATCTATTAAGTTTAATTGTACTAAGTATAATAGAATAAAGGAGTAGAAACATGTTTGGTTTATGGCTGTTTATTTCACTAATATTTATAATATTACTAATTATTTCAATTTTGAAGTCAATTAAGAAACAAAAACCTAAAAAATTATGGATTATTACTTTAATTACTTTTCTCATAGGATTTGGCGTTTTTATAAAAGCAGGCAGCGATAATTCAATCGAAAATAATACTGAAAATAAAAACGTTTCTGAAACTAAAAAAAGTAAGAATGATGATAGTGAATTTTCTAATGCAGTTGATGATATAGTAGATGAAATTCGTTTCAATAAATTGGACGAAGCACAATCATTATACGAAAATGATACTATTACAAAGGATGAACTAAAACATTTAAATTCTCAAATTTTCAAACGCACTGATGAAGTCAAAAAAGAAATTAAAAAAGATAAAAATTATAAAGAATACGAAAAACGATATGAAAATGATGATTTTGATCAAAAAGAAATGAATGATTTCTTGGCACCTTATTTAGAAAAGATTCAAAATACCACTAATTATAAATAAATTAAAAACTAATGTGAATTCTAGGGTAGCTTGTCTACCCTATTTTTATACAACAAGAATTAACAACTAGGAGATGATTTACATGGCATCATTTAGAAAAAGAGGTAATAAGTATCAAGCGCGAGTTAATTATTACGATACTTTAACACAAAAACGTAAACCTATAACTAAAACATTCAATACTAAAACAGAAGCTAAAAGATGGGCTGCTAAAGTTGAATCAGATACTAATTCTTATGTGCTTTTAAAGAATGAATCGTCTTTAGCTTCGTGGATTGATAAATATTTAGAAGTATATAGAAAAGATAAAATTTCAAATAGTACTTATCAAAATGAATTATTTATAAAAAATAGAATACTGAGATATTTTGGCAAAGTACTTATTAAAGATATTACTCCAATTATGTACCAACAATTTTTAAATTGGTTAAAAGAAGAGAATTATGCACGCAGTACTGCTAATCAATCAAGATTACTTTTAAATAATGTTCTTAAAAAAGCTTATATGCAAGGAGCAATAGAAACTAATCCATCTACGGACTGTATGCTCCCATACTATAAGCCACCAAAAAAAATACAATGGTTAGAAGCAAGTGAAGTATCATTATTTTTACAATATATGAAGAAAAGAAATGTTTATCAATATTATGTTTGTTATACAGCGATTGAATTAGGATGTCGCGTTGGAGAAGCATTAGCTTTAAAAGTAACTGACTTTGATTTCAAAAATCAAACGGTAATAATTAATAAATCTTATAATCAAAAAACTGATATGTTTGGCTTAACTAAAAATAAAGAAGATAGAATAGTCGATTTTAGTAATCAGTATAAAAAATCTATCTTAAATTTACTAAGCTTACATAATAATAATAAATTGATTAATAATGATTTATATAATAATAAATATAATAGTATACATGTTGATGAATATGGGAAAATTATTTCTTTGTCTTCTTTATATAATAGTTTAACGTACATAGGACAAAAATATTTTAATAAAAGTTTATCTATGCATAAACTACGTCATACGCATGCTTCTTTACTTTTAGAAGCTGGTGCAGAAATGAAATATATACAACAACGATTAGGACACTCCTCCGATAGAATCACTACGGAAGTATATACACATATGACTGATAAAATGAGAAATAGACAAAAAGAAAAATACCAAAAATATTTTGATAAAATTTTTCACTAATTTGGTGGACAGTAAGTGGACAAGTAAAAATTCTATAGTGTAATTTAATAATATTGTCCACCTAAATTAAATAAAAAAAGAAGCTAAGGCAAATGCCTTAACTCCTTATATCCCTAAGTCTTTCCCCCTTTTTGCTTAGCGATTAGTATTGTTTCATATATTGATCGCGTTCCCATTCAGAAACTTGAGTTCTGTAAT
>ERZ1029874.25-NODE-25-length-37587-cov-130.449776_pt1 | contig 37587 bp, 54 predicted proteins | sample MGYA00519235_ERZ1029874 | MGnify/ENA primary metagenome ERZ1029874 (study PRJEB33666, sample SAMEA4610926) | skin metagenome | biome: Human-associated habitat; feature: Malodor aspect; material: skin | place: Philippines | collected 2015-08 ...
TTCTTTATCAATATAGTTTGATAATCTTCCCTGTTCGATTATTTTTCCTGTTTCATGGTCGATTACAACATAGGTAACGTAATGGGTAAGACCGACATCAATAGCAATAACATACTTATCGCTAATCTTGTATTTTACAGGTTTCCATTGTGCTGTGAGTACAATAGATAACTCATTATCACTATTCCAGACTATTTTAGGTGCTGTATAATAATCAGCACCGCGTAAATGCTCTGGGATAAGCAGTGTTGCTTGTACCCACTTATCATAACACACAAGATTAAAAGTAATAGTCGTATCAGTACGTGAAACCTCGTACTGGTACTGATTATTAACCTGAGAAAAATCTAGCACTTTACCTGCTCGTGACGGGTTAGGGCGTACAGTTCTCTTATCCCCAGCAGTCATTTTCTCTGGTTCCTCACCGTATAAGGATTCGCGAATGATTGATTCTACTTTACGTTTTCTCGTATCAGTTCCCCTAGCACATGTGATTACCTGACTAGATATAAGTTCACCAACACGGTATGCTTCCTTAAAACCTTTTGTGAGATCAGTATTTTCTACGAGATCATACCCGTTAACATTACGTAGATTGCACTTAAGCGATCTCCCTAACGAGTTCGCTTGTTGCGTTTTACGTTTCCCATTATCATCATACAATCCTTGGATAATGCGATCAGTATCAGCATCTAGGATCACTTGTGATACGTGTTGTACAGTATCTGCAACCTTGTAAAACCCGTCTAAGCATTCATCTAGTGAGATTGTATTACCTGGTACTAGTACTTTTTTACGAAAGTCTTCCGGGTCTGGGGTGGTGAGTAATTCTCTTATACTAATAATACTCGTAAGTGAAGCACGATTAACAAGGTTCTGAGGTTTTCTTCCCATGATCGCTCTTCCTTTCTAGTTTTATTTAAGAGAATAGTGTGATTATACATGGTTATTATTGTATTGTCAAATGAGGGTTGTGGGATGAGGTATTGTTTGCATAGTTAAGCATATTATGCGACTGTTGCTAACGCTTAAAAACTACGGACACCTCGTAGAAAACTTCTACGATAACAATCCACTGATTTTCTTCACCATGCCAAACAACGTTGCACCGATGAAGAACAACACAGACCAGTTCAAGTTCACAATCACTTGGGAGCGTAACACCATCGTCATCGACGGAACCGATGACCTATTTGTCGAACTGCTCGATATTTTCCGTGACTACATCGAAGATAATTCGCTAGACATTCGACGTTTCCAGGAAAACGAGGTCGTATTCAACCTCAATACCACGTCTATCCGCAAGGAGTTCGACCAGGTACGCATTGCACTCATGGAGGACTACCACGCAAAGACCATCACCGCCAACGCCCAGACCGATAAGGCTCTAGACATGTTATTCTCGCTCTACGAGCGATAATATCGACAACTATACGGTATCCATGCTGGTTATCGTATAGTGTTTTGATGCACATACTATGTATTGCACGCATCTCAAAAATATCACTACGCATCTCAACTTGACACATTGTACAATGCATGGTTATAATAAAGTCGTTAGCACACAACAGACACACAAAGGAGAATACAAAAATGTCTGACCTTGATAATATCGCAAACAGCATTCTTGACACCATCAAGGGAAACAACGCGAACGTTCAAACCGCTGCTAAGTTTCTTGATACTGCCCACGCAGTAGACACTATCCGCGACGATGTAGGAGCACTTGTTTACGCCAAGATTGAAGTATCGAATAACAATCCGAAAATCTATGTAGACGTACTCAATAACACCATCTCCGTTTCCCAGGACGAAAATCGTACGCAACTGTCCTACGACTTGGAAGATGACGTGATTGGTCTTTCCTCTTACATCGAGTGGTACTATTAATCAGTTTGTTTTCCTGGTAGACAACACAATCGTGTTATCTACCAAAAAATAAACACGTACTATGTAGGAGAAAAATACACCATAAAATTTTTCTCCCATAACTTGCACAATGCACACCAATGCATTAGAATAAAGAATGTAACACAGACCAATGTATTCAACCATAGGAGATGTACCCCATGCTCACCATCGAACAAGCACAGGATTGCGCAGACATTCACGATGCTATTGAAGTCGTTGTCACCGTGATTGAACAACTGATTGAAAAAGGCGAAGTATACACGTTCCTCCAATTGTGTGAGCGTGCAGAATCTTATACTGGAGAGGGATACATTGCAGAGTTTAGCGGACGATTCTACAACCTGTGCGTTGGATTGCGTATCCACGAAGTAAGAAACGACACTATCTACACCATCATCGCTTATGGTGAGGATATCTCCACGAATGAGGAAGCCAACGTCACTGCCCAGCGCACCCGTCCTGCTGTGATGTTCTAAACCAATTAAGTTTTCCCCTAGATATTTCCTAGGGGAAACGCGCTATAGTACATACTATGTAATTATAGGAAATGATCACCAATAACATAGTAGGTGCGCGCAAAGGGTTTTACTTTTCTGTATGCCAACTTGACACGAAAAAGGTTATCCCGTAGAATATGAACTATACCAAGTACAAGACATACAAGAAACGAGGATACTAACCATGAACTCCCCCGCAACTCCCGCACATGATCTCATGGATCGTGCTGCGTTTGTCTACAACGTCATCACTGGCAACACCGTGCTCTACACCGACGAGTACGCAGATGTAATGTCTGCGGACAAGTCTGATTTTGAAGATGGCAGCGAACTCTACGAGGTAGACGCACACACCTATCTCGCTAACGCGATTGACAGCACCCTGGAAGTAGACCGATACGGTCACGTTGTTCAAGCAGAGGTTGTTGTGGACTACTCCCCCACAACGACTATTGACCTGGTAAACAACACGATTGTGTCTCGCTATGGTGACTATGCAGTCACCATTGAGTTTACCGACTACTACATCAAGTTGGACTTGCTCGAAGAGTTGCTAGAATTGCGCGAAAACGCACTTATCTAGCAGTTATCACCTGGTAAGATGGTATATCTTATCAGGTGATAATGTACTACACATAGTATGTGTCATTGCAATATGTGGTGAACACACCTACTATGTAAAAAGATTCTTGAATATATCAACTTGACATACACAACTTTTACCATTATGATAAGACATGTTCTCAACAACCGACAACCTTAAAGGAGTTATCACAATGGGATGGACTGGTATCTATGATGTGCATAGAAACGACATTCATGACGAGGTAGAAAACCTGTTTCGTCATGACAAGATTGCTGGTACTGATACAAAGCGCTTTGATATTCTCTTGCACAGCACCTATGGAAGCACGCACTACCTTGCTGTACGAGACAACACGACCGATGAAACTCATGCGTACATTATTCTCACGCACTATGATAGCAAGAACCGTTACTTTGTGTATAAGGACTTGTGCGAGGAAATGGGTGTTGAGTACCGTGGTGCTCCGTTGAAAATTCTTGACCTACTTTCCGATACGGATAACGAGATTGCGTTAAAGTGGCGTAAAAACGTCCGTGATTGGAACACTCGCCAAGCATGGTTGAAAAAGCACCTTGTGGAGGGTGCAGTAATTGAACTTGCATACCCTGTCCGTTATGCGGGAAGTAACGATTCTTCGACGTTTACGTTGAGCAAGCACGGTGTTCGTCGCGGGTTTTCGTTTGCTATCCCAAGTGGTGGGCACGGGCGTTCTTATCGCGGGTGGAAAAACGATGTAGTATCCGTTAATGGTGTTCAAGCACCTGTAGTAGCAGGGTACTAGCGCAAACACGGTGTAGTGCGACACACAACGTTCTACACCGTGAGTGTTTGCACTACGTACATAGTATGTGCGAACAATAGTGCTGTTGTTGAACTTGACGTATGGGTGAATACCCATTAGAATACAAAGTGTTCAAAGAAAAAACCACAGTCGATTGAAAAAGGAAAGTATTACTATCATGGGTAATGTGGATAAAGCAAAGCAGATTGCTAACACACTGTCTAACGAGCAGATTGTCTACTTGCACATTGCAAACGATATTTGGGGCTCGTCTGTAGCAATGGAATCTCCATATATCGAGGATATTGAAGCCACTGGTGGTGTGTTTGATGATGACAACACTCTTGGACTTGTCTATGTTGATGGTGAGTTTGACGATGAGCACGTCCATGATGTTGTCACTAAGTGGAAGAACCTGCATGATAATGATGGTGAGATGATTGAGCATATGTCTTCACTTAAAATTCTTGACGCGGTATTGTCTGATACTGCACTTATTGATGATTTCCAAAACGTCCAGGTAACGGTGTATAAGGATACTGGCTCTAGTGAGGATATGTGGAAAGCACAGGATAAGGATTCTGTGGAGGTTATCGATATCCTTATGCAGGTTGATGAAGTAGGTATTGTTGACGAGTTTCTGGGGGTAAAAAAGTAAGTGCTGCTTGTCCGTGCTGTTTATGCGCGGTTTTGGATAAAAGACATAGTATGTCATAATGAATCATGATTGCTACGCGCCACAAGGACAATGCTTGACAATAACGTGTTGCGATGTTACTATCGAAAAAGGAAAGACTATCAAAACACACAAGGAGATACACATGGGTGCAACTATCAACATCATCACCAGAATGCATAACGACAACGATGAAATTTCGTTTGACGGATTGAGTATTTATAACGATAAGGGAGACGAAGAACTGCAAGTAGCACTCTTTGAGCGCATTGAAAAGATTTTGTCTAATGATGATACCAAGGGAAACAAGCGCGCACGAATTTTAGACAATGCGCTCCATCTTGGTATTGAATCAAGCACTGCGCCAGCAATTGTCCCGTTCCATCGAGAAAAGCACATCAATACAATCGCTACTTATCATACCGATGAACACAATATGCGCCTTGACATTGTAGTCATAGACCTGGTAAGAAATGATATTGTGCTGGTTGAGCCAATGCACTATGAGACTACCGCGTGTGGTGCATTGTCGCAGGATGGTGTTGATACTGTTGTGTCTGCACTTTCGCACAATCTCATTTCTGCTTAGTCGTAAAGTGTTTAAGGGGGGGGGCGATAACAGTTGTCTTTTTATCGCTAATATAGCATAAATAACATTGTTAAATAGTAGTTTGACAAACACTAAACATCATCTGTCATAGTGCTATTAGTAACAACTACTACTTCTCATAAAACTACGTTCAACCATGCAAAACACCCTTGTTTTGCATTAGATAACAAACTATGCTATAGTAAAAATGGAGTTATTGATTAATTGAAGAAGGATAACAGGGATGGGCTATATCAACAGTGTATGATATAGTGATTTGTCTGTTATTCCGCTTACTACTTCTTGTTAATGAATAATCCCATAATGCATTATCTCTAGCAAGAGTACTATTGATAGCACTTTGAGTGTTGTTAGCAGCCTTGTATAGTCGGTGGTGTAGTGTTTCCCGGAGTTCACCTTGTTAATTATGATAAGTAAAAATAAACCGGGGCGAAAGGGGATAGCAATGAGATATACATAGTATGTCATTATGGCTTACTGCGTCCACCCGCGCCACCCCCCCCTATTGCACCCTACAGTGTGTAATTACAACAAAGTATCACCATAAGGTGCAACAAGCACTACTCAACAGTAGCAACAAGCATATTGTTAAGTTTGTCAGCATTTACAATAATAAATGCTACTGCACCGTCAACCTCATGCATAATATCTTTCACTAATGGTGCGTCCCCCTCGTCCCAATCGTAATGCTCTCTAACATCAATACACAGCACATCTTCAATCGTATCAAAATACGCACCAGTGACTACCATATCGTTTTCACCAGCCACAAACTGCTCAACAAGTTCATCAACAACAGCAATATCACCATCATTGTAAACACGAGAATCAACATTAATACGGACAGTACGATTATAAGAAAGCCCATTATTAATATTCAAACTAAAAGACGCGCCAGGATTATCGTCAAAAGAGATAGCAACTACCTCGTTATCAACCATTTCCTGAACAACATCATCAGCGAAACGATTTGCATAATCAGCAAAGTTCTTCTTACCCATAATTTCTACACCTTTCCTTACGTTTAACTGTTGTAACATGTCATATCGTATACCACAATACGATATGTGTCAACTTGAAACGATTTACGATAGAAAAATAAACAGACAAAAAATTGAATGATTCAACTTGACACAAACACTCAACCTGATGTACTATTGAGATAGAAAATAAAAACAACCACCTACACAAAGGAAACATCATGGAAAACAAGCGCGATTACATCACCGAGATTGACAACGCAGTCAACAATAAGGATTTTGACTGGTTCGTCAACAACCTCAACATCACCGAAGTCTGGATGTTGGTATACGACGTTCTCGATACTGCTGGACTGACGATTGAAGATTTTGAAGAAATCGCTTCTCGCGCAGAAAATCTTGACGATGGTTTCTTCACGTATGTCATCGCTAAAAGTTTCGTTGAACTGCTGCGCGACCGCAAGGGTACTAACACTACTGCTGACAAGAACAAGTTTATCGAAGAATCCAAGATTTTGTTCAACCAGGACGGTTTCATGAGAAACGACCTCATGGCGTGTGCTGCACGAGGTGACGGTTACGATGAAGTAATGGACATCCGTTCCGATGAATACCGTCGCTACTTTATCGTGCAGACGTTGCGCGCGGGAAATGCACCTCAAGACGATGTAGACGCTTTCTTCTTCAACGAGGACGATACTGTTTTGTCCCGTTACAATATCCCTGCAATGTTCGCCTAATACAACGAGTGCTATACAAGAAACTATAGCACTCGTCGCGAAGAACACATACTATGTAAATAATAAAAACCTTGCACAAGTTGACAACTACCTTTTTGTCAATTAGAATAGATTATGTAAGAAAAACACAACACGCACTATCTTAAGGAGAAAAACATGAACAACGTATTGTAAAAGTATCTTCATATAGTATGAAATAGTATGTAGCACAGTTGCATAGTTTATTATTATATGCTATAATAGTGCTAAAATAATAAAAACTATTTTGAAAGTGTAACACATGAAGTATTTTAGAGTAAAACAAGCAGCTGATTATCTAGGAGTAACACCACAAACTATTAGAAACTGGTCTAACAATGGTGAACTACAACACACTTTTTCTGGTGCTGGACAACGATTATATACTCTAAAAGACCTAGACGATTATAAGAACAAACGATTAGGTATTACACCAGAACCAGAAATATCTAAGAACGTTTTCTATACGAGAACTAGTAATAAGCAAGACGTAAGTTTACAAAACCAATACGATAAACTTGAACAAGAATATGGTTCTCCAGACTCATACTTCAAAGATACTGGTTCTGGTTTAAACGAGAACCGTAAAGGTTTAAAACAATTACTCTCATATATCCAACAATCAGATGATCATGTAATCGTATACATCACTAACAAGGATAGGTTATCTAGATTTGGGTATTCATACCTAGAAGAATTATATAAAGCATATGATGCAGAGATCATTGTTTTAGATAATGATGATACGAAAGAACCATTAGAAGTGCTTATGCAGGATTTTATGAGTTTACTAGCAAGTTTTAGTGGTAAGTTTTACAGGCTACGAGGATGGAAGCAACAACAAAAATTCTTGAAAGATGTAGAACAAGAGGTAGTGAAACATGTCTAAAAAGAAACACGTATTATACAAAAGTTTTACTATTACTCCTACTCATATTTATAAGATAGTGAAACAAGGTAGAAAACAATCTCTTGAACTAGTTGATAAGCAAGAAGTCTTATCACAATTACGAGAAGATATTGTGTTCATAACGCAGCAAGTTGAGAATACTCTCATAGAAGAAGAGCATCACTTACTCACGTATTTTGAGCATTATAAGCATGAGAAAGAACAAGAATGGTTTGCTAGGGAAATAAGTAAAGGGAATAATCCAGAAGAGAAAACGTTCACGTTTACTACTCCATATAATACTACTGGTAGAGAACTAGAATTCTTGATAGACAAGGAAGAACTAGATGAGTATTTAGATAAAGCGACTTCTGGGAAATCTAGGTATCATTTCTTGTATCAGGATAGATTATTTAGGGAAGTAGCATCATGGTCAGAACGAGTACATGCTGTGAATAAGACTAGTAACAAGAGGATTAGTCAAGGATGGACTAGAACAGTACGATCATTTAAACCAGAAAACTTAAAACCTAAAATATCTCTAAGCGCTATTGATAATCAATACTTCAAGTTTATTAATAACCCACTAGAAGATAACACTCACACTCTCATCATAGAACTAGTTATTAAAGGTGTCTGGTATCAACTCCATTTTAATTTTAATCAAGATCGTTTCACAGATGCTATGAAAATCAATAGACCTGATATTACCTTAGATGATGATAATAATCCACGTTTTCATTTTAGTGTTGAGTATTCTTATACATATGGTGATATTTCATCACGATATATTACTGCTGTAGATGTTGGGGTAACAGAGTACGCAACAGTAGTCGTGTGGGATACGAAAGAACATTGTATTGTTCAATCTACTATTCTATCCCAGAGAACTCATGCATTGCGTAATTCTATTCAACGGTCTGATAATCAGAAGATTGGGTTGATTAATCTTGGGCGTTACGAGGAAGCAGCAGATCATCGAAATGCTAATATTGACAAGAAGAAAACACTTGCTATTCTAGCAGCACAAGAGATAGCAGATATTGCATATTCCTGGGATAATTCTGTAATCGTGGTTGAGGATTTATCATTCGTGAAAAACACGATGCAGTATGGTAGGTGGAACCGTGGTGAACTCGTGAAATGGATTAAGCATTACGCAGAATTAAATGGTTCTAGAATGTTCAAAATAGACCCTAAAAACACTTCACAAGAATGCCACGTTTGTCATGAGAAAGTTACTCATCCTGTATGGAAAGAGTCTTATTGTGATATGCACGGTGTTATGGATCGTGATATTAACGCTGCTGCTAATATAGCACAAAAGTTCGAAGCATCCTTGCCAAAAGTAGTTGCTAGTAGGAAAAAGGCTAGTAAGTATAAGAAGGGTGTTTCTAATAAGCGTTCTCCTCGTTCTAGGAACACGTTAAAATACCCTGGTAATATGTTGAATGCTAAGAAGTCTAGAAAGAAGCGTGATAAGAATAGTGCTGGAGAAAAGCGTTTTGGTAGTTGTCATGCTTTACCTTCTTTAGAAGATATTCGTGATGGTTTGGTTAAGAAGAAGCAGGAAGAGGTGAGTAAGAATAAGTGCTCCTTGTACCATATAGATGATGGACTAGTATACAAGGATGATCAGGACTTGATCAGGACTCTTGAAAAGCAGCACGATAATGTTATAAATAATTATCAAGATTATAGTCATTTATAACAAATTATCTACTATTAAGCGACACGATGCAATTAATTATGCTAATGATAACGATCTGGAGTTCCGCGAGATTAAGGTAGACGTTCCGGTTGAAGATTTGGATAGCGCGTTTTCCAAGTAAGATATCTTACCTGGCGTAATGTCCTATACATGCGCCAGGTCAGGGTTGTCAAAAACACATACTATGTAAATCTTTTGAAATGATCTTAGTGAATAATTCTTGACATATTCTCTTTCTTGTACTATGATATCTTAACAAACAACACACAAAAAGGGATTCGTCATCATGGGAAAAGTCCTGAAAGACTACAACACGATTGAACGTGAACTTATAGAACTTTGTGATAGGGAACGCACGAAAAGTGCTAATCTTAGCAAAGCAGAACAGCATTACTACTTTGCAATCGGTGATATCACTACATTCATGTTCGAAATCTTTGAATCATACGTTCCTCCTGAAAAAGTAGTGAACGATATGATTGCATACGCGGAGCGCGCCATTGCAAGCACCAAACAGAAAATCCTGTTAGAAACAGATGAAGAAAAGAGTGCAGCACTTATACACTTGAAGAATGGCTACATTGCAGCTAAAAACCTCATGTACGCGCCAGACGATAAATAGAACATCTGTTATACAGCAGAAATAGGGTATAGAAAAAACGATAAGAATACTACCGATATTTTTATCAGTACTGTTCCTTAAAAGTTAGTCAAACCTAACCAAAGGTAATTCGCTAACGATTGATAAGGAATCACCAACGGGTATAGCATATAGTCATGTGGATATGGACATAGTATGTGTCTTGCGCGTGCAAGCAACTACCTTATAAACGGTACTGCAAGATAGTTACTTATGCGATTATTTAGTGGAAAAAGTTGTTGTCAACCCATCCTTGCATATAATCCTTAGTCATTTCTCCACAATCTCGCAAAATAAGCACCGGGTAAACATAGGATTCTTCTTGTGCGTCCTCAAAGGTATTGATAGTGCTGAAATTATCCAAATTATCTAGGTCATAGATTGAAACAGCAATAGTATCAGAATCGATAGTATCACCAGTTTCGGCAACCTTGCCAATAGGAAAATCCTCATTGGTGATAGTGGTTTCTTCTTCGCCATTTACAATAACTCTAAGCATGATGTGTCCTTTTCTATTGGTGTTCCTTGTACATTTTCCACTATAGAACACGCAAGCAATGTTGTCAAGTTGTTAGCAGTGCAAAACTTTTTGTCGCTAAAACGAAGATTGTGGATTGAGACAATGGATTTATATTCATCATGTAATCTATTGAAAAAGTACTTTTTACCAGCGAAAATGTAAAAATTTCAACAATAGAGAAATATTGTTGCGCGATAACTTGACGCGATTGATAATCGTATGCCATAATGAATCATGTCAAACAGACACGACATGCCAACTACCAACAAGATTTCATAAGGAGAAATATAAAAATGGCACGCACTACCACTGTTGATGCACAGGACATTATCAACGACGTTGCACGAGTTGCAACGCTGACTGACACCGGCGTTGTCCGTGTGAAGAACTACATCGAGTACGGCGCTTTCTCGCTCGGTACGGTCAAGAAGTTCTTCGGCTCTTCGACTAATGACACGTTTGCAGACATTCTCACGATGGAAACCAACGACAAGCAGTTTGACAAGTCCACCGTGCGTATGCTTGTCCGCAAGTTTGGCAAGCAGATGGGTGCTAAGGGTATCACCATGACGCGCGCAAACTTTAAGGCGTACACGGGTATCAACCCGAACGTTGTTGCACAGCACTTTGGCTCGTTCAACAAGGGTGTTGAAGATGCTGGTTTTGTAATGAACGATGTTGTCCCGATTGTCCCGCGAAAGATGCGCAAGGACAAGAAGAACCGCGAGCACGCCACCGTCCCGAATAACAAGGCTCTTGTGCTTGTCAGCGCGTAAGAAATAAACACCACCTGGAAAACTACTGGTGGTGTTTTTTCTTATGCCCCGATACCTACTATGTAACATATCATATTAAACAACACGAACAGTTCTATAACTTGACAATCCGTAAGCCATAATGATACACTTTATCATGTTCAACGATCACACCGATACAATGGAGGAGAACACCATGACTGATACGATCACTATTGACAACGAGGTCAAGCGACTTGCAAACGATGTAGCAAGTCGAATCGACACCAGCCATGCAAAGGTGATTGACGTGCTTATTGATACGCACCTCATTACCCTCAATATGGGACTTGATATCAATACCCACACCATTACGCAAGAGGGAAAGACCATGATTGGTGATTACATGCTTGTTACCGATGTTGAAACCACCAACGAGAAAATCAGCACTATTACAACTCAAGCCCTGCTGGACAATGCTATTGTCTCCGAGATTGTACTTGTCAACACCGCTAACGATGACGGTGCGTGCAAGTGGGAAGAAAAGTGCAACTAAACAGTTTCTCACCTGGTATTTTCCAGGTGGAAGAACAATGTAACATACTATGTGCAACACGTCTTGAATATATCAACTTGACATGGTTTTAACTGTGTTCTATAGTAGAGGGTAGTTAAGCAAAACAAAGCAAGAAAGGTAACACACCATGCAGAACACGGCAAAGGATATGCGAGCGGATAACCTGACCGTTGCGCAGAAGGACACAATGATTACTGCATTTACTTGTGGTGATTGTAACCGTCTTGCTGGTGCTATCGCGCGCGCTTACCCTGATACCTTTGAGGTAGTGGTTAACTGGCGCTATTTTGAAAACGCCCCGCACGAATCATTCTGGAATCATGCACTTGTCCGTAACAAGGTTACTGGCGAACTCGTTGATATCGAGGGTGTGTACGCTAACGCTGATGATTACGCAAACCGTGGACAGTTTGGAAACGAGTACATGGATATTGCTCTCCCAGAAGAAACCAACTATTCTGCTGCGTTACAAGACGATATGCGCGGTGAAAATGATGATTACCCGCGTGTGTTTGATTTTCCGGTAGACGTTGCAATAGAATACATGCGCCTGCAAGGGTGGATTGGATAAAAGATCGCTAGGAGGAAAGTGAAAACCTCCCCAGCGCGAGGAAAGCACATACTATGTGACATACTCGCATAGACCGTACAGTAAAAACAGTGATTGTTCTTACTGTACGGTATGTATACTACTTATTCGTGCTGTCGTTGCGTCCTGCAAGGTATGCACCCTTGACAAGTGCAAGTATTGCGTCATTGTCAAGATAATCGCGCGATCCCATATTTTTGACGATATTGTTGATGATAGGATTGTCTTTGTTCGCAATTACATCGTCTACAGCAGTGAAGTCAAGAATATCAAGCGCATACGGGTCTTTCGAGAACTCCTGGATAATCTCGTCTACAGCAAAGAAATCCGAAAGCACATCGATGATTCTCGTGTCATGATCTTCAATACGGTAGTCAACTGATACAATCAAGTAAGACAGTATAATTTTCTCACCGTTGATGATGCGTTCTTCATTACGCATAGTATTAGTAGAAATTTCAAACATGTCTACGCCACGCTGCGCAAACATCTTCTTCAAGTCTTTGATAATTTCAAAATAATCTCCGTCGCAACACACAACGTTTTCATAGTCAAATCCCACCATAGGTTCAAAACCACCTTCTGCGGGAATAAAGTTCGCTATACGGACAATATCATTGCCAAGATTTGCGTTGTTCAACAGTTTCACCACATCGCCTTCTTGAACTAGATATAGTGAGTTCATCTTATCTACGGTATAGAATAGTTCTTTCGAGTTAACAGTCATAGTTATAATACCTTTCATCAGTTTGGTGTACGATTTTTCGTAGGTCGAAATTGAAAGTGACGTAGTTCTTATGGTGTACGTTACAATACACAAGCATATCGCATGATACAGTACTTGTCAAGAAAAACGTTACACAATGTTGCTGACAGTGATGAAACCTGCTACAATGACGAGTGCAGAAAACAAGACAATCTAGGTTATAAGGAGACAATAATGTCGAAATCAACTTCTCTTATCATGAACACTACCAGTGGTATTCTAGGCGCTGTATTCATTGCGCTCTATCTTATCCCGTCTGTTCCGACAGTAGCGTTTGGTATCGTTGGAGCGCTGCTAATAGGCGTTATCGGTGTGTATGCTATTGTGTTAGAACCACATGATGTATCCTATGCGGAAAACAATGCATACGCACCTGTGAACAATCCGTTCCATCGTTGGTAGAATAAAGATGCTCACGTTTAGTGCGTGGTGTCTTATCTTATAAGATACACATAGTATGTAACCTACTATAACAATAAATACCACCTTTATATAAGGTGGTATTTATTATCTAGATGATGGCGTTTTCGTCCATTTCCAGAATAGTATCACTTAACGGGAAATTCTCGTCCAGGTAATCGTAAGTCAGGACTACCTTAGCATCATATGAGGTAGTAGTGATGGTATTTTCAAGAAAATCAATAACAACGTTAGCGTCATAAGTCGGAGATTTAACAGTCATCTTCAACGTCGTGACCTTATCATAACGATCTTTTTGAATGTCAACATGTTTTGCAGATCGAATGAATTCTTCTGGCGTGAGTTTGCGGGTAAACTCACGATCTTCATAGTCCTTGCTCCAGATCAATCCATATTCATCGATATAAAGGGTTTCTCTTCCAGCAAGAATGTCATACATCTCGCTTGCTGCGCTAGTTGCATGGTTTACAGACATGGTGTTTTCTCCTTGTAGTAGGTGGGTGATTGATGCAACAATGATTATAGTGGGAGAAAATGAATGTGTCAAATTGATTGGCGCGAATGGGTATTATGAGTCATTTTGACATACGTATTACTGTTCACGCGGGAGTTCGTCAATAACACTACGACGAGAAAGGTACAACGTCGCACCAAACACAATAGCGAAAATAGCCCCGTATACGACAATTACAGACGATGAATCTATGTGAGACAACCAAGCAGTCATAACAGCGATAACAAACGCTATAACGGGCGATAAGCGCGCTACAACATGATCACTACCCGATGGATAGTGCATACAAAACGCCGTGAATAATAACACAACAATTAATAACATCATGATCACCAACCAACTGTTTAATGCAAACGCAACAGCACATCCACTGGCAGCAACAGACAACACCACAATATCGAATATGGCAATCTTGAATGTGTTTTCTTCCATCATTTTTATCCCCTTACACCTACTATGTGAATATCGATTATTGTATCACAATAAATATAAATACATACTATGTGCATATCATAACGAGGATCACTATCCTCATGTATGCGTCACAATATGACGAAATTACAGTTGTGCGAAAATCTTCTGCGCTTCGGTATCAGAAATAACGACCATCTTCTCTCGATCATTAATATCGACAAGTACACCATCATCGTCACGAGAAACCTCAACGGTGCAATACTCATCATCAATGAAAATAGCGTCGTTTCCTAACGTTGCAGACTGATCCATTGCTGTCTTAAACTCATCCCAACCAGAATTCGACAAAGTGAGAATAACATTCTGCTTCGCGGGATTTACACTCTCCAACTCGATAGATTGAAGAAACTTCATGATATAACCTTTCTTGTTATGATTCTTCTTTTATCATAGTAGAACGATTATTAAAGGTCAAGTTCTTTAACAGTTTGCATACACAATAGGAAGAAATCGTTTCCTCCTAACACATACTTCCTACTTTTCCAACCACTCAAACGGGTTGTCGTTTTCCAGCATGTCTAGCATATCCTCAACATCTTGGACGATAGAAAACTTACGAGTTGGACCACAAGACATAAGCGAGTACATGCGGGATACAATAATATCGTTATCCCCGACACTAAGAATCAATCCAGAGCGCTTAACTGGCGTATCAACGATAAATACGACAGTATCAAAATCGTCTGGTTCATCAAGATCGATAACTTCTCCGTCGATTGTAATTTCTCCGTTACGAATATCTTGCACCTGTCCGTATCGCTTTTCCATGATGGTCTTCACCTGGTCGATACTTACAATCGTGGTGTTGTCCTGCATAATCATTCTCCTTAGATATGTTTTCTTGGTGTACTATCAATTAGACCATATTATAGGAGAAATGTCAAATTGCATCAAAGAGTTTTTTGCTGCTACATCATTGCACATACTATGTATGTATTTCTCCTTGCACAACCAGTTATGATTGCACAAGGACGGTGTTTAACCTAACGGTTCATCATGTACAGTCCTGCAATAGACGGGCGCGAGTTTTCAAAAAATCGCACCATTGCAGACAAGTCATCACCGTCAGAGACATGAAACGTCTTGTGCCAAAAATCAGCATCATAAACACACGTCATCATCAGTGCATTATTATCCGGGTTAATTTCTGCGAAAATACCGTCATAGGCGTTCATTTCGCCCAACCAGAACATCGCGCAATTGTCCTTTACCGGAACCTCGATGCTGCTTGCAATAAAGTATCCGTCGCGCTGCATATTAACCTCGATACCGTGTGCTTCAATAGCAGACTTGACCTGGTTAAAATCGCAAATGTTGTCGATAACTACAGTATCAGACATAAGGTGTTCTCCTTCGTTGGTTGTGTTGTGTAACTGACAATCACTATTAAACACGATGATAGAAGATAGCGCAAGTTGAAAAGAAAAGCCACACCCTCAAATAGGGGTGGTGTATTGCACATAATATGTCATTATGACATACATAAAGAGGTGCGCGCAATCACACACCTCTTTGTCAATAACCAGCGATTATTGTGCAGGAACGTATAGTCCAGCAAGTGTTCTAAACATATATGCTTGTGCAAGAACAGACGCGGGCAAGACAATAAGCAGTCCAATACCAAATGTGAGCGACACAATAAACGATGTTATTATCGCCAAGACGATATTAAATCCAAATACTGTCCAGAAGTTATCTTTGACAGAATGAAATGATGCCTTAATGCAATCAACAGGAGATAATTGCACGTTTGTTTCTGGGTCAGTCGCAAAATACGAGGAGTATGCAATAAATGTTGTTATCGCGAAAATCACAAGATATACCACGATAGTCAATAGCACAGACGCAATCGCCATACCAGTGTTAACTGTTTCACCGCCGATAACACTAGACATTGCAAGTCCAATAACGGAACCAAGAATACCACCGATTAATCCCGCAATAAGACCAATAAGCAGCATTGTGACAATAATCTTTCCCCAAGCAATATCTCGTGTCAGAGTATTCCAAGAAGCAGGCGTTTTATCCTTGACAATCGTTGTATTATCGTTTCCAACAGCACTAACATCACGAATTGCTTGTCTCATTCCCATAATCCCTATCGCAGAAAGAATGATTATCATCGCAATATAAGCAATAATTGTTGATATTGGGAAATCTATTTCACCATTTGGATTATCTTGTATTTGTAAAAATACTGGCAAAACTGCTGTAGCAAATCCTCCAAATAACACAACCATGTTTAACAATGCAAACGGTATCCAAAACCCAGCATTGTTAAACGTTCGTGAAAACCCAAACTTTATCGGGGAAAACACGTCAATATTTTGTTGTGTAGATGTATGTTTCACTTCGTATTGTTCTTCCATAGTTATCACCTTTTCTCGTAGTCATCTACAACTTTTAGTATAGCAAAAAATAGTATCTTCAAAGAAGTTTAGTACACACTAGTACATGAAATCTCGTAAACACCTCATGGACATGCAAGTTGACAACCGTTTCTGCCAGCGCTACGATAATCGAATACAAACGAAACAAAAAGGAAGGAAACTCATGGCGAAAAAGACGCAATGGCAAAAGCATGTCAGCCAACTGCGAAAGATGGCGGAACCTTACCAGAACAAGAAGAAGTGTCCGACACCAAACAAGATTCCTTACGCCAATCTTGATTTAGTCAACGATGCTGTAACGGAAATGCACGTTCGCGGTAAATATGTACGCTCGTACAAGTGTGAGTGTGGTGTGTACCATACCTCAACGCAGTTTCCACGACACACCAAGAGTTCGCCCAATAAGAATCGTAAACGCAAGCAAACCGCGCAACAGCGACAGCAACGACGTGAAAAGCAGCGCCAGCGAGAGAAGTTACGCGCGCATAATCGCGAACAAGTGATGAGCACGTAGTGAAAATGAGGGGGGGCGTATGAAAACACATACTATGTAGTCATGCTTGCTGACAAGAAGCCCCCCCCACTCCTTGTCAAGCAAACTGCTTATACTCCCGATATTACATTCTCGAAATCGACCATAGCGATAGCATCGGAGAACGTGCCGTAATAATTCTGCACATATTCTAAAATGTCATCGTCGCCACACAGTTTCGATTCTTCAATACAATTACTCATATCCTGCACTATAGCATTGTAGAGCACATCAGACATGGCGTATCCAGAATCCTCCATGTGCTTGGAGATAGCATCAGCAATGCTCTGTGCGATAGTTTCAATTTCCTGTTTCGTCGTGGTATTTTCCATGATTGTAATTCTACTGTGTAAGTCGCAATATTGTCAAGTTCTTTTGTTTCATAATGATATACACATAGTAGGTGATGAAGATTAATATCATATCACTCGTACATAGTACCGATTGGTAAAACAGGTTCCCTTTTCTACCCCCGTTTTCTTATACGTGCTGGTAGATGACATAAACATACCCCCGTTTTCACACACTATCAGCCTACCTGTTGCGCAAAGACAACCACTGTGTCAAGATATGTTCTGTTCCAAAAACATCTACGAAAAGGATCAAATCTTTATGGGAATCATTGCTACTATCATCACTATTATCCTCGCTGTTATTGGCGGATTGCTCGGAGGTTCACCGAGTCCTGTTGCAAACGATGGTGATGTGTTATTGCCAGAAACCGTTGCTTATACGCCCGCATATGCTCCTGTGGCTCCTGTTGAGCGTCCAGAGCCTATGGACGGTGCGTACAATATCGTCTACAGCAATGACGGTCAAACGGTCAGTTACAACGTTGTGCAAAACGACAAGGTATGTTCCGTCTATACGGACTATTCTCATGCTGATGGTGGGAAAACGAGTTCGCTAAACTGCATGGAGTAATCCCTATATCTCCTCGCTTGGTTGTGTATATAGCAATCAAGCGAGGAGATATTTTTGGCGCGGGTAATACCTACTATGGTATATGCCATAATGACATAGTATGTGCTACTTGCTCACAACTATACCAACATGCAAGAAAACCGTTGCGCGATACGTTAGGTCACGCAACGGTATTGCTTCCGTCCATATCAAGCCGTACGCACTTGCTACAGATTGGAAAGGTTATCTATATTATACATATTTATGTCGGTTAACCACACCAACAGTAACAAACTATAACACAGTATCAACTGATTGTCAAGAAACACAAAGAAAATCCCTAAGAAAACATTTTCAAAGGGATTTACGTGCTAATGCGCTTCGTTGTAAGCGCCCCAACGTCAAGGCGAAACAGTCATAACTCACCTGCTCCTATGAGAGTACAATTCCAATAGTTTGCACTAGACAACCAGCAGTAGCCAGTATAAACCGACCATAAGATCTACGCGGATAATCCACGCGCAAGTCCTACTCCACAAGGACTAGAGTGTTGGTATAAGAAAAGTTCAATGTTTCTTATAGCAAAAACTGTTTCCAGTAGGAGAACAATTTATCGCGTTTCTCAAAATTATGCTCAAAGAAAGGCGCAAAAACAATTATAGCACAATCGTATTTTTATTGTAAAAAACTGTTGCACATTACACAAACACAGGAATCATGTATTCTGCACTATCGCCTGTACGCATATCAACAGCATTCCCGATAACAAGGTAGTTATCCTTCCCCGTGACCTGATTGATATGCACGCCAATTGCTACCCGGTACTTTTCTCCCTGGAAAACAGCAACGAATGCTTCACCAGCATCATTGTTCGCTGCTTGCGCAATATCGAGAAACTCCATGAATCGGTCATTTTCGATAACGTCACATACAATATCTACAGCGCACACAACAGCATCATCAACAGTGTTTTCTACTTGCACACGTTCCATATCAATCATAGGTTATCCCTTTGCGTCCTCGACATTTACATCTTCTAGAACTTTCTCGTTGTTTACCAATATATGACCGTTTTCATCAATAGATACTTGATCACCGAGTAATACTGTTTCGTAAAACTGCTCGCTGACTTCTACGGTGCGCTTCTTATTCTTCTGCTCTTCTCCGTCTTTCGCTTCTGTTAGTCCCTCAAACGTAATCGTCCATTGTTCATCAACATGCTGTGGGATGTGTGTCCATACATTGCATTGCCCAGAACTGTTATACGAAGAACATATTGGTTGCATATAGGTGTATGCTGGCTCATATTGCTTATCGACAACGATGCCGGAATTTATCGAAGAACATGCCACAGCCATAGTGCTTATCACAGCACCAGAAAGCACTGTGACAACCTTGTTGAGTGCTCGCATGTCATTTTCTCCTTGTAAAGTGAGTTGTTGGTAGTTCGACATAAGTATATATCAGGTTATGCGACAGTGCAAGTTGATATGATATAGGGTAAAAACATAGTATGTGTAATGCAGACTTTTCATGAAGTTCGTCATGAAAAGGTCGTTCGCTTTACTCGTCTACCTGATTGTCTACACGCACAACATCGTCAATTTCCGAGTAAACAACATCATTATCAACAATGTTGTCAGGAGTTTCCCAATCGTCGCGTGTTTCGTAGACGGTATCAACATCATTTGCTTCAACCTCGTAAACAATCGTATTTGTTACGGTCTTAATAACGTGAAAAACAGCCATAATTATTTCCCTCTTTGTGTCGTGATTTTTTCTTACAGTGTTCATTATATCGCGCTCTATTTCGCATGTCAAGTTGGTACGCAAGAACTACCTTTTTGAATTAATACATACTATGTTCTATGCAAGTGATAAAAGAAAACGCCAGCCTCTTCTGTGCTGACGTTTTCCTATTTGCGGGCTAGGCGACCTGTGCGAGCGCCTGGAAGAGTTCCGCCTTGACTTCATCGTCGTAAATCTTCTCCCAGCCGGTAACGGTATGACGCTTGACCTCAGCAGCCGTGTTTCCGGTGGTATCGGTCAGTGCAACGACCTCGTAAGCATCACCGTTGTAGAACGCATCCCACTTGGTGATGACCTCGCCGGACGGGAGGGACTGAATCTGCTTGCTGAACTGGTTAGTCATAGTTGTTAATTTCTCCTTATGGAGTCAGTGGCTCGGGCTTTTCCCTTGCCGTGTGACTCCATTATGGCATGAGGCATAAAGAACTGTCAAGTTGTTGCACAAACTTTTCTATTTCCCCTGGTCAAAGGGTTTCTATGAGGCGAATGAGGTGCGTTTTTCGCGGGTTTTTCGCCTCTGTTTTTGTATGGGTTTTCGCCTCTGTTCACGACAGTTTTAAGCACTGACATTATCGCCAGTCCATACCGTGCGAGATTGCGTGCGTATCGTTTCTCCCAGTACTGCATGATGAATTTTTCCTTGTCTGTCTTGTGTGAAGATATCTTTTCTAGGAAACAATAGCGCGAGACAAGACAGCACTGTTATTGGTGCGTATGGTGCATTACTGGTGGTGTGTCACAATGGCATACTGGTAGCACCTCCCCTCACCGCGCCAAAAACTTCTTTATCCCAAGAACTTGACAATCACAATCACGCCCGATATAGTCATAAATGTTAAAATTATCCTCCCGGTATATCTTTTTCACCACCACAAACATAGTATGTGTATTACATAAAAATACATACTATGTTGAAAACCTCAACGCAGAACCCGGTTTATTTTGTCTTGTTATAATAGTCATAACAAGGTGAACTCCGGGAAACACTATAATAACGTGTTATGCTAGTCTCTTAACGAGTTATCAAGCAAACAATTATCATTATAATTGGGTTGAGTATTACCAAGTAAAGTACTAGTGTCAAGAACAGATACACTGTTATGTTCTTGTCTTAATACTTCTGGATTCCTGGTAATACTCAACCCAATTGTTCTACGCGCTATAAGATAAGCGGCTTTTAAGTGCCTAGTAGTACCGAAACGTAATTCAGACCACTGTGTCGTATTCTTACTCGTATATTTTGGACTTACAACATGTAGATGAAAACCATACTTGAATGCCAAAGATTTCAATTGTACAAGAATAAGATTATAATACATTCTCTGGATAGTCTTATTTAAATTCTTAGAATTATGATAACTATTTAACCTATTTCTTGCTAGTCCTTTCAAATTCTCAACACCAATATTATCAACACCCCAATGATCAGCATGCTTCACAAGTTTTTGTACCACACCAGGAATATCATTAGAATCTTCATACTCAATAGTATGAGTATGTAACACGTTAGCATGAGAATCAATAATACTTATATCTATATGACCAGCATTAATATCAATACCAGCAGTTCTTCCCTTAACTCTTCTCTCATGATCACCACGGGAACCATATTCTTCACCATTATGTTCTATAGAATAATGTAGTCTCCATACTTGTTTCTTCTTACACCAAACAAACTCATAATATACAGTCTTATTCAATAATAGTCTTGATGCTAAAAGTTCAGAATATGCTTTAGGAGTAATTCTTCCTATAGGGATTGCTTTTCTTCCTAATCCTAGTGATTCTGGAGCAACAATGCTTAGCACCCATGTATCAGGATCAACTTTAATAGTAGGATTACCAAAACTTATTCCCGTTTCTCCTATAAAAGTAGTGAATAATCGTTTCTTTTCCCATGTTTGCTGATAATCTTCACGATCAGGATAACGAGTAAGATTACGTTGATTCAACCTACCACCAAAACAAACACTATGACCCTTACGTATTTTCTTTTCTATGAGAGATTCTAAACGAGTAATCTCCTTATGAAGAGAATAGATTTTACTCTTATTTGGAGTAGGTTTTTCATACTCTTTACTAATCTTATTATTACATTTTTCAATGTCTTTTTTCCAATTATTAATAGCAAAAACTGCTGATCGTTCAGCTAACCCCCACTGATCATCATTAGCAAGGATCACATGGTCTGCTTCTCTTTTTGATAATCCTAATGCATATAAACTATGTCTTCTTGTTTTCCTATCAGGATGTTCTAATCCTTGTTGTTCACTTATAAGAAGATTTTTGTAATCAACATTTCTAGCATGTGCAAAATGCTGTACTATTTTCTCAAAAGTTTCTTGACCATGATCAAACCATTCGATCTTGCAAGAATGTGTTAATACTGGTGCTTCTTTAACAAGATTACTCATGGTTTCTCAACCTCTTGTTGTGATCGTTCTAATTGTTCCTTAACTCGTTGAGCACCACGCTTGCCATATAATTTTCCAGCAGTACTTACCATAAAATCAGTAATCTCAGTCACAAGATCATTATCAACATCATCAGTTTTAATCACAATAATTTCTCTATCTTGTGCTGATAATGCTTGTTGTAAAAGTTTAAAATTAGATCTTGCTAGTCTTTCTCTATTCTCTACTATAATAGTAGTTATCTCAGGATCTTTGAGTATTCTAGATAGTTTCTTACGATTCTCATTAAATCCAGAACCTGTTTCTTCTATCATCTCATCAATTTTAATATTCTTCTTATTAGCATATTCTAGAATAGCAAGTTTTTGGTAGGCTAGACCATCTTTTTGTTTTTGTGTGCTTACTCGACAATACCCAACAGTTTTACCGGGTTTAACTTGTTTATCAGGGTCAGAACCATCAAAATCGTCAGGCACTTCAACCAGGATAATCCTAGGACTTACTTTTTCAACAGGAAAAGGTATTTTACCTGCCTTATACCAGTTATAAGCAGTTTGTCTAGAAATAGTCATAATATCAGCATACTCAGATAAACGAATACGTTTCATATTCATCATCCTTTCTTATTACAACTATCTCAATATATCTATTTTACTATTATAGCAAATTCTATTAATGCTTTGTCAAATCATTATTAATGATAGTGTTAAAACTAATAATAGTCATAATAAGAATACTGTTGCTACCCCGTATGCGATTTCTCGTCACATACGGGGGATATCCGTACCAGTTGAGTGCTGTCACCACTCAACGTGGATTTCAACTCCATTTGGTCAGAGTTGGGACAGTTCAGACCAGGAACACTACTGGGACACATGTTATCGCTTAGTGCCAAGCGACAAAGCCCCTACATCGCAATTGTTGACGGGTGCGCGAGATTATACTGAAACTCACCAATCAGTACCGCAGCATTTTCTCCCCCTACGACACGGGTTGGGACTTATTGACAACGCCCATTGACTTCTATGGTAATGTCGCAACATGCAATTGTCAAGTTCTCGCACACAGTTTTTCTGCATACATACTATGTAACACGCCTTGACCAAGGAGGGAAAACCCTCCCGGTTATCATTACGCTGCATGATATGCAGACACAACGGTATCAAGATAACGCTGCACATACTGCTCAATAACATCACACATATTCTGTGCATCCTGCTCGTTATCAATAACAAACTGCTGTTTTTCACTATCATCGTTGACAATAGTCAGCATGACCTTATCGTCCATGAAGCGTCCCTCAACAAACAAGTACACATATCCAGAAATACGCAACATGACCTCGCACATTACGTCTGCACCCATTGTGTACTCGTCATAACGCAACTGCATGGGACAATTACACCCACTCCCACAACCCATAGTCTCATTCGCGTTATCGACAATACCACGCAAACGGGACTGGAACTTTGTGCTTGGAAACATCGTGATTCTCCTTTACGTATCTGTTTTCAATGTGTGTACACCCTATTCTACGCGCCATGTATGCATTGTCAACTTTAAATTAAGAATTGCTCTTACAAATCCAAAACACATACTATGTCATCATTGAAACGATATAAAAACCTCCCCTTAACCAGCAATAATAAGGGGAGGTGATACTACAGGATATCTTTACAGCGCAGTAAAGTCCTCGTAGGTGATAGTGGACGCAGAATGCACAAGGAAATGCTTTCCATCTTCCTTGCGATTTTCAATCTTGTATAGTCCAAGACCATCAATTTGCAGTTCCTCAACAATATCAACCACAGTGATAAATGACTTGTACTTATCGAAGAACTTCTTGAGTTCTTTTTCAAACAGGCTTGACTTAATCTCCGCATAACTTGAAATGGCACCGCTGCGCCACACAACAAGAGAATCATCATCGAAATTCATCGTAGAATAGTCATAATCGACATTGGTAAAATCACGCATGAACTCGTTGAATATCTCGCGCGCGTACTCGGTATCCTGATCAGACGCAGTGCCGTTGAGCACATCTTCCCAACAAACATCAACAGTGCCATACTGTATGAGGTTCAAGTGATCCATCAGTGCAACCTGGTCAAACTCAATGGTAATGTCTGCGAAACCATCAGAACTCATAGTCTTGTCTCCTTCGTGTTTTTATCTTTCACTATGGTTACAAGACATAATCCTAATGCAGAATAAGACACAATGCAAGTTAGGGAGCGAAAGTATTTTTCACGATTGGTAATTCTACTTCCTAACGTCATATACAGGGAGTTCATAAGGATTTGACAATTTCGTCCAAAAAATGTTATAGTAGTTCATGTTCCAAACATAACGGAACAATCTTTTTCCAATTGGTAACCTCCTTTCTAACGATGAGTATTGTGCTGTGAAATTCGCATGATACAGCACCAGGGTAAATTTTCATGGTGTTTTACCCTGGTGCTCTTTCTTTTTACGCACATACACATACTATGTGTCCTGATCCTGTTCGCGCGCATACACATAGTATGTGCATACAGCACGCCAAGAAAACTCTTGGCGTTTCCACTACTGTTGTGGAAGAATATCTTGTATGGTCATAGTTTCTGCAATAGTATCGTTTTTGCCATAAGCATTCTCCAATGCAGCAATAATATCTTGCACTGCTATCTCTCTGACACAAACATTAATTGTCGTTTCTGGTAGAAGATACATTTCTTGAGAAAAATCGTTGAGTTTAAAAGCGATAAGACCATTGTACCCGATATATCGAGAAGTAATTGTAACTGTTTCCGGTAAATCGTCATTAAAATACTGTTGTATATCAGCAACAATGCTTTTACCCTGTTCTTCTTGAATTTCTTCAAGAAGTGGTGCAAGCATAACGGTTGCTCCCTCATAAACGTTATATAGTTCCTTTTTCACAATTTTCATAATAGTTTCCTTTTTTTCTTCTAGATTGATTTGACAATAGCATGATAAAATACGAATTGCAATACGATAGTAGAAATAGTTCTCAAAATACCCTGTATGCTGGTAAAACAAGAAAGTTAAACCAAGAACTTGACAATTCTTGTGCTTGCTGGTTATACTATCGTTGTTCCTTTTCAAGAGGAACAACCTCCTTTCTATTCGGTTTATATTCATGGAACCCTTTCAAAAGACGGTCCTCCTTTCTACCGTCGCGTAGAGCAGGGAAGCAATCATCAACTGGTTGCTTCCCCGCTTTGCTTTATCTTAAAGTGCTTTGCTATCCATAACTTGACAAGTTCAAACTCTTCTTTATAATGGAAAGTGTTCAAAAGGAAAACACTTTAAATAAGGAGAAACACACAATGCGTACTATTCAGGCTGTACTGACAGACTACACTAAGATTGATGCAGAAACTCAGACTGCTAAGCAGTTCAAGATGCGAGAGATTATGTCTCATCCTGCAGAATACCGAGATATGATCATGCGTGTTCGTGATCGTGTTGCAGAGTTTCGAGATGATTTTGCTGTTCTAGATGCAGATGCCGAAATGAAGGATGCTGGTATTGATGATCTGGAGATGGTGGTTAATCTTGATGATCTAACTACATGGCTGGAAATGTTCATTTCCTTTGTTCCTGGTATGCAGATTCGCTTTGAGATGAACGAGCGCGAAACTGGTGAAATGCTTGATGATGGAGATGCAGCAGCATAAGCAGTAAGAAAACCTATAAGGAGCACTACAGGATTGTCTTGTAGTGCTCCTATATTATCGTGTAGTTCTCCTTTTGTGTTGTTGCATATACTTGACAGTTTCACCAACTCTTACTATACTAGGCACTAGTACAAGGAAAACAGAACAGGAAGGTAACTATTATGGCTATGAATGCAGTTTCTCTCTATGGTGATGTGCAGGTTGACAAGAGTAAGTTCGACAAGATTACCCATGTTGAGGTTCTTGATGATTTTGAAATTGATAACATTGCACTAAGTGACGTTGATGCAGTATTTGACTACATTGCTCAATCCTTCATTTCGATGTTTGGTGATGGTGTAAAGTCAGATATTGACAACACTATGGTTTCTGCTTCAAATATTGAAGCATACGGTGAAAACTTTGGTTCTGACCTGGCAGAATTTGTAGAGAAGTTTTCTGTTGCACTTGTTTCTTTGGAAGCGGAAATTGTCGGGTCTGATGATTATGATAACTGCAAGATGAGCCTTGTAGATGGAAAGTTAGAGTTCTTCTATCAGGATTACGATGACGATGAGTATGAAGAAGATTACGATGAATGGGACGAAGAAGAATAGTAATTAGTTAAAGGTTTTCCTCGTAAATTTCTCTACTTGCCATTCACGATAAGAGACATGGAGCACTACAGAATACTCTTGTAGTGCTCCTTTTGTACTGTTATTCTATTGAATGGCTGTATGCTTTTATATGGACATAGTATGTATAAAAAATTTTTTGCTCGTATTGCTTGACAACTTTTCATTTCTTTGTTATAGTTATATGTAGCAAAAGACGTTAACGCAAATTGCTCGTGAACGCCGTATAGCAGTACGCGGTAGGAATATTACGTTAAACGATGATGTACTATCTTGTGAACTCCGGTTGGAGGTAGTACATAAGCACTGCTAGATGTACCGGACGCGCCCTACTGGTGTAATGGCAACACACGTCTCTTTCACAGACGGGTCACGGGTTCAATTCCCGTGTAGGGTACTTAAGTACTTACAAATTAGCAAAGGAGTATTATTATGAACGTACTTGAAGTACTTGAACATCGTCCGACAATTGAAGATGATCTCTGGGAGATATACAGGAACAACGGTAATGACAGTATTTTGATGTTTATCCAAACACCTGTGCTTGTTCCAACCGATGAAAACAATGATACTGATGGTACTAATTCTGGCGGTGACAATTTTACTTATCGAGACGCAACAGAAGAAGATGTTGATAAAGCAACAACTGCTGGTATATACGATTATTTCGGAACGTATATTTTAGACAGTACTATCTATAGCGGTAATCAGTATGAAACCGATGGATACTTGTTTCAAGCGATTGTGCTTGACCCACCAGCATATGCTGTAGAAAAATCGTTGTGGTAACGCGTAAGTGCGATGATTGAAAAATATCATTGCACTAGACAAAACATAGTATGTATATTTTACCCATAACTTGACATGCTGGGTATAACGCACTAAAATTGATGTTGTAATTGTTACACCACACAAAGGAGATACAACATGGCTGACATTATTTTGAACGATAAGTCCCCGATTCTTGAACAAATTCAATACCTGTATGACCGTGATGTTGATGGTGATACTGAAGTAGAAATCACTGGTGTCGTTGACTTTCACTTGCTTCTTGCAGACACCGAGGACGATTATGAGATGACCATTGAGGACGCGCTTCATAACGCTCTTATCGGTTATGGCACTCCTTATGACCCGATGTTTGCATACAAGCGCGTTGTTTCCGATACCGAACTGGAAGTTGCCTACACGACTCGTTTTGCTGGACTTGCATACGTTGTAGAACAGGAAACTGTGTAACATGGAATGCGATTGCTGTGGAAAAGACATGGAAATCTATCCAGGTGGCGTTGAGACAACGCACCTAGATAAAAACGGAAACGTTGATTGTTACGCAAATAACGACCACACAGCATTTTGTGAGAGCATGACTAACTAGGATAGTGAGTGCTCATCCCTCCTAGTTATAAGAATTTTTACATAGTATGTGTATAAAAATTTCACCTCATTGCGTTTCTTATTAAGGTGAAGTAGTGCTGTACTATCGCATCTTGTTATCGATAGATTCGAGCGCTGTTGCGATACGTTCTAGTACTGCAATGAGACTATCTTGCGTATCACCGGAAGATGTGTCTCGGATATAGAGGTTTTCTTCAATGAAAAAACTATATGGATCTTCGATACCATCGAGGTGAATATCTACAACACCTTCTTCATCCTCGTTTTCTTCTACAAAGGCGACTCGGACGTATTCGGGAAATTCACCGTCGAAATCTTCGAGAAGAATATCTTCTGGTAAACCGTACTCATGCACCATGACCTTGACGATTCGCTTGACAAGAAGTTCATCTCCAGCGGAGATATATTCTGCGGGGATAAGTTGCATGCTCGTTATAACCTTTCTTGGTTGCTTAGTGGTTGTTATAGACAAATAGTATCATGGTGTGTGCAAAACGTCAATATACGACAACGAAACATAGTATGTTTCTTATCCCTTACCACAATCATTTACTGATGTTGTGGTAAGAGATGTTTAGTTCTGCGCCTTTTCGATAGCGTCAATTTCGTTTCTCAACGCGGAAATCTTGTTAACTACCGGGTTGCTTTCGTTCATGTATTCTACAATATCCATGCTACCGGAAGTGAGTTTGTCACCGATGGTTTGCAGCGTTTCGTTGAGTTCTTCAAGTTCGTCCATCTTCTCTTGAAGATTGGGCTTTTGCGCGCCATATGCTACTGCTTGTGTCTTGATGTAGTCAAGTACGTCCAAGAACAGGTCATATGGGTGTGCGAACCAAAATGGTACGGCATACTCACCGCGAGAGAAGTTGCTATCAAGCAAAATCTTCCCCTTGGTCTTGACAATTCGCATGGTGCGTGCAGTATGGTCGTTGTTAATCTCGTATGCGGTGTCAATCACATTCATAATTCCTACAGTCTCGACATATCCGGTGTAAAGGTCTGCGAATGCTTCTCGCCAGGGGACATTAGAAAGATCAAGTGTTGCTGCAAGTTCTACGAGCAGTTTTGCGTTGCGGTTGATGTTGGCGACAAGGATTGATTCAATCTTGTTCGCTTGTTCGCGGTGGTGTCGCAAGGACACAATATCGTCTGGGATAGTATTGATGTTTTCCATTGTGTTTATACCTTTCTCATAATACCTTGGGACTGTCCCGAGGTGACAAAAAGATGTTGTGTGTTTGAGTATATGTGGTGTGTTTGAACGTGTCAAGTTGTGGCGGGGATTAAGTGTGTGATTCATAATGACATACTATGCATACACCGCGTCATAAGACATAATCATTTCAACTTGACACGTTTTTTATCCCGCGCTATAATCAACATTGCAAGTAAAAACATCACACACAAGGAGTAAAACCATGAAGGATTTTCACCAGTACAAGTTCATCGTATCCATCGAGATTTCTTTGGATAGCGGACACATCATTCGCAAGAACTACACCGCTACAAACACCGAGGAAGAAGCAAAAGATATGGCACAGTTCCCCAGTGAGCAGTTCGTGCATTTTATCAACCAGTCGGGCGAATATGACAACTTCCTTGAATTCACCACCCCAGACAATGATGAATACATCACTGTTGCTATGAACAAGATTTCTCACATCTCAACGCAGGTAAGCATCAATTACGATGTTTACGGCTCCGAGCAGTAAACACACCTTTTGACAAGCACCTCAATAGAGGGTGCTTGTCAAGGGAAAAGAGCACATACTATGTTATAAAACGACCCTCTTGACAACAGTAGAAAAGGTTGGTACAATCATCAAAAACGCACTACGATAAGGAAACACCATGCATGATACGAAAACGATTACAGTACGAGGTTATGACCGCTACGAGATAGACAAGCAAAAGGATATTACTATCGCTGATAGTGTAGAAAACTTTCGCACTATAGCACGCGGTATCACCCAAGCGCTTAACAGCGAGCCAAAAAACACCTACACGAACCCAGTAGGACATGATGATGTACTCACCCTAGATGATACAACACAAGTTACCGTTATCAAGACTGTTTGGAGAACTGTAGATAACATATCTACTATGATTGAGTTTACAGACTATGACGGTGAATCAACATGGAATTTTAGTGTTGAACAACCCGAAGCGAAGCGCATGATTGACATTATCAACGCACTATGAACTACCCTCAACCTACTCTCGTTAGCACTCGCTTAGAGGTGGGAGGGTACGCAACGCACTATAAAAAGGATAGTTTTAGGTTAAGCAGTGAAAAACGTTCTTATACATAGTATGTGTGTTGGATATGGCGATTACCCAGCGCCTTGTGCTAGGACACTGGGTAGTATCGTTTCGCTACGGCTGCGGATAGGTTTCCTGTACCTCAAAAATCCAATCCAAGCGGAAGTCTTCGACTTCTTCGCCATCTTCTTCAATCATCTCAACGGTAGCAAACGAGCCTGATGCGTCAGTAGTGGGGGAAGCATCATAGAATTGAACAGAATCGGGATCAACACCGATGTAATGATCGTTAATGACACTCATAACAGTATCCTTGTCGTTAGTGTTCAAAATGAAACCGCGAAGATTCGGGTCATCTTCAATATCATACGGTGCAAGAGTGATGACTAGTGCGTACATGGTATTGTAAAACTCCTTATGTTTCAATGTTTTTTTGCTTGTTGACTATTACTGTATCACGCACGGAAAACAAGTGCAAGTTTATGGAAAATGCGTGTTTATGCTGTGAGAACAAACTTGACAATAGCCATACTGTTCGTTATTCTACTTTTAGAAATCAACAACCGTTATCCGAGGAAAGGTTAATTATGTCTGTAACGTTGCCAAAGGTTGAAAAACATCTTCCTGCAAATTACGCATTGCTTCCTGATGAGACTAATCGAGCAATTGCAAAGTCTATCAATCATATTCTTGACTTTTCTGGTTTTTCAACCCGTATTGATGAAGATGAACAGTTTAAAGTAGTGTGTGATTTTGTTGACCAGATGCTATTTTTGCGTTCTTCTAGTAATGTTTCCGTATTTTACAAGTCGGAAGATACGGGTGGTCCAGGACTTGCATTTGACGCTGATTTTCCTAATGGTCAAAACCATATGTTTATTGTCGGCATGTCTGATGAAACGAAGCAAGCACTTGATGATTTGATGGAAAACTATTATGACCGAATCATCGTGCAAAGCGAGGTTCGCAAGGATAATATTCGTTATGACAAGTTTGTTGACGGTAATAAGCAAACGTTTGTTGTCTATGGTGAGCACGAGTTTTTGTCTCCTACCGAGTACGTTCTGTTCCAGGAGTCGATTGCTCGCGGTGAGATTGTAGATGAACAGTTTTATTACGATGTAAAGAACATTCATGAAGAAACGTGTGATGATTGTGGCACTGTTTCGGGGTATGTCAATACTGGTGAGGTCAATGATGATGGACTTGCTATTTATGAGCCTGTGTTGATGTTTGATGTGTGGGACTTTTAACTGGTAAATATCTAGGGGGGGTGCGCTTATCCAAGCGCGTATTAGTGTACATAGTATGTAGTTGTGGCGCGGGCGGACATGGTGTGTTTATGTGTCATTATGAATTATTTGATATAACTTGACAAAATCAAATCACATGTTTATAGTAGAAATCGTACATAAACGAAACGATGAAAGAAAGAGATTATGACTACTACGATTCCTCGAATTGAAACCGCCCCTCCTAAGGATTACGCAGAACTTCCCTATGGCGCGCGCAACGAGATTGTTGATGCTGTAAACGATTTGCTCGAAGCAAACGGCAACGTATCCCTTATTAAGGATACTGATATTCCGCAAGTGACCTATAATGAAAACATGAACATGCTGTTTATTGCTGTTCCTGGCACTGTCTCTATTGTCTATCTTGTCGATGAAAATACCTTGCGATTCAACGCAAACCTGTATAATGGCAAGGGCTCAAAGTTTTATGATGTTCCACTGTCTGATAATACCCAGCAGGTACTGCAAAACATTGCCAACTATTACGACACGTATAAGATTGCTACTCACGAGATTTTGCACGGTAATATCCACTATGACAAGATTACCGATGATTACCAGACAACGATTATCGTCTATGGCGACCATGATTACATGTCCGCAAGTGAATACATCGTTGTGCAAGAGTCGTTGAACAATGGTGAAATTATTGACGAGAAGAAGCATTGGAGCATTCATCATGCTCTTGACAATCACTGTCCCTGTGAAGATGTTTATTGCTACGACCGTGAAGAGGAATACTGCGACGAGTGCGGACGCTCGATTGGATATGTTGACACTGGTAAGGTCAACGACAAGGGTGTTGCTCTTTATGAGAAAGTAGTGATGTTCCACACTACTCCCTGGACTGACTAGCGGGTAGTTCAACAGGAGTTTTCCTGTTGAACTTTTATTTTTCACATAGTATGTAATTGTGGTGCGGGACTGATTTTCTCCATAGTATGTCATTATGAATCACCATACCCACCCGCGCCAAACTTGTACAATCGCACACAACGAAATATGATCTTCTTCTAGAAGCACCACCAACAGTAAGGATGTATCATGCATACGAAAATCAATCCAGAACACGTTACCCTTATCTACACCGACACTAACAACGAGAAACACACTCAACCAGTCAACTACCTTGTAGAAGCAGGAACAATGATGAATCCTGACACAGGAGAAGAACTTTCACTCCAGCATGTTCTCGTTGCAGGAGACAACACACGCTACGACCCAATCGATGTAACTATCGTCTACGTTGACGAGCACAACAACGAACACACACAACCCGTCTATGATGCGGTCGTTGTTGGAACAATGCTTTCCGACTACACCGGCGATACAATGCCTATTGACCACATCGAAATCTAAATACCGTTAAGCGCGAGCACTTCCCCGCGCCAACATATAGCAAAATGACATAGTAGGTGATTGGACACATAATTGACATCATCTACTTTTTATGATATAGTTTCCTGCCACAAAATGTTTTATCACCAAAAGAAAGAAGTGCATAATTATGTCGTTTGATACCAGACTACTTGACAAATACAATATCCCTCATTTCTCTGGACACGTTCAACTTGACCTTTTGGCGCTGACCAACAGTTATATGATTATTGATAACAGCATATGGAACCAAATAGGTGAACGTGCCATTGCTTACTCGCCACAATACGGTGCTGGTTGGAGTACCTGGAATGATAACGTCATTTCTCCTATTGATGCAGAAACGAACATGATTCTACTGTGCATGGGAGAGGATAAAAACGCTCACGAGTTTGAATCAATCTTCAAACACATCAAAAATCTTTCCCCGAGACAACCACTCAATCTGCAAGGAATTGATACAGTAACTATCGAATGGTCGAACATCAGTCACGGAGCGTTTCATATTTCCGAATACGACGGAGCAGAAAAAATCGAGTTCCAAAACGACCCCAATATCACATGGATGTAGTAGGGGTGCTCAAGAGTGAAATGCTCTTTTCTCGCTTTACATAGTAAGTTGTAACCGCACGGAAAAGTACCCCCCTGGTAAAAACTACCAGGGGGGTTACAGTTCTAAAACTTAGCAGACAACCCAGCCGTAGAACATCCAGCCAGTCTCGTTTTTGTCCTCGTAGAGTTCGTACAGTTCAACATCTCCACGAACGACGCACTTGATAGTAGTTGGCTTTAGTCCCGTGCTTTCGTGAGAAACCAGTCCCTCACCACCTACTCGTCGGGTCACACCGTAAATTTCATACTTATCATTGTTGTTCATAGTCTTAGGGAGGTTCTTACGCGCTTGTGCCTGCGTAGCATACCCATTTTCCCACGACTGCATGACAGCACTTCCGACCTTAGCGATGAAATAGCGAGTTTCTCGCGCGCCCTCGGTAGTAGCGGTGTTTACAGAAGATTGAATGGATTTATTGCACTCAACCTTAGTTGAAAAACCTGAGAAATTACCGCGCAACTGCTTTCCACGATGCTCAACGCCAAGCGGGTTAGACTTCTTACGCAGCATCTTTAACAGTTTCTCGTTCGCCTTTTTCTTCGCTACAACCTTAATTGCATCTTCTAGCGAGCAATAATCCAACTGCTCAATCTCACTGGTGTGCAAAGAAACCTCAATCTCTACATTATCGAGAGATCCACGGTAATTCCATTCTTTCTTATAGACAAAAATACCATACGATTCGCCCTTGTTAATATCGTCGTACTCATTTTCAATCAAATCGTATGCTTCGTCATACCCAACTGGACGAGACGAGCCATGAGGAGACATACCACAAAGGTAGGTAGTATTAATCGAGCCATTATAAATATCGTGACCATATTCAAACGTGGCTTGCTCCACAGCGTCCTCAAACGCTTTTCGCATTTCGTTATACGAATATCCCCACATCACATCATCAAATGATACTGCTCCCATGATGTTTTCCCTTCTTGTTATGGTGATTTCTGGTGAACGATTTCAACTATACAACCACTGCAAGAAAACGTCAACTTGTCCGCCTGCGACAGACGTTTTACATACTATGTGTCAAAAACGCCAAGTTGCGCTTTTACACTTCTTCTTCTATGATGATACACAGTAGAAAAAACACGTCCTATTGATTACGGAGAAACCATGCACGACAAGACCCGTGAAACAACGGATACTGTGGTATCCATGCTGAAGAATGCAGGACTTGTAGCATATCCTGCAAGTGATCTAGAGTATTCATACTTTCATTCACATGGACGAGATGTGCCACAAGTAGGAGAAATTTCTGACGTGACAGAACCGTCTCGTTACAGCGCAAAACCTGTGCAAGCATTATGGCTTTCTCAAGGCGAGGTACAGTCAGACAGCACTGTTGATACTGCATGGCTGCAATACGTCAATAAAGATATTGCAGCGAGAATGTTTTTGCCACATGCAACTGACGGTCTTTTGTATTGTGTACTTGATAATAATGCGGTAATTTTGGAGATTACCTGTAATGAGGATATTGGCGTGTTCCAAGATTTTAACGCATTGGTATGGAAGCCGAGATTTAGCGGTGGCACGTATGAGGACGTGTGTGAATACCAGGACGATGATGGAGAGTGGCGCGAAGAATGGTTTGAGGTTAACGTCTCGCGTGATAATGTAATCTCGGATGCATTGTATTACTGCGATATTGATTACGCGCGCTTGCGTGAAATTGGCGTGGACGCTATTCGTGTGCGCGGTGAAGAGTTTGCAGGCGATGAACAATCCTACTTGTACGGTTGGGATATTGACTCTTTGGCGATTCTACGCGGTGATTGTATCGTGGAAATGGCACCTGTAGAAGCAAAACAGTACTGATAGCAGCATGGGGTGTTCTGGGGGTGCAACAACACATAGTAGGTGTATAGTGTGCGCGCGACAAGCGCGCAAGATATTACGCCACGAATGACAACTCGGTAAACTGTGCAAACGCAGCCAGGTCTGTAACGCGCAACGAGCGCTGCTGGTCGATACCCGCATTGTTCAATCCGGTATAAATAATCATCGCCTGGTTATGCGGGATAGACGGGTGCGTGGTGCAAATGTTCAAGTCCACAATCTCGTCGTATTTTCCAAGAGTATTGTCCTGGTGGGTGTTAATCCATTCTACAAGATTGTCCATGTTAATGTTGATGCTATCAAGCATGTTGTTCTCCTTTTTATCGTTTTTGCGAGTTGTTAATCATCATCACGACACTTACACCTGCAATGACTGCTACGAGTGCAAACATGGTTGCAATCGAAAACGTTCCAAGCGTTGTAGCACCTACTGCAAAAGCAAGATACAGCGCAGCAATGAAGATAAGTTCAAGTGCGATAACCTTTTCAATCGCGGTGGTGCGAGTGGATTGTTCCATGATGTGTTCCTTTTCTTTCGTGTGTAATAAGTACAGGTCCGATTGTAGGTATCGGGAAAGAGTTTGTCAAATTGAACTATTAGTTGGGATGGTAAGAGATATACATAGTATGTCACTATGGTGTACTCGACAGGTGTTGTCGAGCATAGGTGCTAAAACGGAAGATGGATAGTTTCTAGGTCAACATTTTCTTGCACGTCAACAAGTTCTAGTGCATCACGACGAGAAACAATGGAAATGCTTCCTAATGCTTCCCAACGATTGACATAAGCATAAGCGTCAACAGTCGCATAATATGATTAACTATGCAAACAATATATAATTCCACAACACTTATTTGACAATACAATAATAATCATGTATAATCACACTATTCTCTTAAATAAAACTAGAAAGGAAGAGCGACCATGGCAAGAAAACCTAAGCATCTTGTTAATCGTGCTTCACTAACCAGTATCATAGAAATAAGAGAATTACTCACCACCCCAGACCCGGAAAACTCTCGTAAAAAAGTACTAGTACCAGGTAATGCTATCTCATTAGATGAATGCTTAGATGGATTTTATAAAGTAGCAGATACTGTCCAACACGTATCACAAATAATCCTAGATGCTGAGAGTGACCGTATTATTAAAGGATTATACGATAATGACGGTAAACGTAAAACGCAACAAGCGAACTCGTTAGGGAGATCGCTTAAATGCAATCTACGCAATGTTAACGGGTATGATCTCGTAGAAAATACTGATCTCACAGAAGGTTTTAAAGAAGCGTACCGTGTTGGTGAACTTATCTCTAGTCAAGTAGTCACATGTGCGCGTGGTACTGATACGAGAAAACGTAAAGTAGAATCACTAATCCGCGAAACCTTGTACGGTGAGGAACCGGAGAAAATGACTGCTGGGGATAAAAGAACCGTACGTCCTAATCCATCACGAGCAGGTAAAGTGCTAGATTTTTCTCAGGTTAATAATCAGTACCAGTACGAGGTTTCACGTACTGAGAGTACTATCACTTTTAACCTTGTGTGTTATGATAAGTGGGTACAAGCAACACTCTTCATCCCCGAGCACCTCCGTGGTGCTGATTATTACACAGCACCAAAAATAGTCTGGAATGGTAATAATGAGTTATCTATCGTGCTTACAGCACAATGGAAACCAGTAAAATACAAAATTAGCGATAAGCACGTTATTGCTATTGATGTTGGACTTACTCATTACGTTACCTATGTTGTGATTGATCGTGAAACAGGAAAAATAATCGAACAGGGAAGATTATCAAACTATATTGATAAAGAA
>ERZ1029874.27-NODE-27-length-35007-cov-10.136730_pt1 | contig 35007 bp, 22 predicted proteins | sample MGYA00519235_ERZ1029874 | MGnify/ENA primary metagenome ERZ1029874 (study PRJEB33666, sample SAMEA4610926) | skin metagenome | biome: Human-associated habitat; feature: Malodor aspect; material: skin | place: Philippines | collected 2015-08 ...
AGACCTGGATATTTATTAAATTCAAATGATACAGAAGTTTATAACAAAAGTGTAAATATTATAGAATTTAAGAGAATAGAAAAGCATATTAAGAGTATTTGTGATAGATTATCAATGCTTCATGAACAAATTAATACATCTTATATTCTAAACACACTTTCAAAAATCGATAGCTATCAAGATAAAAAAGATTATGTTGATAATCTGTATAAATCTAAAAATAAGAGCAATCAAGTAAAGAAAAGTTACTTAGCGAATTACGATATAGGAGAAAAGGATTTTCACTGGAATGCTTCTTTCCTCGATGGAAAACAATATAAAAATAAAGTAGATTTATTTGTTGGAGGTAGTCCGTGTCAATCATTTAGTTTAGTAGGAAAACAAAGAGGACTAAACGATACTAGAGGTACTTTATTTTATGAGTTTGCTAGATTAGTAGATGAGATTCAACCAAAAGTTTTTATTTATGAGAACGTGAAGGCTATTCTAAGTAACGATAATGGTGCTACTTGGGATACGGTTTCTAATGTATTTGACAATTTAAATTATGATTGGACATTCGATATACTAAATTCAAAGGATTATGGAATACCACAAAACAGAGAGAGAGTTTTTGTGGTTGGATTTCGCAATGATTTAAATATTAAAGATTTCAAATTTCCACAAAAATTAGAATTGAATACAACTATGCAAGATTACCTATTAGATAATGTTTCTGAAAAATATTACTTATCTGAAAAAGGTATAGAATTTGTAACATCTGAAAAAAATTTAACTAAGCGTTACACTCAAATAAACGGAGAAATTCAATTGTGTCAGAAAAAAAATCAACAGTTTAACTGGCACGGAGATTTTGTGTATGTTGAAAAAAATAATGATATGAAAAAAACTTTAAAAAAACTAGATAAGTATTTCTTATCTGATAAGGTAAAAGACTACGTTTTGTCATCGGGGACAAAAGGATTCTATTCTAAACCAGAGATAGATTTAAAAGTTGCTAGACCTCTCTTGACATCTATGCATAAAATGCACAGAGCTGGTGTGGATAATTATGTAACAACAGAAGGCAGGATAAGAAAACTTACTCCTAGGGAATGTTTAAGATTGATGGGATTTTGTGATAGCTTTGATATTGTAGTTTCCGATACAGCTATGTATCAACAAGCGGGAAACTCTATAGTTGTAGATGTTTTAATTGAAATTGTTAAACAGATACTTTACGCACTTAACGTTTAGCTTAGAAAGGAATATATTTTATGAATTTAGGTCCTATTACAATACCTAGTAGCTTTGTAAAAAGAAAATTAAAGTTAAACACAGATACTGGCAATGGCGAAGCGAAACTTTTTATTGGATCAAATACTGAATCAAAAAAATTCGATAAATTTTTTAACGAATTTAATAATAATAACGAGTATTATTTTAATAAAGATAACTTGATACAATATATGGAAAATATTAAATTTGAATATATAACTCAAGTTTGTAATAAATATCATGATATATCTCCTGATTATTATTACAGTCAGCTAAAATCTATAAAATCTAAAAGTAATCATATTGAATTTAAACTAGAAAAATATCAAGACGCAAAACGCTATTATATTAAAGATATGAATAAGGATATTTTCAATGAGTGTATTAGGGATATTGCATTGCCTATAATATCAGTATTAACTATTGAAAAAGTGAGTGATAATAAATTTTATTTTAAATTAGATTTAAATTATGATGTTATTGAAAATTTATGCAGTCAAAACAATAGTTTAAACTTTGAAAATATAAATAAAGTTAATGATAATCTAAAATATCAAAGAATTTTTTTCGGTGCCCCAGGAACTGGAAAGAGTTACTTACTTAATAAAGAGGCTAAATATTATTTTGGCAATAATTTTGAAAGAGTAACTTTTCATCCTAATTACATGTATGGAAATTTTGTAGGATCCTATAAGCCTGCTATGCAAGAAAATAATATATATTTGGATCAAGATACTAATTATATTATTGATATTCTCAGGGATAATAACAAAAATTCTCAAGAAAAATATAATGAATTGTATGATATTTTTAAAGATAATGAATGCTTAACTAGATTACCTACTCTACTTGGTTTATATACGGATGGGGATTTTAAGACTAAAAAAAGGGACGGGACCTATACATCTGATGATAACTCAACAGAAAGAAATATGGGGAGATCTATTAGAAAATATGTGAATCTTTATGAAAGTGCTAGTAATGAAAGTAATATAGTCTACAAATATGTTCCTGGTCCGTTCATGAGAGTTTATGTAAATGCTCAGAAAAGTATTATGTCAGATAATCCTCAACCATATTTATTAATTATTGAAGAGATTAATAGAGCAAATGTATCTGCTGTATTTGGAGATGTTTTTCAGCTACTTGATAGATCAAGTACTGGGGAGAGTGAATACGCTATTCATTGTTCTGAAGAGATAAAAAAATATCTTGCTGAAGAGATTGGTGGGGACACTAACGATTACCAAAGTATAAAAATTCCTTCTAATATGTATATTTGGGCTACAATGAATAGCGCTGATCAGGGAGTTATGCCAATGGATACTGCTTTTAGAAGAAGATGGGACTTTGAGTACTTGGGTATTAATGATGCTGCCGATGATAACAGTAATGAATTTGAAAATTATAAATTTAAAATTAATGAGAATGAGTTTGTATATTGGGATGATTTTAGGAGAGCATTAAATGATAGACTATCAAAGTTAAATATTCCTGAAGACAAGTTAATAGGACCTTATTTTATATCTAGGGAAAAGTTAGAAAATCTTGACTTAATTAATTTGACTGAAACAGTAAAAAATAAAGTTCTTATGTATTTATATGAGGATGCAGCAAAAGCTTATAGATCTTCATTATTTGCAGAAGGAAAGTACTCTACCTATTCATCATTATGTGAAAACTTTGAAAAAAACGCTCTAAATATATTCAAAGATAAGTTAGAGGTGGAAACCTTTAAATTAAGATCTGATGTTGAAATTGATGATAAATTAGATAATAGACAACAAAAACTAATGGTTGCAGAAGATTCAACAGAATATGATGTATAATTTTAAGGTTAATTTATGAAACTACTAATGTTAAAATAGTTAGAAGTTTATTCATTGGAAGATTTAATGGATGTATTTCAAATATATAGTTACAACATCAAAAGCATATTAAAATAATCATCTATATCTGTACGATGATGCTGCAAAACCATTTAGAAATCAATTGTTTAATCCAAAAAAGTCTAGGAAATTCTCAGATCTTAAAAAACACTTTGACGAAGACGCCTTAGGAATATTCAAGGAAAAACTAAATATTATTCTTGAAAGAGTAGACTATGATGATAGTGACAAAGACCTATATGATGATATACTTAAAGAGATTGTAGAAAGCCAGGATACTAGTGAGGATTAGTAAGTAATGATATGAATGCAAGAATTTTTAGAGAATACTCTCAATATTCATTCGAAGATTTGCAGGAAAGATTGGGAGTTTCTGAGGAAAAATTATTAGATATAATAAAAACATTGTCCTATATGAACATAGCCAAGAAGAAAAAAGGAACAAAGTATGATATTGAGCGTGACGAGCTTCAAGACTTTGAATCTGTAGAATTACCTGATGAAAAAGAGGACTATTACTACTTTAGGTTTGTTGGTATTCTAATGATAGAGGATATATATTTAATTATATATCCTAAGTACTTATCTTTTGAAAATATATGTAAGGATAAAGACTATAAGAAATTTAAGCAAGTCATAGATGTTATAAAAAAGCATAATAATAGAGTTGATTACAATAAGTCTATAGCTATTGAAGATGGGGATAATTTTAACCTCCTATCTCTAGCCTTATCTATGATAGATTCTTATAATGAGCATGGCTTATATATTACAGAAAATGACATTATAGAAGAAAATGGTGAGGGAGAGATATTATGGGATATGACAATTAACAATAAGTTGCCATATTTTAGTAAAAACAAACCCATATACTTTAATCTTTATACCAGTAACACTATAAATGATTACAACAATTATTTCATGAGATTACATGCTTTTGTACTAACAGAAATTTGCAATAATTTACTAGATATACTAAATATATTAGATATTTATCCTATAAATATCAGCAACGAAAAACTAGAGAATTTTGGAAGTGATGACTATATAATTTATAGAATCAACCAAGAATTATCCAGGCAATATGTAACATATAGGGTGGATATTTTAAAGGCGATTAAATCTTATATATTAAACAAAAACAATAGGTATACGACAAATAACATATCCTACGTTGGTAGTAATGTATTTTATAAGGTATGGGAAGAGGTATGCAAGGTTTATAAAAATGACTGCCTAGAAACGAAGATAAGTGATCTTAATCTAAGTTTTAAAGAAAATAAAGACGATAGCTTAACGTTAAAAGAAGTAATAGAAAAACCCAAATGGATTCATAATGGCTCGAATAAGTCGCATCCTGCAAAAAAGAGTCTTGAGCCTGATATCATAAGTATAGATAAAAAAGAAATGAGTATTTATGATGCCAAGTACTATAATATCATATTAAACGAAAAAAAAGTTTCACAACAACCAGGAATAGAATCCATAACAAAACAATATCTTTATCAACTTGCATACAAAGATTTTATTAAAGAAAATGAATTAGTTTTTCGAAAAAATGCTTTTTTATTTCCTACAGAATTAGATGATGAATTGTCTATAGGATATGTAAAATTGGATATGTTTGAAGGTCTAATGGATATTGAATTAGTTATGCTGCCTTGTACAAAGGTATTTGATTATTATTTATTATCTTGATATAAGAACGTGCTAATTAGTGCTTTTCTATATTGACAATTATTTAGATATAATCCTACTATAGGTTAAAGAAGGTATTCATCCGAAGATTATTGCTGCTAAAGTGTTTACATGTGTTATAAACGGAGTTAACAGGATAGGAAAATGTAATTATATGTCTGGTAGTAAATGATACAATATATAGGCAAAATATAAAAAAATAAAATATTAAATGGAATTGCTACTAAACCGGCGATTCCATTTTTAGTGTCCGACTAGATAGGATGAACAAAAGGTTGTGAGTTTAAATACCATCTGCTAAGCTGGTGTAATAGATTCAAAAAAATCTTAATCATTTATGATTATGCAATTTCATGCATAATTAAATAAAACAATAAATTTAGTAAGTATAGGTTATCACATGCGAAATGGTTTTATAGAAATCACTTAATGTTTGGATTAAAGTAAAGCATAACAGAGGTGGTGGTATATTCAAAAGAATAAACTTTTTAATAATTTATTATTGTATTTCTAATCTAAGTTAAATATAGAATTAAAAATCTATAGTATAAATAATATGATGTTTGTGCAGCAAAAAATTAAAAAATAATAAAGGATATATAAATTTAAATTGCTATTCACAACAATAAATATAAAAAAATACTCGCCACCCCAACGGGAGGATCGAGTATTTTTGTATTATAAATCTTCTTACAAACTACCAGCTTAACTGGTAGTTTCAGAGTGTCGACAAAGTAGGTAAGAATTTAAAATCTTACCTACTTTTTTTGTATCCAAATGCCTTGCTTTCAATACATAAGGGTATAAATATACTAAGAAAAGAGGTGTATTATGCTAAATAAAAATGAAAAGGGTAAACAAAATCAAGTCCAGTTTGTAGCCCTAGACGATCTAGTTCCACAAGAACATCTACTTAGAAAAATAGATACATACATAGACTTTAACTTCATTTATGATTTAGTAGAAGAAAAGTATTGCCTAGATAACGGAAGACCAAGTATAGACCCAGTTGTTTTAATGAAGTTAGCATTCATCCAATACCTTTACGGTATCAGAAGTATGCGCCAGACAATAAAAGAAGTAGAAGTAAATCTAGCATATAGGTGGTTCTTAGGATTAGACTTCTATGATAAAGCACCTCACTTCTCAACCTTCAGTAAAAACTACGAAAGAAGATTCAAAGACACAGACATATTTGAGCAAATATTTAATGAAATCCTATCACAAGCAATGGACTATGGCTTAGTCGAAACAAAAGTACAATTTGTAGATTCTACCCACGTAAAAGCCCATGCAAATAGACATAAAACAACAAAAAAAGAAATAAGCAAACAAACAAAGAAATATCAAAACCAACTAAACAAAGAAATTAATCAGGACAGACAAGCACACGATAAAAAACCATTAAAACCAAGAAACAAAGAAACCGAAACAAGTGAACAAACACAAAGTACATCAGACCCCGAAAGTGGACTGTTCCATAAAGGAGAACACAAAGAAGTATTTGCATATATGATACAAACATCGTGCGACAAAAACGGCTGGGTATTAGCATACGAACCATATGCAGGCAACCTACATGATAGCAACACCTTCGAAAACTTCTTCATCCAAAAACTCAAAACCCTAAAACCAGAAAAAATAGTCCTAGATGCAGGATACAAAACACCATACATAGCAAAACACCTAATAGAAAATTCGATTGTACCTGTGTTTCCATACACAAGACCTAAAGGTAGAAGTAAAAATCAAAAAGAAATGTTTTACCCTAAAGATTACATATATGATGAAGATAATGATTGCTACATATGTCCAGAAAAGAAAATAATTCTTTACTCAACAACAGATAGAAAAGGATATAGAATATATAAAAGTAAACCAAGTTTATGTCAAAATTGTCCTAGCTTAGAAAGATGTACAAGAAACAAAAAGAAACAAAAAACCATAATACGACATATATGGCAAGAGTACATAGATATATCAGAAGAGTATAGAAAAACACCAGAAGGTAAAAAAGAATATAAGCAAAGAAAAGAAACCATAGAACGATGTTTTGGCACTGCAAAAGAATATCATGGTTTTAGGTATACAAATATGAAAGGGTTAGCAAAAATGAGGATGAAAAGCGCCCTAACCTTTGCATGCATGAATATGAAAAAACTAGCAAATATACTATGGAAGATGGATCCTAATATGGTCTTTTTTATTGCTTATATATACAATTTAATCGAAAAAAGAAGACAAACACCAAATTCTTTTGGAGTTTGTCTTCAGTCTGAAACTACCAGCTTAACTGGTAGTTTTTATTTTTACCAACCCTCAAGAATATCAATCAAAAATCTCTTTCAAAAGTTTATAAGATTCTATCCTATTATCCACATCAAAGATTGGTGAGAATGATAGGATTTCGTCTATTTGGTAGGTTTCTATTTCTTTTTCTAGTATATCAGCCACTTCTTGTTTATTTCCCTTTATTAGATATCTCATATCATAGGCTTTTTCAAGGATGGCTTGGTCGTTTAGGTTAAAGTGGTGGTCTTTTAAGTCTTCTGGGTCTACTACACCACTGTAATCATTTTTGGTTTGTTGGATGTGGTAGTAGTCAAAGGACTTACCTATGTAGTCTAGTTTTTCCTTATCTTCACATACTAATATCTTATAGGATATTGAAATGTAAGGATCTGATGAAAATGTAGATGGTTTAAAATTTTTCTTATAATCTTCAAATACTTTGGCTGGTGTATCTACTAGGAAAAATTTGGCAAAGGAATAAGGAAGTCCCCACTCAGCTGCCCACGGGGCAGTTTTACCTGTAGATCCTAAGATCCATGGGTGTACCATGCTATCAGTATTGGTTGGTACGGCCTTGACATTTGAATAAACTGGGTCTTCTGGTTTGCTATCTTCTAGATAGGCTAAGATTGTCTCTATTTCTCCATAAAGTTCTGCAGGCTCATTTCTAAATTTATTATTTAATGCCCTCATTTCAGATACACCACATCCTGGGGCACGGCCCATGCCTAGGTCTATTCTGCCGGGTGCAAGCTGGTTTAAGGTTTTAAATATTTCTGCTATTTTAAGTGGAGAATAGTGCATAATCATAGTTCCCCCAGCTCCAATAGCCATATTTTCTGTCAGTGATAGAAAAAAGCTTGCTAGCACTTCTGGAGCTACTGAAAGTAGGCTCTCATAGCCGTGGTGTTCTGCAAACCAATATCTATCATATCCAACTTTATCTAGTTCTTGTACAAGTTTTTTTGTATCGTTGAAAAATTCAGTGTTCGATTTTCCTTTATCTTTTAACATCAAATCATGGACCCCAAGTCTCATATTTCCCTCCCAAATCGTTTATTAATTACATAAATTATACCATAAATTTTTCTATTTATTTTGAAACATTATCAAGTTATTCTTTTTTAGTAATATATTGACAATAACTTAAAACTTAGTGACTTAAAGCATTAGCTTTTAATAGTTATTTATTAGTACCATAAATTTTACTATAAGCAAATAAGTATAGCTACTTACTAGTAATATCTAGTAAAAGTGTTGTATAATAGTTATTGTAAAAAGCTAATTGTATGTATATATTTTAGTTTGGATAAATAAATTTAAAATATTGCCCTAAGGGTTATTATAGACTAATATTTTTACCTAGTTTTTTTTAAAAATATTAGCAGGGATTAAATTTGAGGTGTTGCTGATGGAAAATAATATATTAGCTGGAGAAACTGTTTTAACAGAAAACATGGAGTTTACATGGATAAAGAATGTCACTAAACGTGAATCCACTCCTATAGAAGAAATAGATTTTGGCAAAGATTATACCCTATCTTTAAAAAAGAGGGTATCTTTTTATAAATATTTTATCAATTATTTGCTTACTGAAAATTATGAAGTGTTTGGTATTGATAAGAAAAAGGTTAGTGAGAAGTCTTATGCTATATTTGATGCTATAGAAAAAAATGAAGATAGCCAAGAACTTAATGAACTAGCTGACTTTATAGTAGATGAATTTGAAAAAAGAACTTACAGGAGCAATCAGTTGCCATCTGTTGCTAGCAAACAACCTGTTGCAAGTGAAAATTATGAAATCTTATCTATTAGTAAGGAAGAAATCCTTCCTGATTTAAAAGCTGATTTTATAAGCAGGGATAGGATGATAGCCTATGCTTTTGGCCTAGGTATGGATATAGAAGAGCTAGAAACTTTTTTGATGAAGGTCCTTGAAGGAACTGGACTTAATATTTGGGATAAGAAAGAAGGACTTGCTTACATAGCCTTTAAGTTTTTCCCTAAAGATTCTCTAAATTTTTATATCAGAGCCAATGAATTATATGATTATACAGGTGATTTTAATAAATTAAAAGATGTAGACCAACTTGCAAGCCTTAATACCGTAGTCTTACAAAATTATATAAATGTCTACCTAAGTACCTTTGTAGATGTGGAAAGGGCTAGCGATGATTTAATTTTGGATATAATTGGCTATTACAAGGAATTAGTTAGCCAAAATACTAGTAGGACTATAAAGACTGAGTTTATTAGTAGCTTTGAGGATATAGAAAAAAGATTGGCTGATAGGGTAGAGAAAGATATAGCAGATGTTAAATTTTTTGTTAAAGGCAAAATTGAAATAAGCTATAGCTCTGATAAAGATATAATTTTAGGTCCAGATGATAAATTTATCTGGAAATCAGACTTAACTCAGGAAACTTTAATCTATCATCCATATAGGGAATATAGGCTTGCTAAAAGCTCAGAAGAAAAAAAGATAAAGCTTAATCTAGTTAGTGATCTTTATGATAAAAATGAAGATGCACCTCTTTTAACCCATAAAGAATCTTACAAAAACTTTGCCTTTGTAAATGACTATGAATTTATAAAAAATATAGCCTATGATGACTTTTATATAACTGATACCTATAAGGATGCTATATTAACTTACCTATATAAAAAATGCGTATTTATAAAAGAATCCCATCCTGAAATAAGTGAAGAAAAACTAGTTTTACTGGATGATCTTTTAAAGGATACAAAAATAAGACTAGAAGATATAAGTGCTATTATAGAAAATGACGAGCTTGATAAAATAAGTAGGGACTTATTAATTACTGTATTTTTCCTAGACTTTGTTTTAAATAACGAAGATAAGTGGGATGATTACTTACAAAATCCTATAAAAAGAAAAAGAAATTATTTAATTTTTATGGACCATCAGCTAAGAAATTGCAAGCTTTATGAATACAATACTTCAAACCCTTATGAGTATGTATTATTAAAACTAGTGGTTGATGATGATCCTATAGAGGCATTTAGAGATTTATGGGCGCTATATTTAGCTAACATCGACAAAAAGAGGGATTAAAGATGAAAAATTTTAATTCGCAGGAAGAGTTTATTAACAGGATTAAAAATAAGGTTAATACAAACAGGATCCCCCTAGCAGGAGAAAAATTTAATATCATCAGTATGCTAGGTGAGGTTAAGTATGAGGTTAAAGTAGATAAGCTCATTGGGGCAGGTGGGTCTTCCCTAGTTTATGGCGTATGTGTAGATGATAATTATCCACCTGTAAAAAGAATGATTATGAAGGAATTCTACCCTAATTATAATGAAAGTATGATTAAGGCTAGTAGAAATCCACTAAGTCAGCTAGAATTAAATTTTGAATTTTTAGAGCCAGAAGCAGAGGAGAGATTTCGTAAAGATCGCGATAAATTCATGGATGCTTATAATAAGCATATCAGAATTTTGGATATGGATAACAATCTTCACGGCAAAATCGTAAGACCCTATAGGCTAGAGATTGACAATTCGTATTTGTATGCCCTCTATGAGGTAGATACTGCTAATAGTGTAGATAAGTATTACAATTTAGATTTGGCAAGGATAATAGAAATAATTAAGCAAACTGCTGATATTTTAATCCACCTGCATAAAAATGATATTATCTACATGGACTTAAAACCAGCCAATATTTTATACAATTATAGCAGCAATGAGGTAAAGTTATTTGACTTTGATGCGGCCATAGACCTTAGGGAACTTGATTATGTAAACGAATTTTACATGCCTAGCGAAAAAGCCTTTGTCCCACCAGAGCTAAGGTACATAACAGATATTTCCCACAGGAAAGAATTGTTTATCTCAGAAGAAGTCGACCTATACATGCTGGGAGTTACTTTTTTCTATCTACTAATGGGCAGGTATCCAATAGAACGTGAAAATGAGGATATGGATTTTTTAGCTAGAAATGTAAGAGAAGTTCTAAACAAAAAATCTATGAAAATCTTCTTAAATTCTAAGGCTACTGAGAAAATAATAGAGCTTATCCAAGAAAGTATTTCTATCCACAGGTTTATAAGTGTAAGTGATTTTAAAAATAAACTAATTGAGATACAACAAAACCTTAAATTTATTGATGATGTAGAGTTTTATAATATTTTATCCACAGCCCATTTTTTAAACTACCATCCCCTATATAATTATATAAGGCAAGAAGGTGACTCTAAGTATATTGATGTAGCTATTGTAGGTAATAATAATATTTCTAGGACATTTTTTAGTTTTATATTTTCCCTAGCAAATCTTGAGGGGGTAGACCTTAGAATAACTCTTTATGATAATAATCCCTCTAAGTACTACCAGGAAATGCTTAGTGAAAATCCCCTCCTAGCCCAAACTACTAATATTTCAGTAAAAGGAAGGGTGAAGAATAAAAAAATAAATAAAGATATTACAAATAAGCCCTACGCTTATATAAACTTTGATCTAGCTACTGATGACATAGACCAATCATATATACTCATCCTAGATAAAACAGGCTATGAGTACCCTGATTTGGCTAATAACTTATACGAAAAATATAAGGATGATAGACAAGCTAGGGTAATATTAAACTATTCTGTCAACAACCAAAAAGTAGATATTAGAGAAGAAGAAAATATTCTATTTTATAACCTAAGTCTTTTAAGTGCAGTATCCCTATCTGATAGAAATTATAGTGAGATGCTCCTAGACCAAGCCTTTGAATATTATAGGATAAATATCATGAATTATGTGGGCGAGAGGGTAGACTTTGATAGCATTTGGCAGGGATTTTTAAGAGAAGATTTCTACAACTTAAAGGCCTGCTTGAGGGCAGTCCTATCTATAAATTATAAACTTTATATGGCAGGCATTGATGAAAATTCTGATATCGCAGCTATATATTATAATAAGGTTTTAACAAAGGATAAAGACTTACCTTTTGTAACTTTAAGAGATATTTTGGCAGACTATGAGCACCATACTTGGAATAGGTTTATGATAGCCCAAGGATACAGGGTGCCAACTACAGAAGAGCTATATTCCTATGCTTACATTGATGAAAAAAATTATGCCGACTACCAAAATAAATTGCATCCTTTTATATGTAATACAGATCTAAATTTGGTAAAAGGCGGGCAGATGGATAAATTAGCAGAAGTATCCTATGAAATTGATCAACTAATCAGGGAAAAAACTATCCATAAGGGCCAGCAAATCCAGTATAGGATGCTAAATATCTTGCATAATACCCTATGGGAAGATAATAAGTATTTAAAGAAACTAAAACCCTTATGGGAGCAGCTAGTAAGATTAGCCTATAAAATTATAGAAAATGAATTTTACGCCAATAATTCCCTAAATGTTTTAACTTATGAAATAGAGCAGGTCCTCAATGCGGCAAAGCCTGATTTAAGAGTCTTATCTACTGATTACTATCAGATAAAAAATGACCTAAATCTACTTGTGCAAAGAAATAGAAGTATTGCCTTTAGAGAGTCAGAATATTTGCTCATTGATTTTATTCCTTTAATAATATCTGAAAAAATAAGAACTATCTATAAGCCTTTTATAGCTGATGATAAGAACCTATGGGCCAATATCATTGCAACTATAAAGTTTTATCCAGATAACCTAATATTTTTAACAGATGAGCCTATAGATCACAATAGGATGTTTAGGATAAGAAGCTTCCTAGAGAATAAAAGACTACAAAAATCAATAAATATCGAAGTAATCAGCTATGATCAGCTTAAGTATTATTCTAAGGAAAATGCCATAGTAGATTTTACTTTAAATAGCCATTCTGATGCCATGAGGCCTGAGTTTAAGGATTTGGAATATGTAGAATATAGGGGCTTTAATGATTGGGTGGGCAACTATGAGGCCCTAGACTATTATATATCGAAAAGGTCTCTTACAGTTGAAGAAACTTTCTTTTTAAACAATGCCAAGCTTGTAGATAAGAAATCTTTAACTAATATAACCACTCTTATAGACTATTATCCAAGAATATGGGAATTGTATTTAAATTTAGATTCTAATGACTGGGAAGATTTTGTAAAAGCCATAGCCTATAACAAGCACTATTATAAGCTAGATCTTGATGATTATAAAAGGTGTGATAAGCATAGCTTAATAGAAGTTGGAAACTTTAAGTTTAGAAAAGATGATTATCTAAAGTATAGAAATTTAAATAAATTATTAGATGACTTGGTTAAAGAAGACTTGATAATTGACTACAAATTCCCTCTTAATCCAGGTTGGCTTAAAATCCACTCTTATAATGATGAACTTTCTAAGGACATTGGCAGCTATATTTCTGAAAATATGTGGCAGTACAATGAGGATTTTAAATTATTAAAAACAGAAATAGAGGAAAATAATTATAATTATAGTTATGCGATTGTAACTGATAAGTTCTCTTTTTCTTATGATTATGAAACTCAAAACCCTAATGAGTTTGCAAAAAAGACCAATCAAATAATGATAGATATTGACAAAGGCTATGCTGCTGATTATAGCAGAGTATTTAACCATATAGATGACCTTTCCTATATAAAGGCTATCGATAATAAAAAAATAGCCCTTAACTATGAGCTGGGTGGGATTGTCTTTAGAGATTTTTTTGCTAGCCAAGGCAATATCTTAAAGCTTTATACTTATTTTGAGCTTATTAAATATGCAGACTTTTTTGATGAGATAAAAATAAATGTAAATCTAAGGTGGAAGGCCTACGATGATTATAGTGAAGATAGCCTAGCTATAGAAACTTTATTAGATATAGTTTGTACCAAAGGATTTTCAACCTTTATCATATCAACCATAAAGGATAATATAAAGGATGAAGACCTTTATGAAATTAATAACCATATTAAACAATTTGGTATAGACGCAAAACCTATACTAATTGCCTCAAACTCCAATGATGATACATCAAAGATCAAAAAAATAGCCGCAGCAGCTGGCGTTTATTTTATAGATAGGCAAATGCTTGAAAATAACAAGCTAGTAGACTATATAAAAAATATATCCAGTGGTAAAAAAGACTGGCAAGTTATTTAAAATAAATATTAAAATAACCGGGATTAGACTATTAATTCCGGTTATTTTTTATAAACTTACATAAGCAGCTTTTTTAAGATATTAACCTAAATTTATATAAAAAGCGTTAATATTTTATCTATTTACCTTAATAAACCAACTTAATTGTGATATAATAAAAACAATAAAATAGAGGAGGGTAGTTTTATGACTAAGAAAACGTTATCTTACTTGATGGCCCTAGGCCTGTCTGTTACTATGCTTACTTCTTGTGCTAATAATGCCAGCAATGAGCAAGCTGGTGAGACTGACACAGTAACAGAAGAAACAACCGAAACTGTTGATCAGCCAACAGAAAATGAAGATCAAAAGGAAGAAAACGTAGAAGTAGAAGAGTCTGACTCTAAGGAAGCTGTAAATACTGGAGATAAAGATCCAGAAACTGTAGGTACATATGAAGCAACTGCTCCGGGCTATGGTGGAGATATCAAAGTTTCTGTCGATATGAGTGATGAAGGAAGAATCATTGATATCAAAATCCTAGAAGATAATGAAACAATAGGTGTTGGTAAAGTTGCCCTAGATAAGGTTAAGGGCAGAATAGTTTCTGGCCAATCTACAAATGTAGATGCTGTTACAGGAGCTACTGCATCATCTAAGGGGCTAATGCTTGCAACATCTAAGGCTTTGGAAGAAGCTGGCGTAGCTGATGATTTCAAAGAAGAATACAAGGAAAAAAGAGAATATCCATCTGAAATAGATACTGATATTGTAATAGTAGGTGGTGGTGGAGCAGGCCTAACTGCTGCAGTTGAAGCTACTCAAGCTGGTTCATCTGTTGTAGTTGTTGAAAAAAATGGTTTTGTTGGTGGTAACACCATTCTTTCTGGAGGCATTTATAATGCACCAGACCCAGAGCTCCAAGAACCAGAAGGTATAAAAGATAGTGAAGAACTTTTCTATGATCAAACTTATGAAGCAGGAGATGAAGTTGCTAATCCAGAACTAGTAAAAGTTCTGACAAGCCAAGCTGATGATGGTCTAGAATGGTTAAAATCTCTTGGCATGGAATTTAGTGATAATATTGGACAAGGAGCAGGTTCATTATATCCTAGAACTCACTTTTCTGTTAAACCAAATGGTACTGGATTTATAGATGCCTTTATGGAAAATCTTGATGAAAGTGGTAACGCACAAATATTAACAGAAACAACAGCTGAACACATAATAATGGAAGATGGAAAAGCAGCTGGTATCAAAGCTAAAAACTTTGATGGGTCAGATTTAACTATTAATGCAAAACAAGGTGTTGTAGTAACAACTGGTGGTTTTGCTAAAAACCCAGAAATGGTAGTTGAGTACAAAAATGAAGAAAAATGGCCAAACCTTGATGAAAAAACTATTTCTACTAACTTAGGTTCTATAACAGGTGATGGAATCACTATGAGTGAAGAAGTTGGAGCAGATCTAGTTGATATGGATCAAATGCAATTTTTATACCTAGGTATCCCAGATAGAGGACCTATCACAGGTGTATTAGACTTACAAGCAGAAAAAGTACTCTTTGTAAACAACGAAGGTGAAAGATTTGTAAGAGAAGATGGTAGACGTGATGTTATATCAAAAGCTATCTTTGACCAACCAGACGGAACCTACTGGATGGTTCACTCATCTGATGTCCTAGACTTTGATACTGCAAAAACTGTAGAACAAGAAGACTTCAAAAAGGTAGTTGAAGAAGGCAAATACGGTTGGGTACAAGCAGACACACTAGAAGAATTAGCAGAAAAAATGGATGTACCATACGAAAATCTAAAGAAATCTTTTGATGACTACAATAAGTCCTTTGATGACAAGGTTGAAGAAGACGAGTTTGATAGAACATTATTTACCTATCCAATGAAAGAAGGTCCATATGCAGCAGTACCTAGAACACCAGCCCTACACCACACTATGGGTGGTTTAAAAATAGATGAAGGTGCTCACGTACTAGATAAAGATGGCAATCCAATTCCAGGATTATTTGCTGCAGGAGAAGTTACAGGTGGTATCCACGGAGCAAACAGAGTCGGTGGAAACGCTGTAGTAGACCTAGTGGTATTTGGTAGAATAGCTGGTCAAAACGCAGCAGCAGAAGATAAATAAATATAGGAATGTATTAAATATTTGCTATATCTTACATGTATCTTGTAAGATTAGTATTTAATGGAGCAAAAACCAGTCACCATATAAAAGTGACTGGTTTTTTATTAGTAAATATTTTAAGATTAGTAATTTTATTCGATCATATAAATAAAATATTTATTAATTTTAAAAATCTCAGTTGACACTACAAAATCCACCAGTATTATAACATATAGAGATATTTCTATATGAGGTGGATTATGAGTATTGATTATGAAAATATATCTAAAAAGCTAAAGGTGATTTCTGATCCTAAGAGGCTTAAGATTATAGATATGTTATCTTGCGATGAGCTTTGTGCTTGTGAGATACTTGAAAAATTTGATATTAGCCAGCCTACCTTATCTCATGATATGAGAAAGCTTGAAGAGGTTGGTCTTGTTTCTAGCAGAAGAGAGGGTAAGAATACTTACTACTCTTTAAATAAGGAACGTTTAGATGAGATTGAGGATAGTTTAAAGCTTATATTTCATATCCAAGATGACTGTATTTGCAAGGAGTAAAATCCTAGGCAAATGTTTTTTCTAAAACATATAGAAATATTTGAATGTGTCTATATGTATTTTTTACATATAGGATGATTTTAAATTAAGGGAGGATTTTATGAAAAAGATGTATATATATGAAGGTGCTATGTGTTGCTCTACAGGTGTATGTGGACCAAGCCCAGATGAAGATTTGATGAGAGTGTCTAGCCTAGTTGATAAGCTTAGAAAAAGTGGGGCTAGCATTGATAGATATAATCTAACTAACAATACTAAAGAGTTTGTGGATAACAAAACTATTAATAAGCTATTGGATGAAAAGGGTGAAGGTGTTTTACCAGTTGTAATTGTAGATGATGAAGTTGTTATGACAGGTAAGTATCCTAGCAATGAAGAGTTTTATGAAATGTTATTTTTAGATAATGATGCCATAGAAGAAACAAACATTGATGGCGGATCTTGCTGCTCTGGCAGTGGATGCTGCTGCTAATAGCAACAAGAGAAAGGAAGTGACTTTAAGTGAAAGAATTTGATATTAAGGAAATTGACTTAACTAAATACTTATTTTTCACAGGAAAGGGAGGAGTTGGTAAGACTTCTACTGCCTGTGCTAGTGCAATAAGCCTAGCTGATATGGGCAATGAAGTCCTATTAATAAGTACTGACCCAGCTTCTAATCTTCAGGATGTCTTTGAAACGGAACTTAATAATAAAGGTGTGAGGATAGAAGGTGTGGATGGTCTTACTGTTGCAAACCTAGATCCTATAGAAGCTGCTAATGAGTATAAGGAAAGTGTGGTTGGTCCCTACAGAGGACAGTTACCTGCTAGTGTAATAGAAAATATGGAAGAGCAATTATCCGGATCTTGTACTGTTGAGATAGCTGCCTTTAATGAATTTTCTAAGTTTATAACTGATTCAGACCTTAAAGATAAATATGATTATATAATATTTGATACTGCACCAACGGGCCATACCCTAAGGATGCTCCAACTTCCTTCTGCTTGGACGAGCTTTATCAGCGAAAGTACTCACGGAGCTTCATGCCTAGGTCAATTATCAGGTCTAGAAGAAGAGAAAGAAACATACAAATTTGCTGTAGATACCCTAGCTGATGGCAAGCTTACAAGCCTAGTATTAGTTGCAAGACCTGAGGAAACTCCTCTTCTTGAAGCAAATAGAGCCTCTGCTGAACTATCAGAATTAGGTATTAACAATCAAATCCTTATCATAAATGGTCTTTTAAGTGATTATGATGATGAAGTTTCAAAAGCTTTTTATAAAAAACAAAAAGAATCCCTCGATGCGATGCCAGAAGGTATTAAGGGTCTTGAAACTTACTTTATCCCACTTAGAGGATACAACTTAAATAGTATCGAAAATCTAAGATCCTTACTAGTTGAGGATAAGGACTATACTAGTGATGTAGAACTTGGTATAAATGAAAGCACAAGCCTAAAAGATATCATAGATGATTTATATAAGAATGAGAAAAAAGTTATCTTTACCATGGGAAAGGGTGGTGTAGGAAAGACCACACTAGCATCTGCCATTGCCAAGGGACTTCGAGATAAGGGGCAAAAGGTCCACCTAACTACAACCGACCCAGCTAACCATTTGACTGGCATGATTGAAGAAGATGACTTATTAACTATAAGCCATATAGATGAAGAGGAAGAGCTTAAAAAATACCAAGAAGAAGTTTTAGATAATGCTAAAAAAACAATGTCTGATGATGACTTGGAGTATGTAAAAGAAGACTTAAGATCTCCATGTACTCAAGAGATTGCTGTATTTAGAGCCTTTGCAGATGTGGTGGATAGAGCAGATAGTGAAGTTGTTGTTATAGATACAGCTCCAACAGGTCATACACTTCTGCTCCTAGACTCTACAGAATCCTACAACCAAGAGATAGAAAAAAATCAGGGTAATGTTCCAGAGTCAGCAAAAAAACTTCTACCTAGACTAAAAAACAGTGATGAAACAGAAGTACTTATTGTAACACTTGCTGAACCTACTCCTTTCTATGAGTCTGTAAGACTTGAAGAAGATCTAAAAAGAGCGGGAATTTATAGCAATTGGTGGATTATAAATTCATCTATATATAAGACTGGCTCTACTAACAAGACCCTACAAGCTAAGGCTAATAGTGAGCTAGAATGGATAAATAAGGTTGACGAGCGCACAGATGGTAACTTCACAATAATTCCATGGACAGCTGACCAGATTAAAGGATTTAATTTAGATAAATTAATTAAGTAGGTATATTATGACAGAAAAAACAAAAGTTGCATTTATATGCGTTCACAATTCTTGCAGGTCTCAGATAGCTGAGGCCCTTGCTAAAAAGTATGCCGGTGATAAGATAGAAGCTTATTCTGCAGGAACTGAGCTAGTTCCCAAGATTAATCAAGATGCAGTAAGACTCATGAAAGAAATACATGGGATAGATATGGAAAAAGACCAATATTCCAAACTCATAGATGATCTACCTGAAGTAGACTATGTCATCTCTATGGGTTGCAATGTGGTATGCCCAATACTTCCCTTTAAGCACAAAAAGTATGACTGGGGCATAGAAGACCCTACTGGTAAGTCTGATGAGGAATTTATCAAGGTAATAGATGAAATCGAAGGAAAATTAAAGGACTTAATCAGTGAAATAGATGAGGAGTTTGCTAGATGAAAAAACAACAAGATATAAGTTTTTTTGAAAGAAATCTTACATTTTGGGTTTTAATATGCATGGCTATAGGTGTTTTAATCGGACGTTTCCTACCTGCTATTCCGGAGGCTTTGGGAGAGTTTGAGTTTTACAATGTATCTATCCCAACAACCATACTTTTATGGATTATGATTTATCCTATGATGCTAAAGATTGATTTTAAGAGTATAAAAAATATAAAAAACAACCCTAAGGGTTTATTTATAACATGGTTTGCCAACTGGATTATCAAGCCCTTTACCATGTATCTTATAGCTAAGCTATTTTTCTTTGGAGTGTATAAAAATATCATTAGCGAGAATCTAGCATCAGAATACCTAGCAGGAGCAGTTTTATTAGGTGCGGCTCCATGTACAGCCATGGTTTTTGTATGGAGTAAGCTAACAAGAGGAGATAGCGCCTACACCCTAGTCCAAGTGGCTAGTAATGATTTAATTTTGCTATTGGCCTATATTCCAATAGTAAGCTTTTTACTAAAGAGGGGAAATATCAATATACCTTGGGGAACCCTACTTTTATCTATCCTACTATTTATAGTAGTTCCCCTTATCCTAAGTATGATTACTAGAAACTATGTGATAAAAAATAAGGGTGAAGATTACTTAAATGATGTATTTATCCCATCTTTTGACAAATATACTATGGTTGGATTATTATTAACTTTGATAATTATATTTTCATTCCAAGGGATGAAAATTATCGACCAACCTCTAAATATTGCTCTTATAGCAGTACCACTTATACTTCAAACCTTCCTGATATTTGCTATAACCTTTGGCATGGCATATCTTGCAAAATTGCCTTATTCTATAGCTGCTCCATGCGGCATGATAGGAGCATCTAACTTCTTTGAATTAGCTGTAGCTGTTGCTATTTCACTATTTGGACTATCATCTGGTGCAACCCTTGCTACAGTGGTAGGAGTTTTGGTAGAGGTACCAGTAATGCTACTCTTAGTAAGAATTGCAAACTCAATGGAATATAAGTTTAACAGATAATTGTATAAATGTTTTTAAAGATTACCATAAAAAATCAGCCTTAGTTGAATTAGGGCTGATTTTTATAATTGCTTATTATCTAGGATTTTTAAAAATCATATGGTATTATAAATATATAATGATAATCAATTTCAATGGAGGAATTAATGAGAAATTTATATATATATGAACCAAGTGCAAGTAGCATTGATAGCAAGGAACTTGATAGGGTTAATACAATTGTTACGGAGCTTACAAATGTAGGTGCTGGTATTACTAGATATAACTTAGATGATGAAAAAGAAAAATTTGATGAGAACAAAATTGTAAGTAGATTTTTAGATGAAAATGGAGAAGACGTACTGCCTATCGTTTTATTAAATGATGAGGTAGTTATAACTCGCAGATATCCTGAAAATGCAGAATTTTACGAACACCTATTCCCAGATTCAGACCTTGATGATATGGATGATGAAGGTGGATGTGGTTGTGGCGGCACTTGTGGCTGCTAATAATGCGTATTTAATAATAAAAAACGCCCGATGGGGGCGTTTTTCTATATCTATATCTATATCTAGTTTCTCATCAAGTAATTAAAGGCACCAAGGGCTGCTGTTGCGCCTGATCCTGCTGCTATTACTATTTGTTTAAATAGGCTGTTTGTTGCATCACCTGCCGCATATACTGCTTCTAAGCTTGTAGATCCGTCTGGGTTTACTATTATTTCTCCCCTATCTGTTAAGTCTACTTCACTTTCTTTTAGCCATTCTGTATTTGGTACAAGCCCTACTTGGATAAAGCAACCTTCTACATCTATAGAGTGTTCTTCATTTGTTTCACGGTCTATATATTCTAGTCTTTGTAGTTTATTTTCTCCATATAGGCCTGTTGTTTGGGCGTTTTTGATTACTTCAACATTGTCTAGGCTAAATAGTTTGTCTTGTAAAACTTGGTCTGCTTTTAACTCTGGTAAGAATTCTATAACTGTAACGTGCTCTACCATTGCGGCTAGGTCTATGGCAGCTTCGATTCCTGAGTTTCCTCCACCGATTACTGCTACTTTTTTGCCTTTAAATAATGGGCCATCACAGTGGGTACAATAGGCTACACCCTTATTTTTAAATTCGATTTCGCCAGGAATTCCTAAAAGCCTCCATCTAGCACCAGTTGCAATTACTACTGATCTTGCTTCTAGTTTTGCACCGTTATCTAGTTCTACTTCGATTAGACGAAGGTCTTGGGATGAGTTTTCACTTTCTTTGATATTTTCTGCAAGGGCTCCTGTCATGATATCTACACCTAGAGCCCTTACTTGATCTTCCATTTGCCCCATAAATGATGGGCCTTCTGTATATTTAAAGCCTGGTATATTTTCTATACCAAGGGTTTCTACTACTTGACCACCAAATTCACTTGCAACTAGTCCTGTTGACACACCTTTTCTAGCTGCATAGATAGCCGCAGTTGCTGCTGCAGGGCCTCCACCGATTATTAGAACATCAAAGGCTGCCTTGTCAGCAAAGTCATCTTTTGATTTGCCACCTGCAATTTTATCCAAAAGGCTATCCATGGTTTGCTTACCACCTTCTAAAAATTCTCCGTCTTTAAAGATGGCTGGCACTGCAAGGACATCACGGCTTTCTGCTATGTCTTGGAACATGGATCCTTCTATCATGGTGTGGTTAACTTTTGGATTTAAAATTGCCATGATATTTAGGGCTTGGACTACATCTGGGCAGTTGTGGCAAGAAAGTGAAACGATTGTTTCAAAATCGCTAGCCTTTATAGATTCTATTCTTTTTTTAGTAGGCTCATCTACCTTTGGTGCAACCCCACCTGCTTGAAGCATAGCTAGGGCAAAAGAGGCAAATTCATGGCCTAGGGGTACACCTGCAAAGACAATCCTACCGTGATCAAAGTCACCTTTTATTTCAAATGAAGGTGTGTAGGTTAATTCTTTTTCTTCAACTTTTATTTTATCTGAAAGTTCTGCTACTTCTTTAACAAATTCTCTTACTTTTTTAGAATTTTCATCATTAGTAACAGAAAGCCCAATAGTGACTTCTGTTTTTAACATGTCAAGATATTGGGCTAACTGTTGCTTTAAATTATTTTCTAGCATCTATTTAGTTTTCCTTTTTATCTTATAGTTTACCTACAAGGTCAAGGCCTGGAGTTAGTACTTCATCGCCTTCTTCTTGCCATTTTGCAGGGCAAGCTTCACCTGGATGTTCTGCAACGTATTTTGCAGCTTTAATTTTATCAATGTTTACAGCTGCCTTACGTCCTATACCATCAGCGTTGATTTCTACTGTTTGGATAACATTTTCTGGGTCAATTACAAATGTTGCTCTTAAAGCTTTACCTGAATCATCAAGGATATCTAGTTCTCTTGCTAATTCTTTGTTGCTATCAGCAATCATTGTATATTGAAGTTTACTAATTCTTTCTGAATTATCATGCCAAGCTTTGTGAACAAAGTGTGTATCAACTGATACTGAGTAAACTTCTGCACCTAGGTCTTTTAAAGCTTCGTAGTTATCTTGCATATCTTCTAGTTCTGTTGGGCAAACAAATGTAAAGTCTGCTGGATAGAAGATAAGAACTTTCCAGTCTCCTTTAAGATCTTCACTAGAAACTGTTGTAAATTCGTCTTTTGTTGGGTTATAAGCGTCAAGTTCAAATTCTGGTAGGGTTTTACCGATAAATGCCATTATTATATCTCCTTTTATATACTCTTTAGTATTTTTTTACTAATGGTTACATGAATATTATAATCATTCTAAACTAAAAGTCAACTTAAAGTATTAGAGACTATAATATAACTTCATTAGATATAATACCCAAATACTAGGAAATTATTTTAAACTTTAAAGTATGTCTTAAATGGGAATTTAAAAGGTTGAGAGAGAGTTTTACCCCACTTTACCTCATAAGTTATTGAGGTGTTGTCTTCGTGTGGGGCTTATCATTTTATAAATATTGTGATTTTTACAATATTACTATAAAGCGATATAAATATTTAAAATTTTATGGTAAAATATTACCTAGTGAAACCCTAGGATATACCTAGGGATACTTATATTTAAAAATTATATAAATTAAAATTTGAATGAGGAACTATGAAAAAAGTTAAAAAAACTAATGTCTACGTAAAGGCTTTTGAGCTGGGGGCTGGAACAGACCTTGAAAAAGACCTTATTACTAGTGGACAAATTATTAAGCATAAGGATTATTATGAGGTCTACTCGACAGAGACTACTACATCAGGCGAGGTGGCTAAGGTTGGGGACTTTGTAAAAATTGATAATGCTAACAATCCCTACCCTAATGCGCGTGAAAGATTTTTAAAACACCACCGCCACCTAGATGGATATAAGTACGAGCAGTTTCCAGTGATTCTTTGTAGCTGGCAGTATGGCGATGAGGATGATGAAGTCATAAGGTATTTGCTAGAAACTGGCAAGCTTTTAATAAATCCTAACTCGGAAAAATATTTTTACCAGGCAGACTTGTGGGGCACTACCCTTAAGGCTAAAAAAAATGATATTATATTAATATATGATGTCAAAAGAGATGGAGACCTTATTGAAAATGTTGATTTTAACTTAATAGACAGGGATGAGTTTGATCAAACATACGAATATATTAATTAAGGAGCTTGTATGGAAAATGCAATAGTTTCTGGAGAAACTACCGTCATCGAAACTAATGAATTTGAATGGCAAAAAAATATCAGTTCTGGGGAGTATCTAGATATAGAATCTATAGAAATTGGTGCTAATAACACCATAGCTCTTAGAAAAAAGATACCTTTTTATAAATACATAATTAATTTTTTGCTCCTTAGCCATTATAGGGATCTTGGTTTTGCCCAAGAGGAGATAGGTGATAAGGCAGCAGACATATTTAGCTCTATAGAAAAAAAAGAAAAAAATCAAGATTTTGAAAAAATCATAGACCTAGTAGTAGATTTATTTAGGGAAAAGAATCTCTACCCTCACGGTTCAAAAAGTGAGGTCTATGGATCTTTGGACTATGACAAAGATGACAGGAAAATTTGGAAAAAAACACAAATCAGAAAAGACTTTAAGGCAAGTGTAATAGGCCGTGATAAGATGTTTATCTATGGCTTTGGCCTAGGTATGGACCTTGCTGAGCTAGAAGTATTTTTGATGAAAGCATTAGAAGAAACAGGGCTTAACATTTGGGATAAAAAGGAAGCCTTGGTTTATATTGCCCTAAAACACTTTCCAGATAATCCTGTCAATTTTTTTGTAAGGGCAAACTATCTTTATGACCACCAAGATGAACTTTTAGATGTTAGGGTAGAAAAAAAAGATACCAACCTAAATACAACTATCTTACAAAACTCCCTAGATGATTATCTAAATGAGTACCGCAATATGGAGCAGGTGGATGATGCTGTTATTCAAAATATTATATCCTACCATAAGGATTTAGTTAGTGAAAATACTAATAGGACTATAAAAAGTGAATTTATATCAACCTTCTATGAAGTAGAAGAAAAGCTTGACTATGAAATAGCTGGTTTTTCAAATGTAAAATATGGCAATGATGATGGTTCTACTCAAAATGCCGATTTTTTTTCAAGAGGAAATGTAAAAATATTCTACAAAAGTGATGATGATATAATAATTACTCAAGATATGCCCTTTGTTTTTAAATCAGATAAAAGAAGGGATATTAAAACCTATTATCCAGAAAAAAAATATGTACTCGAAAAAAATCCAGCAGGAGGTCAAAAAGAAATCAGCCTAAAAAGTGATAACTTTACCTATAAGGATGAAGTACCTATCCTAGGTTCTGGAGAAGAATATAGCGATTATATTTACCAAAATGAGATAGCGGGTATCGAAAGGGTAGAGCAAGACTCAATCTATATATCTGAGAAAAAAATTTCTTCACTCTTATCCTACCTTTATAATGAAGATGCTATAATATCAAATGATGATGTAACTTTGCCAGAAGATCAAATACTAGCCCTAGATGATTTGCTAAAAGATACAAAAATAAAACACGAAAACCTAAATGCTATTATAGAAAAAAATAAAATATCACAAATTACTAGATCAAGGCTTATTACCTTGTATTTTCTATCTTTTGTCCTAGAAAATGAGGATATATGGTTTGATAAACTATCAACCCCAGCCAAAAGAAAGAGAAACTACCTTATATTTATGGATTATAAGCTGAGAAACTCAAGACTTTATGAGTACAATATATCAAACCCATATGAGGAAACTCTATTAAAACTAGTAGTTTATGATGAGCCAATAGATGCCTTTCGCGATCTGTGGGCTAAGTATCTAATAAATATAGGAGAATAAAGACTAGATGAAAAATTTCAAGACACAGGAAGAATTTATCAGCCAAATAAAAGAAATAGACCAAACTAGGTCTTCTTTATCCGGCCAAGAAGTAGAGATCTTGGATGATAGGGGAGAATTAAAATATAAAATAGAAGTGGGAAAGCTTGTTGGTGCTGGTGCTTCTTGCCTAGTCTATGAAGTTAAAGTAGATGACCTTTATCCACCAAAGAAAAATATGATTTTAAAGGAGTTTTTCCCAAATTATAACGAAGAAGATATAGTGGGTATAAGGGATGAAGCTGATCCTATAAAATTATACTTTGATGCCAAAGACCAAGAAAGCTTGCTAACTCTAGTTAAGGACCGCAAAAAATTTATTGATTCCTATGATAAGCACATAAAAGTTATGGAAATCGATCCAATTCTAGAAGATATGATAGTAAGGCCCTATAAACTAGAAAAATCAGATGACTATCTTTTTGCTTTATATGATACAGATAAGGCCCAAAGTGTAGATAAATACAATAACCTAGACCTAGGTAGGATTATAGATGTTTTAAGGCAAACTTCTAAGATATTACACTTTCTCCACCAAAAAGAAATTATCTACATGGACCTAAAACCTGCTAATATACTCTATGACTATAAACGCGATAGGGTAAAATTATTTGACTTTGACGCGGCAGTATTTTTGGATGATTTAGATAGTATTACAGAATTTTTCATGCCAAATGAGCGTGCCTTTATCCCACCAGAATTGCGTTATGTATCAAATATCAACAAACGCAAGGAAATATTTATCAGTGAAGAGATAGATCTATATATGCTTGGTGTTACATTTTTCTATCTTTTAATGGATAGGTATCCAGAAGATTTAGAAAATGAAGATATGGACTACCTAGACCGCAATCTTAGGGAAGTTTTACTTAAAAAATCAAACAGAATATTTTTAAATAAAGTAACTACTGATAAAATTATTGATTTATTAAAAGAAAGTTTATCTGTCCACAGGTACCTTACAGTAAGTGACTTTAGCCAAAGGCTGGATGAGATCCAAGCGGGTCTTAATGTAGATAAAAATAAACAAATAGCAAATATCCTTTCAGCAGCCTTTATCATAGAAAATAAACCCCTTTATAACTACATCCAAAAGGATGGGGAAAAATCTTATATAGATATAGCTATGGTAGGTGATTTAAATAGGGAACTTGATTTCTTTAGCTTGTTATTTGCATCAGTTGACTTGGATGGAGTAGAAAGTCGCTTTACTTTTTATACCAAAAATCCTAAGCAAACCCATAAAACTCTTATAACTGCTATGCCCCTTCTAAAAGAAACTACAAAAATTAGTATAGAAGGCAAGCTAGTAAGTGATGCTATAAATCCAGCTATTACAGAAAGTTCCTATGCAAGCATAAATTTTTCAAGGAAAATTTCTGATATAAACGAGCATTATATAATAATTCACCACGAGGATGGGCAAAATTATACAGAATTTGCCAATAGTCTTTATGAAAAATTTAAGGATACAGAGGAAAATCGCCTAATTATCAACTACACCAGATTTGCCAGCGGTATAGAAACGCTCGAAAATGATTTTGTTAGTCTTTATAATGTAGATTTACGTAGTGCAGCAACTTTTCGTAACAAAGAATTTAGCGAAAGTATCTTAGAAGAGGCCTACGAAGTTCACAAATATTACACAAGAGAATACGGTGGAGAAAGAGTGGATGATGCTAGAATTTGGCAAGATTTTATAAAAAATGACCTTTATAGCCTAAAATCATCTGTAAGGACTGCCCTTTCTATGAAATATAGGATTTATATGGCTGGCTCATCCAACCATGAAGATGTTTCAAAACATTTTTATGAAACAGTTGTAAAACCAGGACGAGAGACTGATGCTTTGTCACTACGTGATATTTTTGCTGATAGAGAACACCATGCTTGGAATAAATTTATGATAACCCAAGGTTACCGCAGGCCAAGTGAAGAAGAATTTAAAAACTACGCCTACACAGGATCTAAAAAACACGTAGATAAGGTAAATAAGCTCCACCCTCTTATAGCTAACACCAATATAAAGAAGTTTAAAGCAGGGGAGGATGATGAGCTAGAGATAGTAAGCCGTAAAATCCAAGAGTTTTTACTTAAGAAAACTGAAAATATAGATATAAAAGTTATGGAACGTATTAGCCATAATTTAAATAATACCAATTGGCATGGCAATGATAGTTTGCGTGAACTTTTCCCTCTTTGGGAGGAGCTTTACAATATTACCGATAGGTTGATTGACAAAGAAGCCTTTGCTATAAATACTGTAAATCAACTACTAAGTATGATTGATGAAAGATTTGAAGAAGATTTTCTAGGTAAGGAAGAGCTAATGGCTGACTATATCCTTATCAAACAAGATATTTCCTTGATGATAGAAAGAGAAAAACCAAAGTCTTTTAGATATTCAGACTACATGGTAATAGATGCTAAGCCCCTTATAAAACATGGGCCTATCAAAACTATATTTGCTCCCTTTGTAGCAGATGATGAGCTGCTTTGGGCAAATGTTCTAGCAGCTATAAAGTTTGACCCTAAAAATTTAATCTTGCTTTCTGAAAATCCAGCAGACCATAAGGAAAAATTTAACAAAATAGTAGAGTTTTTAAAAATTAAAAGACAGCAAAAATCTTTAAATATTTATATGATTAGCTATGATCAGATGCATTTATATAGCAAGGTTGATGCTGTAGTAGATCTTACCTTAAATACCCACACCGATGCCAAAAGACCTGAAATTATAATTTTACCTTATGTAGAATATTTAGGATCAAATAAGTGGGGTGGGGACTATGATGCCATAGACTATTATATAAACCGCAGAACTTTAACAGTAGAAGAAGCTTTCTTCCTAAATAATGCTAAATTTTATAATGCAGCTAGCGAAAACAACCTAGCAAGGCTAAATAATTATTATGAAAAGCTCTGGCAGGCTTATATAGAATCTGATTCTGATGATTGGGCAGAGTCTACCCAAATATTTAGAGAATCTATGCCAGAATATATTTTAAGCGCATCCTATCAAAAAGAAGTAAATACAAGTATGATAGAAGTGGGAGACTTTATTTTCAAACGAGATGATAAATTAAAATATCAAAAACTTACTTCTTTTTTAAATGATATGAAGGATGAAGGTCTATTAATCGATTATAAATATCCAGTAAATCCCGGCAAATTAAAAATCCAAAGCCACAATGACGAATTTTCCAAAATCTTAGGTACGTTTATAAGTGAAAATCTTTATAAATACTTCGAAGTTTTTGACTTAAGAAAACTTTACTTCCCTCTTTATGATAATGAAGAAGAAAAGAATATCTACTACTATGCTATGAGCAATAATCTAAGCTTTAGCTATAAAATCCAAAGAGAAGATGCAAAAGATTTAGCTAAAAGTTTAAATAAGATGATGAAAAATCTAGATAAAGATATAGATGATGAGCAAGATATAAGAATCTTTAATCCTATAAACGGGCAAGATTTTGTAAAGGCTAATGGCGATACCCTAGTATTTAATTATGAGCTAGGAGATATAGCCTTTAGGGAATTTTTGGAAAAAGGTATAGCCTTACAGATCTATACCTACTTTGAACTTATTAGAAAAAGCTCAGTCTTTGATGAGATAAAAATCGATGTTAGGTTAAAGTGGAAGGCCTATGATGATTATGGTCCTATAAGTGAAGGGGTAGAAAATCACATTGATATAGTATGTACCAAAGAATTTTCTACATTTATTATAACAACCATCCAAGATCAACTAAGAAAAGAAGATGTTTATGAAATAAAAACTCAGGCTAAGCAGTTTGGTATAGATACCAAGCCGATTTTAGTAAATACAAATAGTAATGGTATTGATACTTCTATTAGAAAAATAGCAAGGGCCACAGGTGTCTATCTAATAGATCGTGATATGGTTAAAAATAATGGTATCGTAGGATACCTAGAAAATATAGCAAAGGCAGAAAAAAACTGGCAGCTAAAAAAAGATTAGGTGATATTTAGATGAAACAAATATTTGTATCAAGCACATTTAAAGATATGCATATCGAAAGGGATTTGATACAGACAAAACTATCCCCAGACTTAAATGAAAAGGCATATCAAAAAAGAATAGAAGGAATCAAATTTCAAGATTTGCGTTGGGGTATTGATACAGACATCGAAAATGAGGAAGATAAGGATAAAAAAATACTAGAAGTATGCCTAGATGAGATAGAAAATAATAGGCCATACTTTATGGTGCTTGTAGGAGATAGATATGGATGGATACCAGATAATGATTTGGTAAAAGAAACTGGTGTCCGCTATGGTATATATTCTCCAGATGAAAAAATAGAAAAGTCTATAACAAACTTGGAAGTAGACTATGGATTTTTAAAAAATCCCAAATACGCCAAGCATTCCTTTGCCTATATTAGAAATATAGTAGGGGATTTAGAAGGCACCATTTACGAACAGAACCCAGAAGAAAAAGAAAAAATAGAAAAACTAAAAGAAGAAATCAGACAAGTCCTTCCAGCAGAAAATATCCATGAATATGATGTAACTTATAAAAATGGTTATTTGGTGGGGGTAGATAAGTTTATTGATGTAGCCAAAGAGGATATGACTAGGGTTCTTTTTGAAAATCAAAGCATTAAAGAAGATTTAACAGAAAACCAAAAAGAAATCCTCTACCACAAGACCCAGGCTGATGAGAAATCTGTAACATCCAATGCTAGAAAATCTATAGAAAATCAAATATTAAAAGAGATTGAAAAAAATAATATCATAACCGTAAAGGGAAAAAGTGGAAATGGTAAGTCCACCCTTATGGCAAAAATTTCTGAAAAAATTAATAAAAAATATAATTCTATAATCCTTTTCTCATCTCTAACCCCAAAGACTACAAGTCCTCAAGGGATAATGAGAGTCATCACAGAATATATAAATGAAACTCTTAAAAAAGAGGATGAAGCTATAGACTTTAGCAAAGTTTTAAATGATTTTGAAGAAGAAGATGCGGCTAAAGGCAATAAAAAGGAAGAAAAATCTAAGGATGAGAGATTATACGAAACAGCCCTTAGGCAATATTTTCAAAAAGGTAAAAGAGAGATAGTTATCTTAATAGATGCCATAGACCAGTTAGACAACCCAGCTGGGGTGGCAGAGCTAATTAAACCTTTAAACTTTACCAACGACAGTAAGATTAAATTTATAATTTCCTACCTAGAAGATGAAGATGAAAGGGCAAGTGATACCTATATTTTCCTAAATGATTACCTAAACTTTAAATTAGGTAAACTAGATGATAATGATAAGCTAGAAGTTATAAATTCTTCCCTGTCTGAAAACAACAAAGAATTGCCTTTTGAAATTAAGCAAGAAATTATAGATAAGGAAGGAAGTTCATCCCCTTTATATATATCACTCCTAGTCCAAAGGCTATTAATGATGAATAGTGAAGATTATCTAAGGATATTAAGGGCAGGCGATGGTTATGAGAAAATAACCACCTACCAAAAAAATCTTATCCAAGAAATGCCAAATGACTTAAAGGAGTTAATCCTAGATATAATCTCCCATGCATCCAAAAATCTAAAGACAAATACAGACAATGTTGAAAAAACTATTGCATATATTGCTATCTCAAGGCGAGGACTTCGTGAAAGTGATTTAAAAAAGATTTATGAACTTCTAGGAGATAATTACAACTCTCTAGATTTTGCTACTTTAAAGAAATATCTAAGGGCCTTTTTCCTAGAGGATAAGTACTTAAGGATAGACTTTACCCACAAGATTATCCGTCAAGCAATCCTTGAAGCCCTATCAGATGAAAATCAAGCAAGGCTTCACAATGATATTGCCAATGCCTTTATGACTTTACCTATAGAAGATCCAATAAAGCTTCAAGAGCAATATTACTCAGCCTATAAGGCTCATAATATAGAAGCAGTGGTAGATATTTTAAGAGAAATTGGCAAAAACTATAAAATATTAAGTTATCATGATATAGACTCTGCCATAGATTCCATTACCAAAATTCACAATATAAGTCTTGATTATAATGATGATGATTGGATAAGAGAAGTATTTATGGAGCTTAGCAAATTTGACTTAGAATCTCAAAAAATTCTATTAACCTATTTTGTTTATAGCTCCTTTGAGGAAAAAACAAGGGAATCACTTATGGCTACCAAGCATAATGGTAAGTCGCTTTTAGAATACTTAGAAATTGTTCTTGATACCCATCCAGATGATAAGGAACTGATGAGCCTATATGCAGACCAATCGGCCTACCTTGGCATGAAATATGATGTGGGATCTAGAAAGGATATGAAGCAAAGCGAAGGCTACTTGATAAATTCCCTTAAAATAAATGAAAAACTTTATGAATTAGATAAAAACTCTTCAAGTAAGGAAAATCTTGCCAATGCCTATAGTAATATAGCAAGATTTTATTTAGATATACGTCCTAGCAGAAAAGATGAATCCAAAAAATATTATCAAAAATCCCTAGATATGTTCGAAGAAATCGCCAATGACGAACCTAGTATGGTCAACAAAGAAAATCTAGCCATGGCCTATAACGATATCGCAAATCTATATTCAACTGGGAATAATGAGGATTTAAAAAATGCTAAGGACTATTACAAAGAGGCTATTGTAATTATAAAAAGACTTTTAGATGACCATGAAGATGTTAATCTTAAAAAGACCCTTGCCCTAGCCGACATTAATATAGCCAGCCTATATTTTACAGAAAATAACTTTACCAAGGCTGAAAAGTGGTACTATAGGTCCATTGATGTTATTAGAGAAATCGAACAAGAAGAACCTAGCCTAGAAAATAAAGAAACTCTAGGCAAGGCCTACAATAATATTGCCGACCTTTTTGCAAGCGAGCTAATAGATGATAGGAAAAAAGCGGAAAATTTCTACTTTAGGGCTATGAGAATATTTGAGGGGATATTAAAGCATAAGGCTATAGTATCAGTAAAAAAATCCCTATCAATTACCTATGACAATATAGGAAATTTATATGCCGATTGGAAAATCGAAGATGCCTATCAATACTACAAAAAGGCCATAGCTTTAAAAGAAGATTTATTAACTAATAGCTCAACGAAAGAAAGCATTACAGACCTTGCAACTTCCTACAATAACTTAGGATTCTTGTATGTGGATAACAGGGCAGATGACGATTATGCAATATTTTGCTACCAAAGATCAATAGATCTTATGCACACTATTGAAGAAATTGAAATAGATAAAAACTATGGGGAAAACCTAGCAACTTGCTATACTAACATTGCTGTCCTATATTTTATGTTAGGTGATACTGACAATAGTGAAAAATATTATAAAAAAGCTATTGCCATCCATAAGAGATTGATAAAAGAATTTGCAGATGATGATAATATAGAAAAACTTTTAATAATCTATAACAACCTAGCTTGTAACCAAACAGACTTAAATTACCCTCTAAGTGCAACAGAAAATTTGTACTTAGAAGTAATAGAGCTGATTAAAATTTTAAAAGACCCATACAAAAAGCGTAAGAAGACAGCCATTGCCTACAACAATTTAGGCAATCTCTACTTGATAAAGGATAAAAACTATGCTCTTAGTGAAGAGTGTTATCTAAAATCAATTGACCTTACCAAGTGGGTTATAGATTATCATAAGTCAGTAGAAAACGAAGAAAGATTGATGGTAAATTATAGCAATCTAGCAGAACTTTATACCCTTTGGGGCAAAGAAGAAAAGGCCAAGGCCTACCTAGACCTAGCCATAGCAACTGCCAATGCTATAGATTACAAAAATAACCAAGAAAATATAAATAAATTCATTTATCAACACGAAAATTTTGAATAAAAAATACCGGATACCCTATCCGGTATTTTTTACTGGGGTATGTATATACAAAAGGAGATAATATGGATAAGAATAAATTTAAATTAACCGGCCAGCAAATAAAAATTGCCGATTTGGATAGTTATCTGGTAAGTGATGAAAAAGATGAAGATATAGAAAAAGAACTTTATGATAAGCTAGTACCAAAACTTAGAAAGCTTCACGAAAAGTTAAACGCAGAAGGTAAATACGGGATTCTTGTAGTCCTCCAAGCCCTAGATGCAGCGGGAAAAGATGAGATTATAAAATATATTTTCTCAAATTTAATGCCTCAAGGATTAAGAGAGACATCTTTTGGTAAACCATCTGAAGAAGAAAATGCCCATGATTATTTATGGAGAATGCATAAGGGCTTGCCAGAGAGAGGAGAAATTGGCATATTAAATAGGTCATATTATGAAGATATCATTTCTCCAAAAATATATGACACCCTAGATCATCTACCAGATGAGATAAAAAATGACCCTGACCTATGGAAAAAAAGATATAAGCATATCAATAATTTTGAAGAATATATGAAAGAAAATGGCTTTCCAGTAATGAAATTTTACTTTCATGTATCAAAAAATGAGCAAAAGAAGAGACTTTTAGAAAGACTAGAAAATAAAGATAAGAACCATGAATTTTCTTTTTCAGATATAGAAGATAGAAAAAATTGGGATAGCTACCAAAAGGCCTTTGAAGATATGCTAAATAATACAGCAACTGAGAAAGCGCCTTGGTATGTATTGCCAGCAGATAATCCATGGTTATCTAGAAAAATAGCAACCCTTGCCTTAATAGAAGCCATAGAAAATATAAATCCAAGCTATCCAAGCTTTGATAGTGAAGAAAAAGAAAAAGTAGAAAAAATAATTAAGGACTTAAAAGAAGATAAAATTTAATATTAAATTGTTTATACCAGATTTAGGAAGTTCCTAGGTCTGGTATTTTTTTGTTCAAATTTAGCCATTTGATCCTAGTAAAATAGATAAAAATAAAAAGTGGATTTCAAGAAAAACTGAGCTGATAGACCCCCTCTATAATGTAATCAGAATAAAGGTGAGGGCAAAACAAAGCCAAAAGAAAAAAAGTGAATTTCAAAAAAAATTGAGCTAAAAACCCCCACCTATAATAAAGACATACTAAAGAACAAGAAAACAAAAAACAAAAACAAAA
>ERZ1029874.28-NODE-28-length-33666-cov-39.649014_pt1 | contig 33666 bp, 22 predicted proteins | sample MGYA00519235_ERZ1029874 | MGnify/ENA primary metagenome ERZ1029874 (study PRJEB33666, sample SAMEA4610926) | skin metagenome | biome: Human-associated habitat; feature: Malodor aspect; material: skin | place: Philippines | collected 2015-08 ...
CGGCGGGGACGCAGCCGGTGCAGGTTGAGGGTCCGGCTGGGTACTCGGTGACTGCGCCGTCGTCGGTTGAGGTTAAGCCTGATGGTTCGACGTCGCCGGTGAATGTGACGCTGACGCCGCCGAAGCCGACTCCGACAACAACGACCACGCCGAAACCGACCACGACGAAGCCGACGACGTCGACGACCCCGCCGAAGCCGACCACGCCGACCTCGACCACCACGAAGCCGACGGCCCCGCCGAAGCCGACCACGCCGACCTCGACCACCACGAAGCCGACGGCCCCGACCACGACGACGAAGCCGGCCACGCCGACCTCGACCACCACGAAGCCGACGACGTCGACGACCCCGCCGAAGCCGACCACCATGACGCCGAAGCCGACCACGCCGACCTCGACCACGCCGCTGTCCTGGGACGCCGTCGGCAGAGCGTGGCTCGACAAGAACGGCAACGCGGTGCGGGACCCGGGCGAGGGCATTAATGGCCTCGAAATCACGCTCGTACCTACCGGCGGCGGCCGGGCCATTACGGGCGTGACCAAAGGGGATGGCATGGCCCGCCTCGCGCCGGCGCCGTTCGGCGAGTACACCGCCGAGATCACAAACCCGGGCAACCTGCGCCTTGCAGACCCGGCGGATCCGAAGCAGAACTCCTTCGCGGCTGGCACGACCCTGCGGAGCAAACCCTTCCAGATCAACTCCGCGAACAATGCCGTCAACCTGCGCCTCGAGGCGCCGAAGCCGCTGTTCGACAGCGACCGCCTAGTGGTGAAGCCTGGCGAGATCGGCCTGCTGCCTACGAGCACTGACGACCCCGATATGAGCACAGGCACGGGCACCCCGGCCGCGCCCGCCCCCACCTTCACCACCGGCGCGGTGACCAAGGTGACCTCGGAGGGCACGGAGGAGGCGCTGGCGCCGTCGCAAAGCTGGGTGCACGTGCAGGACAACGGCACGGTCGTGGCCACGCCGCCGAGCGACACGCCGCCGGGGGAGTACCACGTGGAGGTCGTCACCTCAGACGGGCAGCGCGAGACAGTCACCGTGGTGGTGGACCCGGCGCCGTCGATGGCCGACAGCTACGACGTGAAGTACAGCACCTTGGCCACGCGGCCCGGGCGCGCTGTGGAACTCGCCGCGCCGTCGGCGGACGCGACCGTCGGCGGGTTCCTCTACCGCGACCGCCCGCTGCCGCGCGGCACGAAGTTCGAGGCGGGCCACCCGTGGGCGACCGCGGACGAGCAGGGCCGCATCACGTTCGCCCCGCCCAAGGACGCCAAGCCAGGGCACTACGACGTGCCGGTGACCATCACGTTCCCCGACCGCAGCACGAAGACGGTCACGGTCGCGTTCGAGGTCGGCGAGCGGATGCTCGCGGACGCCGTCGAGCTCGGCTACGAGGACGGGCTGTCCGTCCGCCCGGGCGAGGCGGTCACCATCTTCCGCACCGGTGCCCGCGAGCTGCCGGAGGGCACCACGTTCATGATCGATGCGGAGGCCGATCTCGGCGGCTGGTCCGCGTCCATCGACAAGCGCACGGGCGACGTCCGCGCGATCGCGCCGCGCAGCGGCTCGGCGCCAGCCTCGATCCCGGTCACCGCCTACTTCGCGGACGGCTCTTCGGAGAAGCTCACGGCGCGCGTTCGCGTATCGACGAGCTCCGCCACCGCCAACCCCACCGACCCGTCCTACGCTCTGGAGCAGGCCAACCCCGGGGCGACGGTGACCCTGCAGCGCCGCGGCAACGTCCCGGCGGGCACCGAGTTCACGCTCATCGACGGAGGCGGCCTCGACGTCGCGGTCGACCCGGTGACCGGCGCGGTGCGCGCGACGCTGCCCGCGAACGCGGAGGCGGGCCGGACGTACAAGGCCATCGTGCGCGTGAAGTACCCGGACGGCAGCACCGAGGAAATCGTCGCCGCGGTGCGGGTGCCCACACAGGCTGAGACGGCCGCCCCGGGGTTCGTCGGCGCGACCGCGACCGTCGGCGAAATGGGCACGGTCACGCCTACGGGCAAGGTCCCCGCGGGCACGACGTTCGACATCGACGGGTTCACCAACCCAGACTGGGCTGCCACGATCGACCCGGTCACCGGCGCACTGAGCGTGCGCTCGAAGTCCACGGTGCCGGACGGCCAGGAGGTCAAGATCCCGGTGCGGATGACCTTCCCCGACGGCTCGACCAAGGTCGTGGAGGTTCCGTTCCGGGCGGAGGTGCCGGCCACGGTGGCGGACCCGGTGGGGCAGCGGCCGGCCGAAGGGGCGTCGTCGCAAAGCTCGAAGGGCTCCTGGCTCGCGGTGCTGCTCGGCGCGCTCGCCGCGATCGCCGGCGTGGGCTACGCGGTGTACCTCAACCAGGACAAGGTCAAAGAACTCCTCAACAACTACGGCATCAGGATTTAAAGGGCGGACATCATGAGCATTTCGAAGAAGACAGTGGCAGTGGCGCTGTGCGCGGCGCTGGGGACGACCGCGTGGGCCGCCCCCGCGCGCGCCGAGGTGGTCACGAGCGGTGCGTCCGCGAAGATCGACCGCAGCGGCGCGGGCGACAAGTGGGACCCGTACCTCAACGCGGAGCTCCGCCCGGACGGCTTCGGCCAGTTCACCTACGTCAACCCTGAGGTCGCGACCGTGGAGCCGCACACCTTCGAGCTGCGCAGCGACGTCACCGTCAACGGGAAGAAGGTGCAGGCGGATTGGACGGCGGCGCCGACGGCGTCTGAAACCTCCACCGCCGACGAAGTGCGGTACGTTCAGCGAGTCGGAGACGTGTACCTCACGCGGATCTACCAGGTGAGCCGCGGCAGCGTGGTGCAGACGGTGGTCGCCCAGAACATCGGCTCCGGCGGCGCGCAGGTGCAGGTGGATACCGTCAACCACCTCACGAACGCGCCGACGCTGCTTGCCCCCCTCAACCGGGCCGATGCGTGGCTGGTTGAACCGGCGACGCCAGGCTACGCCACGCAGGCCACGTTCTCCAAGGCGACCGTGCACGGTGTCGGCGCGACGGCGGCCGAAGCGCGGTCCGGGGCGCGCGGCAGCGACCCGCGGTACCAGGCCGGCACCTGGACGAAGTACCTCGCCCCCGGCGAGTACCTGCAGGCGACAACGCTGATTAACCTGTCCACGCAGGCGGCGGCATACGACACGGACGGCGACGGCCTGCGGGATTCCTGGGAGGCCCACGGCATCACTCTCGCGGACGGCACGCAGCTGCCGATTCAGAAGTGGGGAGCGAGCCAGACGAAGCCGGACCTGTACCTCCAGCTCAACTGGATGAAGTCCGAGTGGGAGACGCTCCGCTGCGACCGCGACGAGCGCTTCGCGGCCACGCTGAACGACTTCAAGCAGTTCTACTCGTGCGCGACTGCGAGCGTGAAAGACCACGAGCCGACGCCGGAGATTCTCAAGGAGCTCGAGGACCTGTTCGCCGAAAACGGGATCGCCCTGCACATCGACGCCGGGGACGTCTACCACAGCCCGAGCCTGGACAAGCTGGGTGGCTACCGCGGGGGCAAGGTGCTGGACTACACGCGGGAGTTTTTCCCGGGGTACAAGGAAAACCCGACCGGCAGCCGAGCCATTGCGACCAGCAACGACGCGATCGTCGCGTCCGTCCTCCAAGACCGGCGCGATCAGCTGCTCAAGGAGCGTACGGCGGTGTTCCGCTCCGGCGTGATCGGGGACCGGATCTCGAACCAGTCCGGCGCATCCGGCGTCTCGCCCGTTGCTTCGCGGGGCAACGGGTGGGGCGGCGCCTTCTTCGTTGCCAACTACGAGGAGATGACCACGCAAGAGCAGCTGCGCAACACGATCCTCCACGAATTCGGCCACTCGCTTGGCCTGAGCCACAACGGCGCGCGGGGCAGCGGCAACACCGCGCCCCTGGTGAGCAACCTGCAGGACTATAACTCGGTGATGAGCTACGCCCATCAGTGGAACCTGTTCAACTACACCGAAAACGACTTTGACAACGGCACCTACCGCATCCCGAGCGACTGGAAGAACCTCAACCTGCCGGGCAACGTCGTGGGTACCGGCAGCATCAGCGTCGGCCGCGAAGACGAGGACACCCCGGGGAAGGAGAACCCGGCCAGCGAGGTGCGCGCCCCGGAGGAGGCGGACGCGGAAGAGCTGATCCTCGCCGCCGCGGCCGCCAAGAAGAACCAGGGCAAGGCGGGCTTCACGCTGACGAAGTCGGTGGGCGGCGCCAACGGCATTGTCACCGAGCGCGGCGGCGACAACGTCTTGGAGGGCAAGCTGTGGAACCTCGGCTCGACGGACGACGAGTTCACGGTGACCGCGAATTACGGCACGGGGTACCACCAGCAGAAAGTTGCCATGCGGGGCACGACGGCAAGCCCGACCACGAAGAAGATCGCCATCCCGATCGACCGGGCGGCCTTCATCGACAACCCCGTCGTCCCGGTGACCGTCACCGTGGAGAACAAGGCGGGCAAGCAGGTCTTCAGCGACACGTTCAACGTCTCCGCCCTCACCTACACCGAGGAGGAGATGAAGCAGGTCCTCGACCTCGTGCGCAACTCCAACGAGGACCCGGCGCTCAAGGCGTTCGCCGAGCAGCGCCTCGCCTCGGTGAAGGAGACCGGCCGGGTGACGAGCACCTCCACGGCGCCGAAGCCTGAACGGAAGCCGGCGCCTGCGCCGTCGACAAGCAATACGCCCGAGGCCCCGAAGAAGGGCTCCGGCAGCTCCGACTCGCCGCTCGCGATCGTCATCGGCGTGCTGCTCGGGCTGCTCGGCCTCGGCGCGGCGGCGTACGGCTGGGCGGTGCAGCAGGGCGTTGTGAAGGCGCCGTTCTGACGGGGAGAATTGGGTAAGAGATACAATTTACCTGGTAGCGTTTCTTACGATTTCTAGTCGCACGTTGAGGGAGTTCGTATGCAGCACAACGGCCACCGGCCGGCCCGTCGCATCGTCGCAGGTGCGACCGTTGTCGCGCTGGCATCGAGCGCGCTCGCGGTGCCCGCTCCCAACGCCGCTCCATCCGCGCACGCGCAGGTAGCCACCGAGGGCGGGTTCCTGCTCGGTGCCTCGGCGAACGACACGCCCGGCCGGCGCGGGTGGACAGGCCAGATCCGGCTTGCTGCCTACGAGCACGAGCCGCGCACCGTGCGCTCCGTGCGCATGTTTTGCGACCCGCGGCGCTGCGGGCGCAAGGAGTTCCCGGAGCAGGGCAACTACAACGTCACGCTCATCCGCGGTTCCGAGGTGCTCGAGGACTTTGGCACCCTGCCCGGCTACGGCTTCAAGGACGGCGAAGGCAACCGCTGGCTCGACATCGACCTGCCCCGCGACGCCAAGATCATCGACGACTCGGTGCTCATGCTCCGCAAGCCGGACGCGTTCAACGACATGCCGGTGCGCAACTGGTGGCCGGACGACGTTCCCTACGCCCTCGGCTACACCACCGCCCGTTACCAGCCGGTCACGCTCGCGGAGAAGGTGCTCGACGAGGACGGCACGACGGGCGTGCCGGGCGTTACCGTCACCCTCAAGGAGGACGGCGAGGTCCGCCAGACCACGACCACCGGCAAGGACGGTTCCTTCACGTTCAGCGACGTGACCTCGGGGCCGGAATACACCGTTGAGGCCGTCGTCCCGGCGGGCTACGAGACCCCGGCGCCGCTCGCGTGGGACTCGAGCGCGGGCGACCGCATCAATCACGGCGGCATCACGCTCAAGCGCCAGGCCGGCACGCTCACCGGGTCGGTGGCGGGGCTGCCGGCCGGCAGCAAGGTCGCCGTCCGCGCGACCGATGAGGCGACGGGCAAACACTTCACCCAGGACGCCACGGGCCCGTACTCGCTGTCGCTGCGCGCCGGTTCGTACACCGTCCAGCTCGTCAACGTGCCCGCCGGTTACACCGTGCCGAGTCCGCGGCGCGTCACCGTCGAGCCGGGCGGCACCGCTCGCGCCGATTTCGCCATCGCCGCCCGCGACGTCAACGCGACGATCGCAGTGCGTAACGACGCCAACCAGCCTGTCCCCGCCGCCACCGTCGACCTCGCCCGCGGCGGGGAGGTCATCGCGTCGGCGACGGCGGACGACCAGGGCACCGTCATCTTCACCGGGCTGGCCCCGGGCGTGGCCTACGAGGCGAGCGTGAAGGGCACCGGCGGGTACTCCGGCGGCAGTGCGGCGCTCAACCCCGAGGTGGGCAAGGATGCTTCCGCGACGGTGCACGTCGGTTCGCTCAACGAGATCAGCGGCACCGTTGTCGACGACCACGGCGCGCTCGCCGGCGCGAAGGTCACCCTCGGCGGCAAGGCGAGCCGCACCGCCACTGCGGGTTCCGACGGCACGTTCCATTTCGAGGGGCTTCCCGCCGGCTCGTACACCGTCACGGTGCCCGCTACCGGCACGCACGGCTCGGATTCCCAGACAGTCGACCTCGTCGCGGGCAAACGCGCCGACCCGGTGCGGTTGACCGCGCCGCTGATCCGCGGCGGCGTCGCCGCGACCGTGACGGGGTCCGTCGCGCCGTCGGCCGTGACCATCTTCGGCGGCGGCCTGGCCACCCCCGCGTCGCTGACCCGCAGCGGCGCGAGCTACACCGCGTCCGACCTGCTGCCGGGCACGTACACCGTCGCCGCCGAGGCGCCCCGCGGCTACGCCGCTTCCGGCCCAGCCACCGTGACCGTCGCCCCGAAGGCCACTGCGACCGCCGCGCTGAGCATTTCGCCTCTCGACGGCTCCGTCACCGGCCGCATCGTCGACGGCGCCGGCGCCCCGGTGGCGGGCGCGGGCGTCGCGCTCGTGGCCAAAGACGGCACGCGAACGCAGCTGCCCGTGCGCGCCGACGGCACGTTCTCCAGCACCGCCGTGAAGCCGGGGGACTACACCGTCTCCGCAACCGTGCCGGGCACCTACACTGCGCCGAAGGATCGCCAGATCACCGTGAAGCCGGGCGACGCTGTCGCGCTCGGCGAGCTCCTCGCGTCGCGGATCGTGGTGGCCCCGACGCCGAAGCCGACGCCGACGCCGACAACCACGGCGAAGCCGAAGCCGACGACAACCAGCGCGAAGCCCGCCCCCGACGACTTCGCGTGGGAGCGCGTCGAGGTCGCCCCCGGCGAGGTGAGCGTGACCTCCCCGAGCCGCAAGAGCGGGGCGGGCCAGGCGCAGTTTGAGAAGGTGTCCGTCACGCAAGTCTCCGGCGTGGGCGGCGCCGTGCCGGCGGACAGCTGGGTCGCGGTGCAGAAGGACGGCACGCTCGTGGCCACCCCGCCGCGCGGCATGGCGCCGGGGGAGTACACGCTCGAGGTCGTCGCCACGACGGGTGAGCGCGACACGGTGACCATCGTGGTCACGCAGGCGCCCACCATGGCGGAGCGTTACGCGGTGACCTACCCCGCCGTCGGCACCCCGGCGGGCATGGCGTCGCAGTCGGGCGCTCCGCGCGCGTCGGTAACCGAGGCCGGCTTCGTCTACCCGGACCGCGCGCTGCCCGAGGGCACGACGTTCACGCTGCACAACCCGTCCGACCCGGCCGCCGCGGCCGTGACCGCCATCGACGGCGAAGGCCGCCTCACGCTCACGGTCCCCGCGAACGCGGCGAAGGGAACGCACACGGTCGCCATCGACATCGCCTACCCGGACGGCAGCCGCGGCACCGCCAAGGCCACCTACGAGGTCCGCGACGCGCTACTCGCGGATCTCGCACAGATCGGCCTGGAGACCGGCCTCAAGGTCGTCCGCGGCGACTCCGTCACCATACTGCGCAGCGACGACACCGTCCTGCCCGAGGGCACGACGTTCGCCCTATCCAACGGCGCGAAACTCGGCGGGTGGGGCGCGACCGTAAACGCGTCCACCGGCGCCGTGCGCGTCACAGCACCCGCCGACGGCACCTCCGGCATTGTCATCCCGCTCACGGCGTTCTTCCCGGATGGCTCGTCGAAAAGCCTGCAGACGAGGGTCGGTGTAGCCGAGCCCGGATCCCAGGCGGCCCGCACGAACCCGGGCTACGAGGACGTGCGTGGCACCCGCGGCATTCACGCGACCGTCGGCGTAACCGGCGGCGTGCCGGCCGGCACCACGTTCGAGGTGGTGGATGACGGCGGGCTCCCTGTGGCCGTCGATACGTATTCGGGCGTACTGCGTGTCGACGTCCCAAAGGACGCCCCCCTCGACGCCATCTACAAGGTGCTGGTGCGCGTGCGCTACGCGGACGGCAGCACGGAGGAGGTGCCGATGCTCGTCTCGGCGGTCTCCGACGCGAGCCGGCACACCGTCGACTTCACCGGCGCGCACACCCCGGTCGGCGGCAACTCCACCCAGCGCCCGGCGGCGGGCCTGCCGGACGGCACGCGGTTCTCCGTGCCGGAGGCGTTCAAGCAGCCCGGCTGGAGCGCGACCGTGAACCCCACAACCGGCGAGCTCGCCGTCGGCCCGAGCGCGTCGGTGCCGGTGGGGCAGTCCATCGCCGTGCCGGTGGACGTGACGTACCCCGACGGCTCGACCGCCCGCGTGGAGGTGCCGTTCACCGCCGCGGAGCAGGAGGCGCCGGTGAAGTCGCAGGGGTCCTCGGCGAACCTCGACTGGCTGGTCATCCTCCTCGGCGCGCTCGCCGCGCTCGCGGGTGCGGGCTACGCCGCGTGGCTGAACCAGGATCGCATCGCCGGGGCGCTGCAGGAGCGCGGAATTGCAATTTAGGAGCGGGAACGTGCGCAAATCTCACCAAGCAATCCTGGCCGCGGTGCTCGTCCCGACGGTGGTGCCGGGCATGTGCGCCGCCCCGGCGCGCGCGGCGGTGCAGGTGGCGGACAACCACGTAAGCGTCACCGGGGAGGCGGCCGGTGCGTGGGCGCCGCGCATCAACGCGGAGGTGCGTCCCGACGGCCACGGGCTGTTCACCTACGACAATCCTGAGTCCGTCGTCGACGTGCTCCGCTTTGACGTGACCAGCGACGTCGCCATCGACGGCGCGGCCGTGCCGGCGGACTGGTCCGCGCAGCCGGTGGCAAACACCCATCTCGGGGCGGACACCGTCACGTACACGCAGAGCGTCGGCGGCGTGACCGTCGCGCGCACGTTCCGCACCGACGGCGACCGCGTGGACGTCACGGTGACAGTGCGCAACGCGCGCGACACCGCGGCGAAGGTGCAGGTGGACGTGGCCAACACCGTGGACGACGGGGCGGCGCGGGCGCAGGTGCGCGACGGTTCGTTCGTCGTCTCCCCGGCAGCGCGCGGCTACGAGACCACCGTGTACTTCGGCGCGCCCCAGCAAGCGGGCACCGGGCCGAGCGCGGGGGAGGCGCTCGCGGCGGGCGGCGTGGGCGCTGGCGCGCCGACGGTCCAGGCCGCGCGCTGGGCGAAAACGCTCCAGCCGGGCGAGGCGCTCATCGCGCGCACCGGCATCACGTCGGCGGCGCAGCCGGGCGCGCTTGACAGCGACGGCGACGGCCTGCGCGACGTTTGGGAGGCCAACGGCATCACGCTCGCCGACGGCACGTCGCTGCCCATCCACGAGTGGGGCGCCAAGCAGACGCGGCCCGACCTGTTCCTGCAGCTGAACTGGATGAAGTCGGAGTGGGAGAGCCTCGGCTGCGACCGGGCGTCGCGTTTCAGCGCCACGGTGGACGGCTTCGAGGCGTTTGCGAAGTGCGCCAAGGCGAACACGAAGGACTACGCGCCGACCCCGGAAACGCTCAAGGAGCTTGAGGATCTCTTTGCTCAGCACGGGGTGGCGCTGCACATCGACGCCGGCGCGGGCTACGTCTCCTCCGGCATGGCCGCGATGCGCGAGCGCCAGGGCGGCAAGACGCTCGACTACCAGGCCAGCTACTTCGACGGCGAGGACGCCGGCACGAAGCTGCTGCGCGAGCGCGACCGCCTGCTGGGCAAGCGCGCGTCCGTGTTCCGCGTCGGCATCATCGGCGACGCGATGGACGCCGGCAACCAAGCCTCCGGCGTGTCCGTCATGAACGATTCGGTGTTCTACGTGGCCAACCACGAGGGTATGACCACCCAGGACCAGCTGCGCAACTCCATCCTCCACGAGTTCGGCCACACCCTGAACCTGGGCCACAACGGCGCGCACGTGCCCGGCAACACCGCCCCGGCCACAAACGACCTGGACTGGTACAACTCGGTGATGAGCTACGCCCACCAGTTCAACCACTTCGACTACTCGTCGAAGGACGAGTCCTCGAGCAACTACACGATCCCGGCGGACTGGGCGAACCTCAATTTGCCCGGCAACAACGTGGGCAAGGGCGCGATCAGCGTCGGCACGAAGGGCGCTGAGAATGGCACCGGCGGCGACGCCGAGAGCGGCAACGCCAAGCCGCACGAGCACCCCGCAGAACCGGACGTGGAAACGCTCGTGCGAAACGCGGCCGACGAGCACAAGGGCAAGGCCGGTTTCCGGATGCTGGCCACGAAAAACGGCGACAACGGCATTGTCACCCAGCTCGACGGCGACAACGTCGTGCGTGGCGAGGTGCGCAACCTCGGCTCGACGCCGGAGACCTACACAGTCGCCGTCGACTACGGCACCGGGACGTTCCGCAAGCAGTACCGCCTCGCGCCCGCCCAGTACGCGGACGCGGCGCACCAGGTGGACATCCCGATCGACCGCGCCGCCTTCATCGACAGTCCCGTCGTGCCGCTGCACGTCACCGTCACCAACTCGAAGGGCGAGCAGGTGGTCAGCGACACCTTTCGCCTCTCCGCCCTCGAGTACACCCCCGAGGAGATGCAACGCGTGCTGCGCGAGGTGCTCGCCTCCGACAAAGACCAGGCGCTCAAGGACTTCGCCACCCGCAAGCTCAACCCCGCCGACCCGGAGCAGAAGGTGACGAGGGCGAAGCAAGCGCAGCCAAGCACCCCTGCGACCCCGCAGGGCAGCTCGGCCTCGACGCTGTCCATCGTCATCGGCGTGCTGCTCGCGCTCGTCGGCGCGGGCACGGCGTGGTACGGCTGGGCCGTCGACCAAGGTCTGGTCGCCGCGCCGTTCTAGGCGGGGGTATGTTTCCTGTGTCATTTTTCGCCTGTACACGGAACCGAGCTGATTCATGGAAACACCCGCCGCGCCAACCACCGAGCTGAAACGCGCGCTTCGCACCCCGTCCCTCGTCGTCTTCGGCCTGGCCTACATGGCCCCGCTTGAGCTGCTCGCCATCTTCGGCGTCATCTCCGAGAACTCGCTCGGCGCGTCCGCGGGCGCGTACCTGCTGGCCACCTTCGCCATGCTGCTCACCGCCGCGAGCTACGGCAAGATGGCGCGCACCTACCCGGTCTCCGGCTCGGCCTACACGTACGCGCGCCGGGCGATCGGCCCGAAGGTCGGGTTCCTCTCCGGCTGGGCGATCCTGCTTGACTACATGTTCCTCCCGCTCGTGGTGTGGCTCATCGGCGCGAACTACCTGCACGAGGCGGTGCCGGCGCTGCCACTGTGGGCGTGCATCGTGTTGTTCATCGTGATCACGTCGGTGCTCAACATCCTCGGCGTGAAAGTGGCGGACCGCGCGAACCTTATACTCATGGCGCTACTGTTCCTCATCATCATCTTCTTCGTCATCCTCGCCGCCGGCCAGATCGCCGGCCCGGAGGGGCACGGGTTCAGCCTCGACCCGTTCTACAACGACGGCACGAATTTCGGCGCCATCTCCGCCGCCGCGGCGATCGCGGCGTATTCGTTCCTCGGGTTCGACGCCGTGACCACGCTGACGGAGGAGACGCACGAGCCGCGAAAGCGCATCCCGCGCGCCGTCATGCTCGTCGCGGCGCTCGGCGGCGTCATCTTCGTCGGCCTCGCGTACTTCGCGCAGCTGGTGCACCCGGAGCCGTTCTTCGACAACCCGGACACCGCCGCCGTGGACATCGTCGCGCAGATCGGCGGGCCACTCTTCGGCGCGATCTTCATCTCGGGTGTGATCATCGGCGAGTTCGCCTCCGGCCTGACGTGCCAATGGGGCGCGACACGCCTGCTCTACGCCATGGGCCGCGACAACGTCCTGCCGCGCCGCTTCTTCGGCCAGCTCAGCGAGCGGTGGCAGACCCCGGTCTACAACACCGTGCTCACCGGCGCGGTCGGGCTCATCGGGATTGTTATGTCCGTGGAGACGTCCACCTCGTTCATCAACTTCGGCGCGTTCATCGGCTTCGCCATGGTGAACCTCTCCGTCATCTTCTACTGGTCGAAGCACCGCGGCGAGCGCCTCAGCGTGTTTGGCTACGTCGTCGCGCCCGCCCTCGGCGCGCTCGTCGCGGTCTTCCTCATGACCCAGCTTGACGGCGCGGCGCTGCTCGTCGGCGCCATCTGGCTCGTCATTGGCGTGGGCGTGCTGGCGCGCATCACGCGCGGGTTCAAGGTGGACCCGCCCGAGATGGAGGCCTAAGCGTTACGACGCCCGTTCCGCGTAGTACCGCTTCAAATACTCGATTGACTGGTCGATGGCGTGGTGCGTGTCCACCGCCTCCACCGTCGGCAGCCCCTCGGAGCGGAACTGCGGCCCCAGGTTCTTGAACGGGCTCGTCTCGCTGCCCGTTGCCGCGGCAACCTGCACTTCTTGCAGTAGCTCCGCGAGGCGCCGCTCGACGATTTTCCGCTGCTTCCGGTTGAAGGTCGGCGGGGCGAAGGGGTTGTCGTCGAGAAGCATGTGCCCGGTGATGCGCCCGATGCGCGGGTCGAACGCGAACACCGCGACCGGGAACGAGAAATCGGACATGAGGTTCGGCCGGAACTCGATGCAAAACACGGTGTAGAACGCGTTGTCCTGCGAGTTTTGAATCATCGCCACGGTGGCGGTGCTGAGGCTCTCGGCCTGGAACGCGCTGCAGCGCTTGAGCGCGAACGCCGGGTCCTGCGGCTCGACGATCCGCACGGTGTGGTCGTCCAGCGCGACGAGCATGCGCTGCAGCTCCGTGGCAGCGGCGAGCACGTCCTCGTCCGTGTACCACTCCGGCGCGTGCGGGCTGCCGGGCTGCACGAGCGCGACCTCGACTTCGTGAGTGTCCAGGTCGTGGACGATGACAGCGGCTTTCACGCCATAGTCGATGACGTACTCGGCATCAATGTGCCAGGCGACCTCCTCCTCAAAGCCGGGGTCGTCCCGGTCGAGGTCGAAGTCGTCGACAACGTCCGCGACATGGTCGTCGTAGGAGTCGAGGTAGTACAGCTCGTAGGTGGCAAAGGTCATTGGTATCCCCCCAAGGATGTCGGTCGGGAGCCCCCTCGCTCCCGCGTATCGACGACACTAAAGCCCCCAGCCGCCCCCCGCAACACTTCGCGTGTCCACGATGATGCGCAGCCGGCGCGGAACCGCGGCTCGTGGACAGCATCAAGCGGCGCTAGCGCACGTCGCGAAGCACCTCGAACGCCCGGCGCACGAGCGCCCGCCCCTGCTCCGGGTCGCGCGGCTCCGGTAGCGCCAGGTACGCTTTGATGGCGGTTGCCCCGGCGATGCCGTAGGAGTTGAGCAGCACCTCGGCGTCGAATTCGGTGGCGCCGGGGGTACGCCCGCGCATGCTCTCCACGAGCGACGCCCCGAGCTCGCGCATCGTCTCCTCGGTCGGTGGCTCACTCGACGCGGCGCGGGCGCGATCGCCGAGCAGGACGAGCGTGGAGGCGGAGTAGAGCTCGAAGCCGTCGTCCCGGAGGGCGTCGATAATGATTGCCTCCATCGCCTCCGCGGCGGTGAGTTCGGCGGGCAGCGACGAGAGCTGCTCGGCGATGGCAGCGAACACCTTGCGGAGAAACTCCACGAGCGCCTCGTCGATGTAGGCGAAGTAGTTGTGGAACGTGCGCGCGGACACGCCCGCGCGCTCGGAGACCCGCGCGACGGTGACGGCCCCGATGCCCTCTTCGAGCAGCAGCGACGCCGTCGCTTCCGAGATGGCGATGCGGGTGGCGGCCTTCTTCTCTTCGCGCAGGCTCATCGTCTACACCGTCACCGGCTCGGGCTCGCGCGAGTGCACGCGGTGGAGCTTCTCGCCCTCGATGTCCAGGTTCGGCAGCGCCTTGTCCAGCCAGCCGGGGATCTTCCAGGCGCGGTCGCCCAAGAGGTACATCGTGGCGGGGATGAGGGTCATGCGGACCACGAAGGCGTCGAGAAGCACGCCTGCGGCGAGCGCGAAGCCCATGGCCTTGATAAAGGGCTCGTCGATGAGCATGAACGCGGCGAACACCGAGATCATGATCAGCGCCGCCGCGGTGACCACGCGCGCACCGTGCTTGTAACCGTTGGCAACAGCGTTGCCGGCGGTCTTGCCGCGGGAGACATAGCCCTCGCGCATGCGGGTGACCAGGAAGACCTGATAGTCCATGGCCAAGCCGAACGTCAGGCCGATGAGCATGATCGGGAGGAAGGACAGCAGCGGCTGCGGGTCTTCGATGAGCCCGAACATGCCCTCCTGGAAGATCGCCACCGTCACGCCGAAGGTCGCAGCCATGGACAAACCGAAGCCGAGCGCGGCGATCAGCGGCACCCACAGGGAGCGGAACACGAGCATGAGCACGATGAACGCCAAACCGAGGACGATGGCGATGTAGGGCACGAGGACGTCGGAGAGCATCTGCGAGATGTCGTCGAAGATCGGGGTGATGCCGGTGATGCCGAACGTCGCGCCGGTGGCGTCCTCGAAGGGTTGCTTGAAGTCGCGCAGGCGCTCGAGGGTGTCGGTGGTGGCCTCGTCGGTCGCGCCGGAGTTCGGGGTGATCAGTATCTGCGCGGCGTCCATGTTGTCGGTGGTGCCGACGATCTGCGCGTTGACCACGCCCTCGGTGCCCGCGAAGTCCTTCAGCAGCGTCTGGTAGGCGCCCGCGCGGTCCTGCTCGGCGACGTTCGCGGCGTTGACGTACGCGACCATTGGGGCGTTGCGGCCGGGGCCGAAGGCGTCGTCGATAAGCTCGTACGCCTCGCGCTGCGGGGAGCCGAGCTTCGCGGTGCCATCGGTGGGCATGGCGAGGCGCAGGTTCGCGGCGGGGATGGCGAGGATGCCCAGGAGCAGCACGCCGGCGATGAGGTTCACCCACGGGCGGGCGCGGATCTGGCGGGCCCAGAGCAGGCCCATCGTCGGCTTTTCGTCCTCCGGATCCGGCACGCGCGGGCCGGGGATGCGGATGGCGAAGGCGCGGGTGCCCAGCAGGCCGAGCAGCGACGGCAGGAACGTCAGCGCCACAAGCACGGCGACCGCGACCGTCGCCGCGGCGGCGAGCGCCATGGTGGTGAGGAACGGGATGCGGATGATGGACAGCGCGGCGAGCGCGATGAGGACGGTCGTGCCGGCGAAGACGACGGAGCCGCCCGCGGTGCCGAGCGCCATGCCCATCGCGTGGGCGCGCGTCGCCTTGTCCATCGTGCGCAGCTGCTTCGCGAGCTCCTTCGGCGTGAGGTCGTTGAGGTCGGAGGAGGAGATGAGCTCGTTGCGGAAGCGCGCCACGATGAACAACGAGTAATCGATGCCCACGGCGAGCCCGATCATGGACGCGAGCGTCGGCGTCATATCGGAGATGGAATCCGTGAACAGGGTGCCCAGCTGGACGCCGAGGACGCCCACGCCAACGCCAATCACTGCGCTGATCAGCGGCAGGCCGGCCGCGACGAGGGAGCCGAATGTCACCAGCAGCACAAGCGCGGCCACGGCCATGCCGATGAGCTCGGAGGTGCCGTCCATCTCGCTGGCACTGCTGAACGCGTTGCCGTTGTACTTCACGGTGAGGTCGGAGTCGTCGTAACGCTCGAGGATGCCCTCGACCTCGTCGAGCGTCTCGGCCGGGATATCCATGATGTTGTTCTCGTTGAACGTGATGGACACGGTGCCGGTGGTCCCGTCCGGGCTGAGCTGGGAGAGGGCGGCGAGGTCGGCGTCGATCTGCTCCTGCGGCATGCCCTGGGCGGCCTTGGCCTGGCCCATCTGCTGCGCCATGCCGCCCGCCGCGAGGACGGGGTTGACCATCGCGTCGGGGTCACGGAAGTCGCCGGTCGCCTTGAGCTCGTCGAGCATGGAATCGACCTCGGCCATCACCGCCGGGTCGTCGAGACGCTTGCCCTCCGGCGCCTTGACCACGATGGTGCCGCTGGGCACGCTCATCGCGTCCTCGTCGGTGCCGAAGCGCTCGTTCATCTCCTCCTGGGTGACGGTGGAGTCCATGTCCGGCATGGAGAACGTGGGGCTGGGGGATTTTGTGAAGTTCGCGGCGCCGAAGCCGAGGGCGCCCAAGAGGATGAGCCAGATGGCCAGAAACGGCCAAACTTTCCGGTAGGACCACGAGCCCAACCAGTAGAGGAATTCAGACATGTTGCACAGCGTATGTAAAGTTGCACGCGCCGTGCAACGTTACTAGTTCAGGATGGAGATGGGGGTTAAACGACGAAAAGTGTGTCCGGAATCGGCGATTTCTGAGGCTTGACCTGTAGGTTTCGGGGAAATATATGCTCCGGGGGCATATATCTGGGTCTCGAGCGTTCAATCCTCGGTGTGGCTGCCGTGGTGTGCTATGTGCGGCGTGGTGTGGTGTCGCAATGTCAAAGAACCAACCACGCTGCTACTGCGGCGGTGAAATGAAACGCAACGGCACCACCAGCAAAGGCAACACCAGGTGGCGCTGCAAACAATGCGGCGCCTCCAGCGTGAAACGCCGAAGCGACATCACCAACGCGGCGGCGTTCACCGCCTTCATCGACCACCTCACTACCGGCACCGCCGAGAGAGATGAACGTTAGGTGAAAGAGCTATTGCTTCCATGCGCGACGCACTGTCGAGTTAAATCTCAGCTGCTGCCAACGTGGGTGTTAGGTGGTGCACACCAAGCGCGAATCCGATATGGTCTACACATCATATTTTCGTACTGGGAGTTCAGGGATGAAATCAAGCAAACGGGAATTTTACGTTGCACCCCCGCGCAAGTCGGTCGCTGTAGTGACCGCGCTGGCGGTGGCGGTAGCCGTCCCCACAACCCCGATCCTTTCCGACAACGCCGTCTATACGGCCTCGGCGCAAACCGCAGTGCCGCTACCCGACGGTGTCAGCAACGTCGGAGTGATCCAGGATGGAAAGGACTGGAAGGTCGACGTTTTCTTCCATAAACCGATGACGCTGGACACTGTGACCGTCGAATTCGTCCCACCATCTTCGAGTAATCCTAAGGATTCGGCTTCTGCCGGTGACTCGGTACTCTCCAGGATCCCCGAGCAGAGGTCGTATCGCTTCGACCACGTTCGGAACGGAAAGGTCGTTTCCACCGTTGACGTGCCCGGGTACCGCACCCTGAGCGCGTCGAGCACGGAGAGGAACACTATAAAGATTGCGTTCATTTTGCCTCAAGGCACAAAATCGAGGCTAACGATAAGATTTCGTTCGTTGCGCCGGGGGAGGGATCTAATTTCCCCACTCCGTATCGGAGCGGGGTAAGTGGATCACGATTCACCAGGGTCGGGTTGAACGAAGATCCCGATCCTGCAGGATCCCAGAGCTCGACGACATCGGTGACCAGCACTGCGCCAACCGTAACGGTGACCCCGACGCTGACCGTGACCAATACCCCAACCGTGACTGCGAAAGCCACCGAGCTGGTGGAAACTATCGTCAGCACAATCACGCCGACCTCGACAGTAATCGAGGTCCCGACCGTGACGGCGCCGACGACCACCATCACTCGAACCGCGTCAGCGTTGACGGAGACACCGACTTCGATCGAGCGGAGCACACCCACAGTGACCGCCCGTGCGACAACCACAACGCAGCCGGTTAGCACGGTTGTGGTTACGCCATCGACAACAACATTCACCACCCCGACGACGACCGAAGCGCGGGTCACAGTGACCGCCCCAACACGGACTGAAACCGTCCGGGCCGCCGCCTACACGACGACTGAAGTAGCGACGGCTGCGCCTACCACCGTCACGCGGACCGTAGTCACGAGACCGACGGTGACGTCACGCCCGACGGTGACACCGACAGTGACAGTCGACGGCACTCCTAAGACCATCATCGCCAGCACCCGCACGGTCACCCCGACTGTGACCGTACAAACGGAGGTTGTCGAAACCGCGCCGGTGACGCGCACAGTCCGTCCGAATGCGCCCACCTCAACCGCACCAGGTGCGGCGACGATGCTGGGTCAAAATCGCAACTTGCCTGTCAGCCAACCTGCTGCGTCTGCCCCCAGTGCGCTACAGGGAGCTCTTTCCCCCAGCTCAGCGGAGGTGCACGCCCGCCCGGAGGAACGCGCAATGTCCCAGCCGAACGGCGAGTTCATGAAGGGGCAGCCGCGGATGGCGGACCGCTTTCCGTTCGAGTACCAAACCGGGGCGTCGGTTGCCGCAGGTAACACCACAGTTCTAAAACTCACCAGTGATGAGAGTTTGCCCGCGGGTACGACGTTTGCTCTGCGCGACATCACTGAATTTGGTGGATGGATTGCAACGGTGGATAAGTCAACTGGGGCAATTATGGTGACCGCACCAACATCCGGCGGCGGTGCGCTAGAGATACCGGTTGTCGCGTATTTCCCGGATGGCTCTACACGGGAGTTCGCTACGACGGTCGCTGTCAAAGACCCGCAGGAGCTTGCAGTCATCAGACCCGATACTGAGCAGCCACAGACGGACGAGGCCTCCTCACGCGGGACATGGATTGCCTTAGTGGCCAGTGCACTCACCGCCCTGGCCGTCGTCGGCGGCGCCGCCTGGATGAACCGCACCGAGATCCGCCACACCCTCGCGCAATTCGGACTCGAGTTTTAAAGCATGCTTTTCGACGCTTTCCCGCCTTCCCACCCCGACCCGCACCCAGCCAACAAGGAGTCCCCGATGTCGGCACGCCACAATCAACGGTTCGACCGAGCACTTCGGCGCACAGTCGCTGCCGCAACTTCCTTCGCCGTTGCAGTGTCTGCGGTGGCCGTGCCTGTGTTGTCGACGGATACCGGCGCGCGGGCAGTGGCACAGACCGAGTACACCCTCAGCGCCACTGCGACCAAGGATTCGCTCGGTGGGGGAGGCTGGCTAGGAACCATCCGCCTCGCCAACGGTGACTACACACCGAAGACTATTCGGTCCGTCAGACTGCACTTCGGCTCCAACGCGGGAGCAGGCCTAGGCTTCCCCGCAGAAGACACCTATGATGTGAGGCTGGTGCGGGGGACATCGCAGCTGCAAGACCTCGGCACGTTAACGGGCTTTGGCGGTTCCGATACCGCTGGCAACCGCTGGCTCGACGTGGACCTACCCGAGGATGTCACGCTGACCGACGGCGCAGGTCTACAGATCAGAAAACCTGGTGCGGCGAACACCCTTCCAATCCGCGCGGGCGTGACAGCTCAGGGGCCAACAGCCACGGGATACCCGGAGGCCCGGCTGAGTACACCGACGGAAGCGGTGACGCCGACGGTGACTGCAGGGCCCAGGACCGTCACGGTTCTCGCCCCAGCGACGACAGTGACACCCACGGTGACCAGGACAACGTCCTCAACTACGACAGCTGCGCCCACCACGGTGACGCAACAAGCACGACCGACGACGACCACACCACGGGCGATTCGAACAACCACTCCCACGGTCACGGCAGCCCCCATAACCACGACAGTGCAAGCACCGGCTGTGACCATCACGCCGACAGCGACCATCCGCTCGACCCCGACCGTGACCGCCCCGACAAACACAGTCACGGTCACCGCGCCAGCGGTCACCCGAAGAGCACAAGCCGTGACGGTAACACCGGTTGTGACTGTAACCAGCACCCCCACTGAGACTGTGCGATTGACCACCACGCCCACTGCCATGCGGCAGGTAACGGCGGTCGGCCCCACGCAGACAGTGACTGCGCCGACCGTGAGCGCTCCGGCTCAGACGGTCACCAACACTCCGACCAACTACGCGGAGTCCACGGTGACGGCGGCACCTGTCACGGTGACTCAAACCCTGGCATCCACAATCACCCCGACGGTGACAGAAAAGCCCTCCAGCTTCGGATGGGGGCCAATTGAGGTGTCTGCTGGGGAGATCAAGGTAGCTGAGCGCGTTCCCCAGTTGAATAGCGATCCGATCATCACCACGATGATCACCACGCCACCGACTACCGTGGTCCAGACGCTCCAGCCGACCCTTGAGACACGCACTTTCGTCACCACTCAGAACAACACACCAGTGACGAGCACTACGACGGTAATGCGCCCGCCGGTAACCACCACCGCAGTTCGACCGGGTGAGCCCACCACGGTTACATCCACACTTTCCGCTGTAGAACCCCGCCAGAGTGAAGGGTTCACCACCGGCCGGGTGGTCAAGGTTGGAGACAACGGGTCCACCGAACCGGTCGAGACCGCCGCCGAGTGGATCGAAGTGCAGCCGAACGGCGCACTCGTGGTCGCGCCGCCGACGGGGACCAAGGCTGGGGAGTATCGCGTCGAGGTGATCGACCCAACCGGCGAGCCAGAGACCGTCACCGTCACCGTGCGACCCGAGTTGTCGATGGCGGAGCGCTACGTCGTCACCGCACCTGACGTGGTCACGCCCGCCGGCTCCGAAGGGTTGTCTGCAATCCCACGCGCTGACGTGACCGAGGGCGGCCTGCGCTATCCGGACCGCGCGCTGCCGAAGGGGACGAAGTTTGGGACGACGCATCCGGGGGCGAGCGTCGATAAGCATGGGCGCGTGAGGTTCACTCCGTCCGCGAACGCGAAGCCTGGCCGGGTAAATGTGCCTGTCAACATCACGTTCCCGGACGGCAGCACGGGCTCGTTCACGGTCGTATTCGAGGTGGGCGAGCCGCTGATGCAGCACCGCTTCCCGGTTGCATACGGGAAGTCTGCGGCGGTGCCGGCGGGCAGCTCCGCGACGGTATCGCTGGGTGCCCACGCGCAGCTGCCGAAGGGCACCACGTTCGGGCTGCGAAACGGCGCCGGCCTCGACGGGTGGCTGGTCAGCGTGAACGAGGAAACGGGCGCGGTGCGTGCGACCCCGCCGTCGGCAGACGCCAACGCACTGACTGTACCGGTGGTGGCGTTCTTCCCGGACGGCTCGACGCGCGAGCTCAACGCCCAGTTCGAGGTCGCCGGCGCCGACTCGCAGGCCGCGCAAACCAACCCGCCGTACCAGCCCGCGACCGCGACGCCGGGCACGAAGGTGCGTGTGGCGCTCACCGGTGAGGTGCCGGCCGGGACGCGTTTCGAGCTCGTCGGCACGCCACGCGAGGCCATCACGGTCGATCCGGTGACGGGCGAAGTCACCGTCACAGTTCCCGAGCAGGCCAGCGAGGACGAACCGTTGACCACCCGCGTGCGCGCGCTGTTCCCGGACGGCAGCGCCCGCGAGATCACGGCGACGGTGAACGTGGTCAACCAGGCGACGGCGTTCAAACCGGAGTTCCCGCGCACGGAGGTTCGGATCGGCGAGAAAGCCTCGCTCAGCCAAGTACGCAACGTTCCGGTGGGCACGAAGTTCGCGATCCCGGACACCTTCAAGAAAGACGGCTGGACGGTCACGATCAACGAGGAGACCGGCCAGCTCTCCGTCACCACCGACGCAACCGTGCCCAACAAGCAGGAGGTGCTGGTGCCGGTGTCGCTGACGTACCCGGACGGCTCCACGGGCACGGTTGCTGTCCCGGTGACGGCGGTGCAGCCGACCAGCGCCGACGGTGCGGCCATCGGCTCGTCCACGATCGACATCGTTGTGGTGCTTATCGGCGCCCTCGCGGCGATCGGCGCGACCGGGTACGCCCTCTGGCTCAATCAAGACGAGGTCCGCCGGTTCCTCAACCAACTCGGCATCAACATCTAAAGGGGAATCGACATGACGTTTTCGAAGCGCACCCTGGCGCTCAGCCTCTGCGCCGCGATCGCAACAAGCGGTGTCACCGCACCCGACGCGTTCGGCGTCGCCGAGCAAGCCGGGGCCCAGGTCCGCGTGAATCGCGCCGCCGAAGCGGGGGAGTCCGGCTACATCAACGGCTACATCAGGCCAGACGGCAGGGCCGAGCTCACGTACACCAAACCGGGTGCGGCAGCGCTGCCCCACAACGTCGACTTCACCCTCGAGGCGACAGTCGGCGGCAGCAAGGGCAACCCGTGGGGCTCCAGCGCCGTCCCGTCGCGAAGCGGCACGGCGGACATCGTCACCCACACACAGACCATCAACGGCGTGACCATCACGCGCACCTTCACCATCGACGGCAACCGCGTCGAGGCCAAAGTGCACGCGCGCAACACCTCTGGCGCAACACAGGACCTCACGGTAAGCGCGAAGGTCCAGGCGGATAGCACCGACGCGTACGATGTCAACGCCGAATCCCCCGGTGCGACGGACGGGCGTTGGACACGCGCGCTCGAGCCGGGCGAGGAGTTCGAGGCGACCTCGACGGTCACCGTCTCCATCACCCGCGACGCGCTCGACAGCGACGGCGACGGCCTGCGCGACACGTGGGAAACTAAGGGGCTTTTGCTTGACGACGGCACCCGCCTCCCCATCAACCGCTGGGGCGCTGACCAGAACACCCCCGACCTTTACCTGCAGCTGAACTGGATGAAGTCGGAGTGGGAGACCCTAGGCTGCGACCGCAAGACGCGCTTCGAGCCGACCGCGGAGGACTTCAAGAAGTTCGCCGCCTGCGCCACGGCCAACACCAAGAGTTACGCGCCCGACCCGGCTGTGCTGCTGGAGCTCGAGCAGATCTTTGCCAAGGAAGGCATCAACCTGCACATCGACGCCGGCGATCACTACCGCAGCACAACACTCGCGAACATGTCGGACGCGCACAGCAAGGGCGGCAAGACCGAGCCGTACGAGGCCGAGTACTTCAAGGGGCTGGACAACTACGGCAAGGCGAGGAAACTCCAGGATCAGGCCGAGCACCTGCTGGGGAACCGCAAGGCCGTGTTCCGTGCCGGGTTGATCGGCTCGCGTTTCGATAACGCATCCCGCGTGTCCGGCCTGGGCCAGGTCAGCGGGTCGACGTTCTTCGTCTCCTCCGACGTACTGAGCACCGACGACCAGTTGCGTAACACTATCCTCCACGAGTTCGGCCACACCCTGGGCCTGCGCCACTGGGGCCGCGAAACCGCCGACAACACGGCGGCGGACCTGCACTACGACTACCTCAAGGGCTACGAGTCGGTGATGAGCTACGCCCACCAGTTCGGAAACCGCGGCCTGACCAGCCAGCGAACAATGGTGGACGGGGAAATTATCCCCGGTTTCAGCGACAAGGTGAATTACACCATCCCCTCCGATTGGAACCACCTGCACCTGGCCAACGGCATCATCGGCAGCGGCGTCAAGGCCAGCCCCGACGAGCCGGAGGACATCGTCGCCGACGTGAAGTTTGAGAAAGAGGACGTCTCAGCCGACGATCTGGTGGTGGCTGCCGCCGCGCAGAACAACTACAAGGCGGGTTTCCGCATGGCGCGCGGCAGCGAGAACGACAACGGCATTGTCACCCTCTCGGGCAACAACGTCCTCCAGGGCGAACTCCTGAACCTGGGCAGCGAGCCAGACACGTTCACGGTGGAGGCGGACTACGGTGTGGGTCGCTTCAAGGACAGCTATTACATGCCCGGCATCCAAGGTAAAACTTTGGTCCGCGACGTCGACATCGCGATCTCACCGTCCGCGTTCATCAACACACCCGTCGTGCCGGTGGAGATCACTGTCACCAACTCGAAGGGCAACCAGGTGTTCAAAGACACCTTCAAGGTCTCCGCACTGGACTACACGCCGGAAGAAGCGCGCAAGGTGCTGCAGGAACTGCGCGCCACCAACGCTGATCCGGAACTGATCAAGTTCGCCGAGGCCCGCCTGAGCGGTCTCAAAGAACCCGTGGTACAAAAGCCCAAACCGGCGCCGGCGACGCAGGTGAAGGAGACGAGGGAGGAGAAGGGATCGTCGTCAAGCGAAGGCCCCGTGTCCACCTGGGCGATCGTTCTAGGTTCGCTGCTAGGCGTGCTCGGCCTCGGTGCCCTTGGGTTCGGCTGGGCCGTCAATCAAGGCATAATCCAGCTGCCGTAGACCGAAAGGACGCGCACGATGTACGAGAACATCCTGACCTAAACCCGCGACCGCGTCGCCCTGATCACGCTGCACCGCCCCAAGGCGCTCAACGCGCTGAACAGCGACATGATGCGCGAGGTCGCCACCGCGGTCGCCGAGTTCGACGCGGACGAGGGGATCGGCTGCATCGTCATCACCGGCTCCGAGAAGGCGTTCGCCGCCGGCGCGGACATCAAGGAGATGGCGCCGAAAAGTGCGACCGAGATGGACCGCCTCGACTACTTCGCCAACAGGGAGGACATCAGCCGCGCGCACGCCGATCATCGCCGCGGTGAACGGCTACGCGCTCGGCGGAGGCTGCGAGCTGGCAATGATGTGCGACTTCATCCTCGCCGGCGACGGCTCCAAGTTCGGCCAGCCCGAGGTCAACCTCGGCATCTCGCCGGGCATCGGCGGCTCACAGCGCCTCACGCGCGCCGTGGGCAAGGCGAAGGCGATGGAAATGTGCCTCACCGGCCGCCACATCGACGCCGAAGAGGCGGAGCGCGCCGGCCTCGTCGCGCGGATCGTGCCCGCAGCACAGCTTCTCGACGATGCCCTCGACACCGCCCAGACCATCGCCTCCAAATCCCTCGTCGCCACCGCCGCGATCAAGGAAGAAATCAACGTGGCGCAGGAAACCACGTTGAGCCAGGGCCTGCTGTTTGAGCGCCGCCGCTTCCACGCGCTGTTCGCGTCGGAGGACCAGAAAGAAGGCATGGCCGCGTTTGTGGAAAAGCGGGAGCCGAACTTCACGCACCGCTAGCCGTGCGGCGCGGCTACAGCGCCTACTGTGCCTACAGTGGGGTGCATGGCTGAAACCCTCAACGGCAAGGTGGTAATCGTCACCGGCGGCGCGGCGGGCATCGGCGGCGGGATCACCCGCACGCTCGTCTCCCGCGGCGCGAAGGTGGTCGCGGTCGACATCAACGAGGATGCAGGAGCGGCACTCGAGCAAGAGCTTGGCGACGATGTCTGCTTCCTCAGCGGCGACGTGAGCAAGCCGGAGACTGCGGCGCAGGCAGTTGATACGGCCGTGAGCACCTTTGGTCGACTGAACGGAGTGGTCAACAACGCGCACGCGTCGCGCCAGAAGCCGTTCACTGATCTCGAGCAGGCTGACTGGGACCTGTCCTTCGGCACCGGTTTCGAGGCGACGAAGAACTTCATGCTCGCCGCGTACCCGCAGCTGAAGACGGCCGGCGGTTCCATCGTGAACTTCTGCTCTGGCGCCGGCATCAACGGCCAGCCCACTCAGGCCGCCTACGCGGCGGCGAAGGAGGCGATCCGCGGCCTTTCGCGCGTGGTGGCCAACGAGTGGGCGGCGGATAACATCCGAGTCAACGTCGTCGGCCCGATGGCGATGACGGAGGGCGTACAGAAGTGGTCCGAAGCCGCGCCCGAGCTGTACCAGCAGTCGCTCCAGCGCATCCCGCTCGGCCGCTTCGGCGACCCGGAGACGGATGTCGCGCCGGTGGTGGCGTTCCTGATCAGCGATGACTCTAAGTACGTCACCGGTCAAACCATCATGGCCGACGGCGGCACCAACAAGGTGTACTAACGCCCCTACTTGGGGTGGACCACTTCGAAGGTCTCGCACTGAACGAGCTCGGCGTCCGAGAACTCGCGGCCGTAATACGGGGCGACACGGGCGAAGAACGCGCGGTGTTCGCGACGCCAGCGCTCGAGTGAGAGGTCGCCCTCGCCCTCGGTAGCGGCGAAGTCTTCGGTGACCTCGAGGAAGGGGTCGACCTTGATCTCGCGGATGAGCGCGGCGGGGTCGCCGCGGCCGTCGACGACGAGCGCGGCTCGTGTTGGTTAGCCAAAGATCGCGAGCTCCCGCATGATCGAGTCCCACAGGCCGACGATGGAGTAGCTCAACGCGTCAAGCGACGCCTGCCACAAGGCGGGGAGGAAGTTGTTCGTCACATCGGTGGTGAACAGGATCCGCAGATCCTCCGCGCCGGCGTGCATGTTGCGAGTGAGGACGGAACTCAAATTTATGCCCCCGATGCTACGCACCCCCTGTAGCGCGACAGGAAATAGGCCGTTATACAGCGGAAATCGCACCGGCACTGTTTGGCCGAGGGAATAAGTGCGATTAAAGTCGGTGATAACACCTAAATATTGAGGAGGCACACCGTGAGCACGGCCGTCAGCGGCAACGGGAACGACCCGAAGCCAACTGCGCTACAGGACCACCAGCAACCCGCCCCGACCACCGGTACCGGCAAAAGCACAGCCGCCGGCGCCGACGCAGACGCAGCTAAGAACGAACGTGGCAAAGGCAAAACGGTCGCATTCTTCCTCGCGTTCGCCGCGCTGATTGCGGTGCTGCTCATCCCGATTCCGGGCCTCGACTACACCGGCCAGATCGCGCTTGCCATGCTCGCCTTCGCCGTGATCATGTGGGTGACCGAGGCGGTGTCCTACCCGGTCAGCGCCGTCATGATCGTGGGCCTGATCGCCATCATGCTGACGTTCGCCGAGGACCCTGACACGGGCAAGGCCATCGGGGCGTCGAAAGGCCTGAGCATCGCGATGAGCGGCTTCTCCTCCTCGGCGGTCGCCCTCGTCGCCGCGGCGCTCGCGCTCGCCACCGCCATGCAGGCGACCGGCCTGCACCGCCGGCTCGCGCTCTACGTACTCAAGTTCGCGGGCGAGAAGGTCTCGCATATCGTCATCGGCGCGATCGCCATCTCGATCATCCTCGCGTTCTTCGTCCCGTCCGCGACCGCGCGCGCCGGCGCCGTCGTGCCCATCCTGCTCGGCATGGTCGCCGCCTTCGGCCTGCCCACGGAGTCGCGCCTGTCCGCGCTGCTCATCATCACCGCCACGCAGGCGGTGTCCATCTGGAACGTCGGCATCAAGACCGCGGCGGCGCAAAACCTCGTCGCCGTCGGCTTCATCGAGGACCAGATGGGCAAGTCCGTGTCCTGGGGCCAATGGCTGCTCTGGGCCGCGCCGTGGTCGATCCTCATGTCCATCGCCCTCTACTTCGTCATGCGCTGGGCCATCAAGCCGGAGACGGAGTCGATCACGGGCGGGCGCGAGCTCGTGGAGAAGCAGCTCGCTGAGATGGGGCCGATGACCGGCGCCGAGAAGCGCCTCACCGCCATCGCCGTCGCGCTCCTCGCGTTCTGGGCCACCGAGGACATCCTGCACCCGATCAGCTCCGCGACCATCACCATCGTCGCTGTGGCCATCATGCTCACCCCGAAGATCGGCGTCATGGACTGGAAGTACGCCCAGGAGCACATCAACTGGGGCACCCTCGTCGTCTTCGCCGCCGGCATCTCGCTGGGCAAGTTCCTCCTCGACACCGGCGCCGCCACCTGGCTGTCGGAAAAGACGTTCGGCGCCATCGGCCTGTCGTCCATGCCGATCATCGCCGCGATCGCGCTGGTGTCGCTGTTCAACATCCTCATCCACCTCGGCTTCGCGTCCGCGACCTCGCTCGCCTCGGCGCTCATCCCGGTGTTCATCGCGCTCGCGTCCACGCTTGACGTGCCCAACGGCGGCATCGGCTTCGTCATCATCCAGCAGTTCGTCATCTGCTTCGGCTTCCTGCTGCCGGTCTCCGCGCCGCAGAACATGCTCGCCTACGGCACCGGCGCGTTCACCTCGAAGCAGTTCCTGCGCACCGGTATCCCGCTGACGATCATCGGCTACCTGCTCATCCTGCTGCTCTCCGCGACGTACTGGCACTGGCTCGGGCTGGTCTAAACCAGCACGAGCCCCAGGTGCAGGCTGGAAAGCTCGTGCTCGCCGGGGCCGGGCGGCAGCGCGGCGAGCTCGGCGGCCGTCTCGGGCGTCACGGGGATGATCCACCCCAGCTTCGGGTCGAGCACCGGGTCGGCGGCCTGCTTTACCGGCACGAACGTCACCGCGCGCTCGGTGGGGTGCGTCAGCTGCACGGCCTTACCCATGTGCTCGAGCGCGCCCGCGGACACGGTGAGGATCACCAGCCGTTCGTTGGAATCCGGCGAGATCCGCGCGGTGTGCACATGCAGCCTATCGACGTCTACAGCCTCCACCCGCGCCGGCACATCCACCAGCGGCGCCGGCCCGATCCCGAAAAGCTGTCGCGCGCGCTCGAGCAGTCCCATGCCGCCCGAGTGTATAGGGTGGGCGCCGGGAACCGCGTCTTCCCCGGCGCGGACCGCGGCAGCATTTACAGTGGCAGGCATGGGAAACGCTGGCACACCGGAGGGATCCGCGCACGCGCCGGGTTCCTCACACCTCGCCGAACTGGTCATGACGTACGGCACGGGCGATCTCGTGGTCTCGCCGCACGACTACGAGTCGCCCCTCGGGCGCCGCAACCGGCTCACGCGGGCCGGGTGGAAGTTGGTGTTCCGGCGCGTTGTCACGGATTTCACTAACGACGCCATGGTGGACCGCGCCGCCGCGATGACGTACTACACGCTGCTGTCCGTCGCGCCGATGCTGCTCGCCGGCTACTCCATCTTCAGCTTGCTCATGCCGCGTGAGGAGGACGCGCCGGATTCGCTGCTGGCTGAGCTCATCCAGACCTACGTCCCGGCGGAGCTGCAGGCAGATGCGTTGAAGTTGTTGTTGACGATTGTCGGGACGCCGTCGCAAAGCACAATCGCCCTGACGGTGTCCGTGGTGATCTCGCTGCTCTCCGCGTCGGGGTACGTGCGCTCGTTTTCGCGCAGCGCGAACCTGATTTACGGGCGCACCGAGGGCAGGCCGATCGCGGTGACGTGGGCGACGATGTGGATGGTCACGCTCGTGCTGGTGGTCGGCGCGGTGGTCATCGTGCTCGGCGCGCTGCTTACCGACGGCATCGTCGGCGCCGTGCTCGGCCCCATCGCGCGCCCGCTGCACCTGGAGGAGCAGCTGGAATACCTCACGTCGATTTTTCTCCCCGTGTGGGACTGGCTGCGCGGGCCGGTGATCGCTGTCGTCGCCATCGCGCTGGTGAGCGTGCTCTACCACTTCACGCCGAACGTGCGGCCCGGGCGCTTCCGGCTGCTCACGCTCGGCTCGGCGCTGGCGCTCGCCGTGGTCGCGGTGCTGTGGGTGGGCTTCGGCTGGTACCTGCGGCTCGTGGGTATCCGCAGTACGTACGGGGCGTTCGGGTCGGTGCTCGCGGTGTTGGTGCTGGTGTGGGCGATGAACGTCGTGCTGCTCGAGGGCGTGAAGATCGACGCCGAGGTGCTGCGCGCGAAGGAGCTGCAGGCGGGCATCGATTCGCGCCGCTGCATCCAGGCGCCTCCGCGGTCCAGCAACGGGGCGGCGTGGCGGCTGCAGACGCGGCGGTGGACGGACCGGGCGGCGCAAGAAATCTTAGACAGTTGAACACCCGGGTATGGGTAGGGTGGCGTCCATGGCACTTATTGATCCCCGCACAAAATACCCGTCCGATTTCCCCTCCGAGCCGCGCCAGGACAACCCCGGCCTGGACGTCAAGATGGCCACCGCACCCGACCTGGGCCAGGACTCCTACGTCGGCTCCGGCAAGCTCGAGGGCCGCCGCGCCCTGATCACCGGCGGCGATTCCGGCATCGGCGCCGCCACCGCGATCGCGTTCGCCCGCGAAGGTGCGGACGTGGCCATCTCCTACCTGCCGGAGGAGCAGGAAGATGCCGAGCGGATCGTTCAGCTCATCGAGGACGCCGGGCGCAAGGCCGTGGCCATCCCCGGCGACCTGCAGGAGCTGGAGAACTGCGTGAACGCCGTGACGAAGACGGTCGAGGGCCTCGGCGGCATCGACATCCTGGTGAACAACGCCTCGCGCCAGGTGTGGAACGACGGCATCCTCAACATCTCCGACGAGGACTTCGACGCGACCATGAAGACCAACATCTACGCCGCCTTCCGCGTGACCAAGGAAGCGGTCAAGCACATGGAGCCGGGCTCCTCCATCATCTTCACCACCTCCATCCAGGCGTACGACCCGTCGAAGGAGCTGCTTGATTACGCGATGACCAAGGCCGCCTTCAACAACCTGGCCAAGGGCCTGTCCGGGGAGCTGCTGGCGTCGAAGGGCATCCGCGTTAACGCCGTCGCCCCGGGCCCCATCTGGACCGTGATCCAGCCCGCAGAGGGCCAGCCGGCCGAGGTCGTGGACAACTTCGCGCAGGATTCGGACATCGGGCGGCCGGGCCAGCCGGCGGAGCTCGCCGGCGCGTACGTGTTCCTCGCGTCCGAGGCCGCCTCGTACATCTCCGGCGAGACGCTGGGTGTCACCGGCGGCGCACTCACGCCGTAGTGGCGGCGCCCGTACGCCGCGCACGGAGCGCGACCACGACACCGATGGCAACGGGCACAGCGCCCACGAGCAGGATGTAGGTGCGCTCGGCTGCGGGGTTGGTGGGGTCGTATAACGCGGACGCGGTGCCGGCGAGCGAGGTGCCGATTGCCATGGTGAGGAAGTACAGCGCCGCAAACCGTGTCCGAAACGCCTCGGGTGCGTATGCGCCGGTGGATGACATGCCGACGGGACCGATGAACAGCTCGCCCAGCGACATGCACAGCACGCACCCGGCCAGCACCATAAATGGGGTGGTGGCCTCGCCCCCGCCGACCCAGGGCAGGAGCACGAACATCCCGGCACCTGCGAGCGCGAGTCCGAGCCCCATCACCGTGTGCTTGCTGGGGGAGCGTTTCGCCAGCACGGCCGCTACCGGCAGCGAAAACAGCAGGATGTAGAACGGGTTGAGAGACTGCGTCCACGATGCGGGGATGGTGAACCCGCCGAGATCGCGGTTCAGTCGCTGGTCGGAGTAGACAGCGAACACGCCCGCTGTCTGGGCGAAGAGCCCCCAGTAGGCGGTGGAGCAGATGAAGAGGGGGATGAACTCCCGCACCCTCGCGCGTTCAGCGGCGCTGACTTTAGGTGACGTGAGCGCCTGGGCGAACAGGACCACCGCGGCGGTGACGTTGAGGACGAGCAGCCCGGTGACCAGGCGCGCTGGGGTGAGCACCCCAGTTGCCAGCGGGACCAGCACGGCGCCGACGGCTGTGGCGGTGCCACCGACGGCAGCGCGGGTGTGCGATCGATCCGCGGGCTGGGTCGGGCGTGTGATGTCGGCACCTGCGAGCGCCTGGACAACCCGCGGGCGGAGCATCCCGTAGAACACGGCACCGATGATCATGAGCACAGCGGCAGCGCCGAATCCGGCCCGGTAGCCGCGGGTTTGGGCCAGCCACCCGGTTAGCAGCGGCCCGAAGAGCGCCCCCACGTTGATCCCCAAGTAGAAGATTTGGAACGCGGCGTCCCTGCGACCCGAGTCTGCGGGGTAGGCAAGACCGAGCAGTGTGACGGCGGCGGTCTTCAAAAACCCGGACCCCAGCGCGATGGCGAGCAGACCGGCACCTACGCCTGGGTAGCCGGGGATGAGGGAAAGCAACAGGTGGCCCGCGACCAAGAGGCCACAGCCGGTGAGCAGGGTGCGCTCCGCGCCCAAGACCCGGTCGCCGATCCACCCACCTGCGAACGTGCACAGGTACAGGCTCGCGCCGTACGCGCCGACCATGGCGGTGGCGTCCGATTCCGCCATGCCCAGCTGCTTGTACATGTAGTAGACCAAGATCGCCTGCATGCCGTAGAAGCTGAATCGCTCCCAGGCCTCCACCCCTGCAAGGGCGGCCACCACCGGGGCGCGCCGGGGCCCTTCAACCGGGGTACTTGAACGGTGTTCAATCGTTTGCATGAACAGCAGTATGGCGCATCTTGGCCGGTGCTAGGGTCGAATTCGACAACAAACTTGAACACTGTTCAGTGGGAGTGTGAGGAGGACCCATGCCGCAACTGCAGCCGGACGAGATCGCGAGCATCGACGCCGAGCACATTTGGCACCCCTACGCCGAACCCGGGCTGTTCGCCTACCCCGTCGCCAGCGCCGAAGGGCCGTGGATCACGCTGACCGACGGCCGCGTGCTTATCGACGCCATGTCGTCCTGGTGGGCCGCCATCCACGGCCACTCCCACCCCCGCCTCGTCCGCGCCGCCAAGGACCAGATCGACCGGATGAGCCACGTCATGTTCGGCGGGCTCACCCACGAACCGGCCGCGCTGCTGACCGCGCGTCTTATGGAGCTCACGGACCAAAAGTTCAGCCAGGTCTTTTACTCCGATTCGGGGTCCGTCGCCGTGGAAGTGGCAATGAAGATGGCGCTGCAATACGCGATCGGCCAGGGGCATCCCGAGCGCACCCGCTTCCTCACCTGGCGCTCCGGCTACCACGGCGACACGTTCGCCACCATGAGCGTGTGCGACCCCGACGGCGGCATGCACGCCATGTGGGGCGGTGCAGTGACGGAGCAGGTGTTTGCGCCGGCGCCGCCGGTCGCGGGGTCGTCGAGAAGCGAATGCGACGCCTACCTCGAGCGCTTCGGCGCGCTGATCGGCGCGGACGTCGCGGCGGTGATCATCGAGCCCGTCGTGCAGGGAGCGGGCGGCATGCGCTTCCACGACCCCATGCTCGTTCAAGGGCTGCGCAAGCTTTGCAACGCCTCCGGCATCCCCCTCATCGCCGACGAAATAGCCACCGGATTTGGCCGCACCGGCCAGCTTTTTGCCACTTTGGACAACGGGGTCGTGCCCGACATCATGTGCGTAGGCAAGGCCATGACCGGCGGGTTTATGACGTTGGCAGCCACCCTGGCCACCGAAGAGATCGCGCGCGGGATGCAGCCCAGGGCGCTTATGCACGGCCCGACGTTCATGGCGAACCCGCTGGCGTGCACTGTGGCTGCGGAATCGGTTGCCATCGTGGCCGAAGGGCAGTGGCGTGACCAGGTCGCCCGGATCGAGGAGGAACTCGAGCGTGGCCTGCGCTCACTGGCGGATCTACCGGGTGTTGCGGACGTACGGATGCTCGGCGCCATCGGCGTGGTGGAGCTCGAACACGATGCGCCCATGCGCGAAGCCACCGAAGCCGCCATGGCAAAAGGCGTGTGGATCCGCCCCTTCGGACGGCTCATCTACACCATGCCGCCGTACATCTGCACTGACGAGGACATCGCCCAGATCTGCCGGGGGATCGCCGCAGCAGTCAAGGAGGCCACGAAATGATCATCGCCGTCACCGGCACAAACACCGACGTAGGCAAGACGGTTGCCACCGCCGCCATCGCGGCCGTGCTCAAACGCCGCGGCGTCGACGTCGTGGCCGCCAAACCGATCCAGACGGGCGAGGAACCGGGGCAGGGGGATGCGTCAGCCGTCGCAAAGCTTGCTGGCATTGAGACGTTCGAGCGGTGGCGCTACCCGGAACCCCTCGCACCGAACCTCGCCGCGCGGCGGGCGGGCATCCAGACCCCGAGCCTGGACGAAGTCACCGGGTGGATACGCCGCCTCGACGCCCCGGATCGCGTTGTGCTGGTGGAAGGTGCCGGCGGGCTGCTAGTGCGGCTTGCAGACGACTGCACTCTCGCCGACATCGCGAGCGCTCTCGACGCACCACTGGTGGTGGTGACCTCGCTGGGGCTGGGCAGCCTCAACCTTGCCGAGCTGACCTGCGTCCAGGCGCGCGCCCTGGGCCTAGAGGTGCTGGGGCTGATCGGCGGCAGTATGCCGGACAATCCAGACCTTCCCACGCGCCTCAACGTGGAGGAGCTGCCCGAGGTCACCGGCACCGAGTACTGGGGGCACATGCCCGAGGGCTGCGGGAGCCTCGACGCGGCCGAATT
>ERZ1029874.29-NODE-29-length-33383-cov-39.990999_pt1 | contig 33383 bp, 30 predicted proteins | sample MGYA00519235_ERZ1029874 | MGnify/ENA primary metagenome ERZ1029874 (study PRJEB33666, sample SAMEA4610926) | skin metagenome | biome: Human-associated habitat; feature: Malodor aspect; material: skin | place: Philippines | collected 2015-08 ...
TGCCGATCATCGACACGAAGTGGCGCGAGCACCTCTACGAGATGGACTACCTCAAGGAGGGCATCGGCCTGCGCGCCATGGCGCAGCGCGACCCGCTGGTGGAGTACCAGAAGGAGGGCGGCGAGATGTTCAACGCGATGAACGAGGCCGTCCAGGAGGAGACCGTGCGCCAGCTCTTCGCCATGCGCAAGCAGTTTGTGCAGCAGGCCGAGGACGCCGCCGCAGGCTCCGCGCCCGCCGAGGGCGGTTCCACGGTGATCTAGCCGCGCCCCGGCGCCTCGGTCAGAGCACCTTGAACGAGACGAGCTTGGCGCCGTCGACCTTCGCCGCGTAGGCGAGCCGGCGGCCCGCGCCGGTGTCGACGGTGCCGAAGTATTCGCCGCCCTCGCGGGCGTGGCAGGTGACAACGCGCACCGGCTGCGGCGCGGGGGCGGCGGCGCGTTTGCGCGCCCTGATGTGGGCGCGCACGGCCGGCGCGAACCGGGCGAGCATCGGGGACGCGCCGCCGTGTGCGCCGAAGGCGGCGTCGAGGGCCTCGCGCACGACGGGGTTCACCGGCGGCGGCTCGGGCGCGGAGCGCGTCGCCGGCGGGGGCTTCTGTGGCTGTGCCTGTGCCTGTGGCTGTGGTGGCGGCGCAGGCAGCGCGCGAGTGGGGGCCTGGGCGGGCACGAGGACCTGGACGTGCCGTTGGCCGGGAGCGGTGTAGTACATGGTGTCTCCTCCGTGGGCTGGTGGCCGCGCGCGGAAAGTCGCGTGCGGCCGGTTCGGGGAGGGGGCGGGCGCTGTGCTGGGTGGGTATCATTGTCCCCGTTCACTGCCGCCCGAGTAAAGGGTGTGCACACTAAAGTACGCAACCAACGAAAGCGGGGACCCGTGCAGGGCTTGATCATCGACTACGCAGGTGTGCTGGACATGAGCGACGAGGACGAGCGCCGCTGGCGGGCCCTGATCGAGGCAGTCAAGGCGAAGGACGTCCCGGTGGCCATCCTCTCGAACGAGGACGGCGACGGCGCGGCCGCGGAGAAGATCCGTGAGTGGGAGTTTAACGGCACCGTCGACGCGGTCGTGCTCTCCGGCGAGATCGGGGCGGAAAAGCCCGAGCGCGCGGCGTTCCAGGCTGCGGCGGACGCGCTCGACGAGGAGCTGAATAACTGCGTCATGGTGGACGACGACATCATGAACATCCGCGCCGCCGTCGAGTATGGGATGATCGGCATCCTCCACACCGCCGTCGACCGCACGGCGGTGGAGATCCAGTCCATCTTCGGCATCGAGGGCGAGTTCTAGTGCGCGTCTACATCCCCGCGACGTTTTCCATGCTCGCTTCGTTGCAGGACAACGGGCTCATCCACGCCCGCAACGGCTGGGCGTTCGCCGCGACCAGTGCGCTGCACGACTTCTTCACCTCGGGCGACGAGGAGGAGATTGAGGCGGTGGCGTTCGACGACGCCGCGCTCGCGTCGATACGCCTGCTCGCGATCGGGGACGAGGAGCGCTTCCCGCACCGCCGCGTGGTCATTTCCGCGGACGTGGAGGCCACGGAGGACCCCGAGATGGGCGAGTCCGTGGTGAAGCTCGCGGGCCCGGTGGAGCTCGAGCAGGTCGCGGCGATCCACGTGGACATCGAGGAGGCGGAGGAGGCGACCGCGAAGGCTATCGAGGTGGTGGACGCGGCGGACCTCGGCGACGAGGACGCGGAGCTGGCCGTGGGCGACGCCCAGGACAACTACATGGCGTTCTACGACCCGAGCGAGCTAGCGTTCCTCGTCGAGCTGCTTTAGCTCCCACTCGTTGTTCGAGTGCAGCGCCTCGAGCAACCCGCGCACCGCGCGCGAGCGGCGGCCGACCGGGGAGTCCGGGTCGAGGTCGTCCCACGCGCACTCCGGGTCGGCGGGCGGGCCGAGGTGCGTGCAGCCGCGCGGGCAGCGCTCGGCCGCCTCGGCGAGGTCCGGGAACACGCCGACGATTTCGTCGGGGGAGACGTGCGCGAGGCCGAACGAGCGGATGCCGGGCGTGTCGATGATCCAGCCGCCGCCCGGCACCTCGAACGCCACCGACTGCGTCGAGGTGTGGCGGCCCTTGCCCACGCCGGACACGGCGCCGGTCTCGCGCTGTGCGTCCGGGACGATGCGGTTGACCAGGGTGGACTTGCCCACCCCGGAGTGGCCGATGAGCGCGGAGACGCGCCCCGCGATGAGCGCGCGCAGCGCCTCGACGCCGTCCTCGACGCCGGTGCGCAAGACCTCCACGCCCATGTCCGCGAGCTCGCGCTCGAAGTCGGACGGGTCGGCGAGGTCCGACTTGGTCACGCACACCACGGGTGTGACGCCGCCGACGAACGCGGCGATGAGCGCGCGTTCGACGAACCCGGTGCGCGGCGGCGGGTCGGCGGCCGCGACGACGATGAGCAGCAGCTGCGCGTTGGCCACGATGATGCGCTCGAACGGGTCCGTGTCGTCCGCCGTGCGCCGCAGGACCGATGTCCGCTCCTCGCGTTTGACGATGCGGGCGAGCGTGTCCTTGCCGCCGGAGGTGTCGCCGACGACGCCGACGCGGTCGCCGACCTCGATTGATGTGCGCTTGAGCTCCCGCGCCCGGGTGCACTGCACCCGCGGGCCCGAGTCCAAGACGACGCCCCAGCGGCCTCGGTCCTTGGCCACGACGAGGCCGAACTCGGCGTCGTCGTGCGAGGGGCGGTTCTTCGACCGGGGGCGCGACCCCTTGCCGGGGCGGATGCGGACGTCCGACTCGTCGTAGTCGGCAAAGCTGCGCCCCGCCATTACTGCGACACCGTGGACACCATGGCCGTCCACATCCGGTCGAACCCGGGGAGTGTCTTCGCCGTGGTGGCGATGTTTTCCACCTCGACGCCCTCGGTGACCAGGCCGACGATGGCGCCGGCGGTGGCCATGCGGTGGTCGTCGTAGCTGTGCCACACCCCGCCGCGCAGCGCCGCGGGGCGGATGCGCAGGCCGTCGGGCAGCTCCTCGCAGTCGCCGCCGAGCGCGTTGATTTCGCGGGTCAGCGCGGCGAGGCGGTCCGTCTCGTGGCCGCGCAGGTGGGCGATGCCGACGAGCTCGCTCGGCGTGGAGGCGCAGGCGGCGAGCGCCGCGACGGTGGGGGCGAGCTCGCCGATGTCGCTCATGTCCACCCGGATGCCGGTGAGGCGGCCCGGCTGCGGCCCGCGCACGCACATGGTGTTGGAGGCGCCCTCGGCCTCGAGCTCCACGTCGCAGCCCATCCTGTCGAGGATCGATTGCATCGTCGCGCCCGGCTGCACGCTGAGCACCGGCCAGTGCGGGATGCGCACGCACCCGCCCGTGACCGCCGCGGCCGCGAGGAACGGCGCGGCGTTCGACAGGTCCGGCTCGATCTCCCAGTGCGTGCCGCGGACCTCCTGGGGGGCGACCGACCACGAGCTGATCGTGGCGTCGACCTCGACCCCGGCGTCGCGCAGCATCTCCACCGTCATCTCAATGTGGGGCATGGACGGCAGCGTCGCCCCTGTGTGGCGCACCTGCACGCCGCGCTCGAAGCGCGCCGCGGCGAGCAGCAGGCCGGAGACGAACTGGGAGGACGCGGAGGCGTCGATCTCCACCGGCCCGCCGTCGGCGCGCCCGGTGCCGTGGACGGTAAACGGCAGCGTCTCGCCCGCCACGGACACCCCGAGGGTGCGCAGGGCGTCCAGGATCGTGGACATGGGGCGGTTGCGCGCGTGCGGGTCGCCGTCGAAAAGCACGGCCCCCTCGGCGAAGGCCGCGACCGCCGGCACGAAGCGCATGACGGTGCCGGCGAGGCCGCAGTCGACGGTCGCGCCGTGGAGCGCGCCCGGGGTGACGCGGATCCTCTCCCCGTCGCGCTCGATGCCGGCACCCATGGAGGCGAGCGCCGCCTCCATGAGGTCGGTGTCGCGCGAGCGCAGCGCGCCCGTGATCGTCGACGGGCCGGAGGCCAGCGCGGAGAGGACGTACGCGCGGTTCGTCATGGATTTGGACCCCGGCACCGCCTGGGTGTGGGTGATCGGGGCCGGATGGTACGGCGCGGGCCACAGTTCGCTCATGGAGGCAATAATAATGGAGCCATGTGTGGACGATTCGTGCTTTTCACTTCCAGTGACGACCTGCTCGCCGAGGTCGGCTCCCTGCCCGGCGTCGCCACGGTCGAGGCGCCGGACGGCACCCCGCCGCCGCGCTACAACATCGCGCCGACGCAGCAGGTGCCGCTCATCAGGATCGAGGGGGAGCAGGCGCGTATCGACGCCGCCCGGTGGGGCCTCCTGCCCTCCTGGAAGAAGGACGACTCGGGCCCGCCGCTGTTCAACGCGCGCGGCGAGACCGTGGCAGAGAAGCCCTCGTTCCGCAGCGCGTTCAAGGCGCGGCGTGGGCTCATGGTGCTCGACGGCTACTACGAGTGGCAGCAGCGCGAGTCCGGCAAGCAGCCGTACTTCGTGCGCGCGGACGAGGGGATGCTCTACGCCGCCGCGCTGTGGGAGACGGGGTGCGACCGCGTCTCCGCGACCATGGTGACCACCGAGGCCGCCGAGAACATGGCGTGGCTACACCACCGCCTCCCGCTCTTCCTCCTGCCCGACGAGGTGCGGCAGTGGGTCGACGGCTCCCCGGAGGAGGCGCTCGAGCTCGTGCACCCGTCGCGGGTGGCGCAGCGGCTCGTGTGGAACGAGGCGGCGCAGGAAGTTGGCGACGTGCGCAACGACTACGCCGAGCTCATGGGAGACGCTGTGGGAATGGGACGCTAGGGTGCGCTGATCTCGGCGAACTGCGCTCCCGCCAGGCTGGCGAGGTCGCCGGGCGCGAGCCGGAGCGAGAGCCCCCGCTGGCCGGCCGAGACGGTGACGGCGGGCAGGTCGGCCACGGAGGCGTCGATAAGCGTGGGCAGCTGCTGAAGGGTGCCGAGCGGCGAGATGCCGCCGACGACGTAGCCGGTGGCGCGCTGGGCCTTGGCGGGGTCCGCCATCTCGGCGCGCTTCCAGCCGAGCGCCTTCGCCGCCGCCTTGAGGGAGAGGTGGCCCGCGACGGGCACGCAGCACACGGCGAGGTCGCGCTCGTGCGCGATGACCAGCGTCTTGAGCACCGCAGCTGGGTCGAGCCCGAGCTCCGTGGCGGAATGCTCGCCGAAGTGGTCCTGGCTGGGGGCGTAGGTGAGTACCTCGTGGGGCACGCCCTGGGCGGCGGTGAGTGCGCGGGTTTTGTCGGCCATGGGGACAGGGTAGCGGGGTGGTGGTGTGGCCCTACAATGGCTGCCATGCCCGAAACCGAGCTCGACCCCGCCGACGCAGGCGCCGACCTGAAGTCGCGCTTCACCGAGGAAGCGATGCCGCTGCTGGACCAGCTGTACGGCGGAGCGCTGCGCATGACCCGCAACCCGCAGGACGCCGAGGACCTCGTGCAGGAGACCTATTTAAAGGCGTACAAGGCGTTCGACAGCTTCAAGCCGGGGACCAACCTCAAGGCGTGGCTGTACCGGATTATGACGAACACGTACATCAACAACTACCGCAAGAAGCAGCGCCGCCCGCTGGTGACCTCCGCGGACGAGGTGACGGACAGCCAGCTGTACACGTCGAGCTCGCACGATTCCACCGGCCTCGAATCCGCCGAGGTGGAGGCGCTGAAGTCCATGCCGAACTCGCAGATCTCGGACGCGCTCAACGCGCTCAACGAGGACTACCGCATGGTGGTGTACTACGCCGACGTGGAGGGCCTGTCGTACAAGGAAATCGCCGACGTCATGGACATTCCCATGGGCACGGTGATGAGCCGGCTGCACCGGGGAAGAAAGCAACTGCGGGAGATGTTGAAGGACGTGGCACACGAACGGGGCATCGGCCTCGACCACGCCGACGGGGCAGCCGCTGCGGCGGCGAAACCGGAGGCTACAACGCAGGACGCGAAGGAGAAGTAATGTCCGCTGGACACGACCACCCGGGCGGCCACGGTTGCGCCGATACGCACCGCCTGTTGTGCGAGCTTTTCAACCCGGAAACCCCGGCGCAGCGCCGCGCGGAGATTAAGGAGGACATCACCTCCTGCCCCGAATGCTTAGCGGTCGCGCAGTCGGAGAGCGACGTGCGCGCGATCGTGCGCGACTGCTGCGCATCGACCCGGGCGCCGGAGCCGCTGCGCCAGCGCATCATCACCTCGATCAGCTCCACCACCGTCTCCTACGCGGATGCGTCCGCGCAGACGACCTATACGGAGACGGTGACGCGGGTGCGTTACCAGTAGCGTTCGCCACCGCCCGCCCCGCCCGCACCGCGCCTGGTGCGGGCTTTTTGCTGCCCGAAACGGGCCTGCATCGCCGCGTTTGTCGACGCGTTCCGCGACGGGCGGCGAGCGGGGGTAATTTTCGGGGGTAGAGGGGGTTGACGTTCCGTTGAACAATCCGCAATCCGTTGAACATTCCGCGTGAGGGGCGAGGGTCAGGCGCGAGGCTGTTCGTTTCTGAGCTACTATAAGTGCGTATAACCAACGGTTAGTGCAGGTCGCGGCGGAGGTTGGGTCGACGTGTAAGAAATTACCTGAGAATGCATAAAATGCATTAGTAGTTTATTGTTCAACAAACCATCTCGCGCCGATGATGGATCGTTCAACAAAGTGGAGAGGCGTCTATTTTCTGTCGCCCGATTGGTGAACAATCGGCAGGCCAGAACGGGTGAAAACGTTGAACAATCCGGAAACTTTGTTCAACGATCCGCCCCGAAAATGCTGGCGTCTCAGTTCGGTTTACCTGCGTATACGCGGTGCATACACTCAGGGGTGTCAACAGAACAAAGCCCCTCGGGGCACAACAGAAGGAGCATCGAGATGCGCGCCAACCTCCGCAACGGCATCGCAGTAGCACTCGCCGCCAGCCTTTCCCTCGCCGGTATGCACACGCCGGCTGCCGCCGATTCCGGCGCCGCTTTCGCGGAACTCGCCCCGATTCGCACGAACACGGCCGTGCTTGAGGACTCCGACCACGACGGCATCCCGGACATCTGGGAGGAGCAGGGCGTTGTCCTCTCCGACGGCACGGAGATCCCCCTGCCGGACTGGGGCGCCGACCCGCACCGCCCGGATCTGTACCTCCAGCTGAACTGGATGAAGTCCGAGTACGACAGCCTCGGCTGCAACGCCCGCGCCGCCGCCGCGTGCGCCGACGCCAACAGGAAGTCCTACGCTCCGAGCGTCGAGACGCTTGAGCAGCTCGTAAAGCTCTTCGACGACCACGGCATCAACCTCCACATCGACGCGGGCGACGTGTACACGAATATCCCGAACTACGGCAAGCGCTTCGGCGGCGAGACGGTCGATTACGCGCCGGTCTACTTCGGGCCCGGCGAGCCGGAGGCGCGCAAGCTCCTCGGCAACATCGACGCCATCGGTGAGCGCCAGAACATCTTCCGCGTGGGCATCATCGGCGACCAGATGCGCCAGGACTCCATGGCCTCGGGCATCGCGCTCGTCGGCGACAACTCCTTCTACGTGTCCAACAACGCGCGGATGACGACGCAGGAGCAGCTGCGCAACTCGATCCTCCACGAGTTCGGCCACACGCTCGGCCTGCGCCACTACGGCGCCGCTGACTACACGACGGACATCAAGAACACGGCGCCGATGCAGGCCGGCTACAAGTCGGTGATGAACTACAAGTACGAGTTCAGCCACTTCGACTACTCCGACCAGCCGTACTTCGCCGACACGCCGGAGGGCAAGCGCTTCGTCCCGGCCGACTGGGACGTGCTGCGCCTGGACAACAGCCGGATCGGCGCCTACGCCGAGTCCATCGGCGCCCGCGCCCACATCGAGGTCGCCGAGGTGAAGGCCGACGACATCGCGCCGGTCAAGGAGATCCCCGCTGAGGAGATCGCGGTGGCCGACGTCCCGGCCGCGGAGAAGGTCGCGGTCGAGGCTCCGGTCGAGGAGATCAAGGCTGCCAAGGCCGACAAGGCGGAGAAGGCCCCGGAGTCCTTCGGCGGCGAGCACATCGACAAGGACACGAAGGTTGAGCAGCAGGCGCCCGCCAAGAAGCAGGTCGAGGAGCAGCCGGCGAAGGCTGAGGCAAAGGCCGAGAAGGCCGAGCAGGCCCAGCACAAGGTGGAGCAGGTGCAGGAGAAGGTGGCCAAGGACGCGCCCGCGGCCAAGGTGAACGTCGCGGCAATCGTCGGCTCGATCGTCGCCCTCCTCGCCATCCTCGGCGCCGGGTTCGCCTTCATGTCCATGCAGTAGGCGCACAACACAAAAGGAAGCGGGCACCTTCCCTCTGCGGAGAGGGGGAGGTGCCCGCTTCCTTTTCGCTACCGTCGCGCTTACGCGTTGGGGCGCTTGCCGCGGTTCGCGCTCTTCTTGCGACGGTCCTTGCGCTTACGACCACGCTTGCTCATGGGGGCCTCCTTGGGGTGTTGTACCGGATACAGGTGTTCTACTGTATCGCCAGTGTCAACGGAGCTGAAAATTAGGCAGACAGGCGGGCGCGGTTACGGGCGCGTGCCTTGTTGCGGCGCTTGAGGGCGCGGCGCTCCTCCTCGGACATGCCGCCCCACACGCCCGCGTCCTGGCCGGTCTCCAGCGCCCACTTCAGGCACTGGGATGTCACGGGGCAGCGGTTGCAGACGAGCTTCGCCTGTGCGATCTGGGTAAGTGCCGGGCCGGAGTTACCGACCGGGAAGAACAGTTCCGGGTCCTCGTCGCGGCAGATTGCTTCATGGCGCCAATCCATTGTGGTGACTCTCCTTTGTCAGTGTCAGTTCATCGGTGTCGGACGTGCAGCCAGACACGCGTGGTCAGAAATGCGCACCACTTAAACACCCACAGTGTGCAGGTGCGTTGCAAACGAAGTTTGATTCCTGGTTCCGGGCGGTAGTTCCCGATGGATGCGGGACCCGTCTTCCGGTTTACCGGGCGTTAACCCTGTGGTGACTTAGGGTTAAGGGCTGTGTAACCAGCCCGTTGTTTTTGCTACCGGGAAATAATGGCACGTTCACCCCGACCTCGCTAGGGTCTGCGAGCAAATTGTGACCCATTTCATAGAAATTTATGGTTGTTTGCTGGTTGCCGCGGTGGGATTTCGCCCAATGCTCCGGGCGAACATGCGCGTTGACGTGGTAAAACACGAGAATCGTGGGGGATATCCAGGGTCAAATCGGACGATTGCTCAGATCCGCGGCGTGGGGCGTGTCGGGCGAGGAGGATAGACTGCTTCGACGTGAACGACGCGAACAGGAACGAGTTGAAGAACGACGCTGCCCGGGCACGCGGGCGCGAAACCGCCAGGCCCGCCGGGGAACCGGCGCAGCCGCCGGCCGTGCTGCGCTACGGCGCCGCCGTGGTCCTGCTGCAGTGCGCGGCGCTGTTCGCCTACGCCATCTTCCTCGTCGTGTCCCAGTTCACCAGCCACGACTCCACGCTCGAATCCGCATCGCCGGCGGCGCACTACGTCAACTTGGGCACTGCGGCGTTCCTCTTCATCGTGTTCGGCTTCGTGGGGCACGCCGCCTGGACCATCCTGCGCGGCGAGCCGCGCGCGACGGGCGCGATCGTGCTCGCCGAGGCGATCCTTATCGGGGTGTCGTTCTACATGTTCCGGGGCGGCGTGCCGCTGCTCGGGGCGGCGACGCTGCTATCCGCGGTGCTCGCGCTCGTCGGCATCTTCCACCCGCAGTCCACCGCGTACAACGAGGCGCGCTACGCGGAGCGCAAGGCGCGTCGTTAAGCGCAGGCCCGTCTTCTAGACGTTGGCCTTGAGGACGACGACCTCGTCCCCGCGCTTTTCCACGATGTTCGCCCCCGCGGAGGCGATGTGGACGGGCCCGGAGTAACTGCCCCGATCCACCGGAATGATCCGGTCCACCGCGTTCTTGTCCCAGTCGACGACCGCGATGCCGCCGTCGGACGCGTACATCAGCTTGTCGCCCGCCGAAAAGCCGGTGCCCAGGGCGCCCTGGAACACCCCGGTCACCCCGAGGGCGGCCGGCTCCATGAGCAGCAGCGAACCGTTCTGCCAGTACGTCATGTGGTGGGGCAGGTCCGCGACCGGGAGGTTGTGGATGATCCCGTCCGCGCCGAGCTCCGGGTTCTCCATGGCGGGCACGGAGGAGGAGCTGATGCTGTTGCCGTCCTGGTTGTAGCCGCGCACCTCCGAGGTCTCCGGGTCGTAGATGGCCGCGGCGTCCTGAGAAATGGCCACGAGGTACGCGTCCGGGCTGATGGAGATGTTCGCCAGGATCTCCGGCTTGCGCGAGTCCTCCGGCGTCGCCTTCTGCAGGCGCAGGTACGAGCCGTCGTTGCACGTCTCGGTCACCGCGACGAGCTCGGTGCGGGTCAGCGCGGAGGTGATGGTGCACTCGTTCGGTTGCATGTCCGGCTCCTGCTTCGCCTCGACGCGGCCGTACTCGACCGTGCGCACGAGGTCGGAGCGCCACACCTCGAGCCGGTCCGACGCGGCGTAGCCGACGCGGTCATTGGAGGCGAGGCGCACCACGTCATCCGGCGCGATCGCGGAACGGGTGCCCGCGTACTGGCCCGTCTTCGCGTCGATGGCGACGACGTCGCCGCAGCCAGCGTGGTTGCGGTAGACCGCCACCACCTTGTCCCAGGCCTGCTCCACCAGGCAGAGGTCGTTCGGGCGCTTATACGTCCACGCCGTCTCGCCGTCGGGCGTCGTCGCGGTGATCGTGTGGTCGTTGTACGTGATGATGAGGCCGTTGGCCACGAGCGGCTGGTCGCGCCCGGAGGTGTCCGGCAGCGTGAAGCCCTCGCTCACGGAGGACGGAACGACCGCGAGCTGGCCGTAGTCCTCGTGTGCTTCGGCGGACGGCGAGAGGTGGGCGCTACGCACCGGTGCGGTGACAAACGCCGTGCCAAGCAGCAGGGTGGAAACGCCTGCGATCACTGCGGTGGCGATGAGGTCGCCGCGGGTGCGGCGCAGTGGCTTATTCAACGCCGTTTCCTTCCTTTCAGCTGTGGAGAGCGTGCTCCGAGCACTTTACGCGGGCTGCCCACGCGGCCCGACGCCGAGTCCGGGATGGCGAGCGCCGCGAACATGTCCGGGGAGGTGGAGAACCACTCGGGCAGCGCCCCGGTGCCGAGGGCGAGCTCGTCGTCGATGGCCTCCCACTTGCGTGTTTCGTCGTACCCGACGAGCGTGATCGCCGTGCCGGTGCGGCCGGCGCGCCCCGTCCTGCCGATGCGGTGGACGTAGGTCATCGGGTCGTCCGGCGTCTGGAAGTTGATCACGTGGGTGACGTCGTCGACGTCGATGCCGCGCGCCGCGACGTCGGTGGCCACGAGGATCTCGGCGGTATCGCCGCGGAACGCGTCGAGCGCCGACTCGCGGGAGCTCTGGCCGAGGTCGCCGTGCACGGCCGCGACGGAGAACCCGCGCGCCGCGAGATCGTCCGCCAGCTCGGCCGCAGAGCGTTTCGTGCGCGCGAAGATGATCGTCTTCTCGCGGCCTTCCGCCTGGAGGATCCGCGCCACGACCTCGGGCTTATCCATCTTGTGCGACTTGAACGCCACCTGCCGCGTCGTCGCGTGGGTCTGCGCCGCGTCGTCCGCCTCGGCGCGGATGTGCACGGGCTTGCGCATCTTCTCCCGGGCGAGGGCGAGGATGGGCCCGGGCATCGTCGCGGAGAACAGCATCGTTTGCGCCTGCGTATCGACGTGGGACCAGAGGGCCTCAATGTCCGGGAAGAAGCCCATGTCGAGCATCTCGTCCGCCTCGTCGAGCACGAGGATGGCCACGTTGTCGAGGCGGAGCTCGCCCCGCTGCTCAAGGTCGAGCAGGCGCCCCGGTGTGCCCACGACGACGTCGGCACCGCGGTGGAGCACCTCGATCTGCTCCTCGTACGGGCGGCCGCCGTAGATGGTGGCCACGCGGACCGGGGTGAGCTCGGCCGCGCGCTCGAGGTCCTCGCCGACCTGCACCGCGAGCTCGCGTGTGGGCACGACGACGAGGGCGCGGGGCGTGCCGTCGAGCTCGGCGATGTCCGCGTCGTCGAAGACGCGGTCGAGCAGCGGGACGCCGAAGCCGTAGGTCTTGCCCATCCCGGTGCGGGCCTGGCCGATAAGGTCGCGCCCGCTCAGTGCGATCGGCAGCGCGAGCTCCTGGATGGCGAACGGGCGGGTGATGCCCTGGCGGGCGAGCGCGTCGGTGATCTCGACGGCGACGCCGAGGGAGGCAAACGTCGGCGCGGCGGCCTCGGAGGACGTCGCGCTGTCGTGTTCGCTCTCGGCAGAATAAGGCACGCGACCATCTTAACCGCCGGCCGTTACAATGGGCCCACTGCGAGCGGGTGAGCGCACCCGCCCCGTCGCAACAAGTAAGGACAGTGAGAATGGACATCAAGATCGGGCTCGCCGACAGCCCCCGTGAACTCGTGATCAAGCTCCCCGAGGGGCAAGACGATGTGCTCTCCACCGTGGAACAGGCGATCTCGGGTGGTCAGCCGACGCTGAAGCTCGAGGACGCCAAGGGCCAGCGCTACCTGATCCGCACCGAGCGCATCGTCTACGTGGAGCAGGGCACCGCCGCGGCCCGAACCGTCGGCTTCATGCGCTAAATTACCCATTCATGGCACAACGGCACGGCGCACACGAGCAGGGCGGCAGCCGGCGCGCCCGCCACGAAGACGGCGCGGCCCGGCGAGGCGAGGACCCCGCCGACGATTTCGGGGACTGGTTCGACAGCTGGGAGCTCGACGGGCCGGACGGGCCCGACGCCGCCGCGGGGGAGAAGGGTGGCACGGATCGCGCCGGTCGTGCGCCGCGCCGGCGCAGGGAGGAGCGCCCCGAGGAAGGGCGCCTCGTCGCGTTCGCTCGCGAGTACGGGTGGCGTGCCTACGCGGTGCCGGTGCTCGCCGTGATCACGGTCTTCGTGCTCATCAACATGTTCCAGAACCCCGATGACGAGGCGATCGCCCGCGTCGGGGAAACCGGCATGCAGGCAGCGCCGCCCTCTGCCGGGCAGGTGGGCCGGACGGATCCGACGCTCGAGCCGGCGAAGATCGCCGAGGGCGAGTTCGACCCGCACGACCTCCCGCCGGGCGGGCCGTACACGACAGCCGGCCAGGGCACCTTCTACGAGGTCGGCGTCCCCGGGGCGAGCGCCGGGCAGGGCACCGAAACGGTGGTGCGCTACAGCGTCGAGGTCGAGCACGGCATCGACGCCTCCGGCTACGGCGGGGACCAGTCCTTTGCCAAGATGGTCGACGCGACGCTGGCAGATCCGCGCGGGTGGATCAATGACCCGCGCTTCCGCTTCGAGCACGTCACCGACGCCGATTCCCCGACGGTGAAGATCCGCCTCACCTCGCTGGACACCACCGCCGAGCTGTGCGGCGCGGCGCTGGGCACCGAGACAAGCTGTCGGACCACGATCACGGGCGATGACACCGTGATCATCAACGAGTCGCGCTGGGTGCGCGGCGCGGTCCCGTTCCAGGGCGACATCGGCAGCTACCGCCAGTACGTGATCAACCACGAAGTCGGCCACGCCCTCGGGTTCGCCGACCATGTGCCGTGCCCCGAGCCGAACGCGCTCGCCCCGATCATGATGCAGCAGACCCTGAGCCTGAATAACGCCCAGCTCCGCGAGATGAGCCCCGAGGGGCCGTACCCGGACAACCAGGACACCTGCCGCGCCAACCCGTGGCCGTACCCGCGCCCGGCGGTGCTGTAGGCGGGTGAAAGCGATGCGTAACGCGGCGCCCGAACTGCCCGCCCACGTGCTCTCGGCCTTCCAGCTGGACGGCACCGAGGGGGAGCCGCTCGGATGGGCGTGGGGCGGCGGCACGAGGTTCGGCCGCGCGGTGGTCTCGCCCGCCAGCGCGGCGTCCGCGTGGTCCGGCAAGGTGCGCGAGAAGATCGACTCCGGCGCCGCGCTGCGCGTGGCCAGGCCGGTGCGCGCGACCGACGGCCGCCTCATCGTGGGCGGCTACACCGCCACCGAGTTCGCGGAGGGTGAGCCGAGGCAGCGTATCGACGAAGCCGTGGCCGCCGCCCTGTACTTCGACGACGCCATGTCCCCGTTCGACCCGCCCGCGGACTACCGCGGCGAGCCCCGGGCCGAGGCCGACCGCGCGGTGTGGCGCGACGCGCCCAGCGCGCCGGGCGGAGTCGTTGCCCACCTCGATTTTCTCTCGTGCCTGCTCTTCGCGGGCGACGGGCCGGCGACGCTGACGGACATCGTCCCGTCGGCGGGTCTGCGCCCGCGCGGCTACACGGCGGCGATCGTGCTCGTCGACGGCCTGTTGGCCGGGGCGGTCGACGCGGCGATCATCGACCGCTGGGCGCACGTCCCGTCCTTGCGCGACCTCGCGCAGCGCGCGTTGGACTACCGCGTGAGCTGCGTGGCTCCGGCGTATGCAAACATGCGTTCGAAAATCGAGTGGGTCGGCTCGCTGCTTGTGTCGGACTGACCTGACACAATCTTGTCCATGCTCAATTCGCACCCGTCGCCGGTCCCCCCGGCGGCCCTTGAACCGAAGGCGTACCTCGTTCCCCGCCAGCGGCCGTCGGTCGCGCGGGCGTGGGACGTGGAGCTGCCCACCGCCGGCACGTGGAAGGTCACCGGCGCCCCGGGCTCTGGCGTGTCCAGCTTCCTGGTGGATACGGCGGCGGCGGTGACGCGTCGTCACGCGGAGGCGGGAGCGGGAGACCCCGGCGGAGTCCTCGTGCTCACCGATAACAAGGCGTCGGCGGCCCGGCTGCGCGCCGAGCTGTCCGAGACGCTTGCCGACACCGGCTACGTCGCAGACGAGCCGATGGTGCGCTCCGTGCACTCGCTCGCGTTCGCCATCGTGCGTAGCAGCGTGGACGAGGAGGTGCGGCTCATCTCCGGCGCGGAGCAGGACGCTGTGATCCGCCAGCTGCTGCAAGGCCACGCCGAGGACGGCACGGGCGAGTGGCCTGCGGAGCTGCGTCCCGCGCTGCCGATGGTGGGGTTCGCCCGCCAGCTGCGCGACTTCCTCCTGCGCGCGGTGGAGCGCGGCCTCGGCCCGGAGGACCTCGAGCGGCTCGGCGCCGCCCACGGCATCCCGATCTGGTCGGCCGCGGGGAGCTTCCTGCGCGAGTACCAGCAGGTGATGGCGCTGTCCGGGGCGCGGAGGCTCTCGGCCTCGGAGCTGGTGGACGCGGCGCTTCGGCTGCCGCTGCCGCGGGCGTGGCACACCGTCATCGTGGACGACGCGCAGCACCTCGCGCCCGCCTCGGCCGAGCTCGTCTCGCGCCTCATCGGTCAGGCGGACCTCGCCGTCGTGGGCGGCAGCCTCGAGCAGTCCGTCTACCACTTCCGCGGCGCGTCGCCCGCCTTCTTCCGGGGACTCAACGGGATGGGCCACGAGGTCATCGACCTCGGGGCGACCCGGCGCACGCCGGAGCCGTCCGTGGCCATCGCACCGGACGCGGGGACGGAACTCGGGCTCGTCGCCGACACCCTGCGACGCGCCCACCTCGAGGACGGCGTCGCGTACCGGGACATGGCGGTCGTCGTCCGCTCGGCGCCGCTGCTCGAGCCCGCGCGCCGCGCGCTTTTGCGCTCCGGGGTGCCGGTGGCGATCGACCAGACGGATCTCGTGCTCAGTGAGCAGCGCATCGTCGCCTCGCTCCTGCTCGCCGTGCGGGCCCTCTACAGCGACCTCACGGCAGCCGAGTGGCGCGAGCTACTCCTCAGCCCCGTCGGCGGCACGGACCCGGTGACCCTGCGCAGGCTTATGCGAGGGCTGCGGCGGTGGAAGCCGGAGCAGCGGGCAGAGGAGACCTTGCGCGAGCTGCTCCGGGCGCCCAGCGGGCTGCCGGACTTCGGCACCGTGCTCACGGACCGGGAGCTGGGCATCCTCGCCCGCATCCGCGGCACGGTAGACGCGGGTGCGGCGGCGCTCGCGGACGGCGGCAGCGTCGAGGAGGTGCTCTGGGCGCTGTGGGAGGCAACCGGGTTGTCGAACCACCTGCTCGCCACGGCGCTGCGCGGCGGCGCCGCGGGGTCGCAGGCAGACCGCGACCTGGACTCTGTGATGGCGCTGTTCGACGCGGCCGGCGATTACACGGAGCGCCGCCCGTCGGCGGGCATCGAGTCGTTCGTGGACTCCATTACCGAGCAGGAGTTACCGAGTGGTGTGCGCGACCGGCGCAGCGCCACCCCGGACGCGGTGCGCCTGCTCACGGCGCACGGCGCGGTGGGGCGCGAGTACCGCCGGGTCATCGTCTGCGGGGTGCAGGAGATGACCTGGCCGAGCATGGGGGAGACCGGCTCGCTCTTCCGCCAGGAAGACCTCGTGGACTTCGTGGACGGGGGCGTCGACCCGGCGGTGCCGGTGTACCACGCCGGGGAGCGGCTCGCGGAGGAGCGGCGCTTGTTCACCGTCGCCACCAGCCGCGCGACGGAAAAGCTGCTCGTGACGGCGGTGGAAAACCCGGATAGCGAGGAGGCGGAGCAGCGCTCCCGCTTCGTCGAGGAGTTCTGCGCCGAACGCGACGTTGAACCCGCGCACGTGGAGCTCGCCAGCAGCCCGCAGGGCGCGGCGGGGGAGAGCGCAACCGTAACGGTGCGCGTGCTCGCGCACGACGACCTCGTCGCCGAGTTCCGCCGCGTGCTCACGGACCCCGCGAGCAGCGAGCGCGACAAGACCCAAGCCGCCCGCCAGCTGGCCAGGCTCGCCGAGGCGGGGGTGCTGGGCGCGGACCCGGAGCAGTGGTGGTCGACCACGGAGGCGTCGACACGCGAACGCGTCAAGGGCGGCCGGGCGCTCTCGCCGTCGCGGATTGAGAGCCTCCTCGAGTGCCCGATGCGGGCGGTGCTGGTGCGTATGTCCGGGCTCGACGAGACCCTGCAGATGGTGTACGGCTCGATGGCGCACGCGTACTTCGAGGCGCTCGGGCGCGGCGTCGACCCGGGCACCGCGCGGCGCGCCGCGGTCGCCGCGCGCCGCGCCGCCGACGCCGCCCCGGCGTGGAAGGCGGAGCGCGACATCGCGGATTTCGAGGCGATGCTCGAGCGCACCGAGGGATGGCTCACGGCGAGCCGCTCTGCGTTTGAGCAGGTGGCGGTAGAGGCCGAGGTGGACGTCGAGGTGAGCGAGCACGCGAGCATCCGCGGGCGACTCGACCGCCTGGAGCGCGAGGAGAGTGGCGCGCTGCACATCGTGGACCTGAAAACCGGCGCGACCCCGCCGACGGCGGCGAAGACCGCCGACAACGCGCAGCTCGCGGCGTACCAGCTGGCGCTGTCGAAGGGCGTGATCGCGGGGGACAAGGTGACCACGGCGTCGGCGTCGGACACGCCCCTCGAGGTTGGCGGCGCGGTACTGGTCTACCCGGCCCCGAAGCGGGCCAAAGCGGCCACGCGCGAGCAGGCGCCGAAGACCGAGGACGAGCTCGCGGCCTTCGCGGCGGCGATCGACGGCCTGCCGGAGGAGATGCGGGGGCCGACGCTCCTCGCCACGACGGGCGACCACTGCGAGCGGTGCGAAGTGCGGGCCCTGTGCCCGGTGCAGCCGGAAGGAGCAACGATCACTCATGGCTAACCCCAACGAACCGATGTCGCCGGTGTTACTGTCGCGCTACCTCGGCCAGCCGTACCCGCCGACGCCGCAGCAGGCGGACGTAATCGGGGCGGAGACGGGCCCGCTGCTCGTGGTGGCGGGCGCCGGAGCCGGCAAGACCGAGACCATGGCCGCGCGCGTGGTGTGGCTCGTCGCCAACGGCTACGTCCGGCCGGACGAGGTGCTCGGCCTCACCTTCACCCGGAAAGCCGCGCACGAGATGGGCAAGCGCATCCGCGACCGGCTGGGCGCGCTCGCGAGCAACACGGAGCTCATCCGCCGCCTCGACCCGTCGGGGGAGCTCGCCGAGACGCTGCAGATCATCGCGCCGACCGTGGCCACCTACGACTCCTACGCGGGCACGCTCATCCGCGAGTACGGGCTGCTCGTCCCGGTGGAGCCGGACGCCCGGCTGATCACCGACGCGGAGCTGCACGCGATTGCGACGGATGTCGTGACCAACTACGCCGGCGGGGTGATCTCCGAGTTCGGCACGAACGTCACGCTGAACACCGTGGTCGACAACGTGCTCGAGCTGTCCACGGCGATGGGCAACGAGCTCGCCGAGCCGGACTGGGTGCGCGAGCACGCCAGGGACTTCCTCGCCGAGACGGAGGCGTACCCCAAGGGGCCGCGGGCCAGGGTGGAGTTCAACCAGACGCTCACCGGGTGGCGCGCGCGCCAGGAGGAACGCATCTTGTACCTACCCCTGGTCGACGCGCTCAACGCGGAACTGCGCCGCCGCGGGGTGGTCACATTCAACGAGCAGATGTCGGTGGCGGCGAAGCTCGCGCGCGACCACGCGAGCGTGGGCGAGTCGCAGCGTGCCCGCTTCCGCGTGGTCATGCTCGACGAGTACCAGGACACCTCACACGCGCAGCGCGTGCTGCTGCGCAGCCTGTTCGGCGACGGCGCCGACCCCGGCCTAACGGTCACCGCGGTGGGCGACCCGATGCAGGCGATCTACGGGTGGCGCGGCGCGACGGTGGCGAACCTGCAGGCGTTCCCCGAGGATTTCCCGTCCTCCACCGGCCCGGCGCCGGTGAAGCAGCTCACCACCTCCTGGCGCAACCCGCCCGAGGTGCTCGCGCTCGCGAACGGGGTCTCCGACGCCATCCTCGGCACCGGCGCCGCCCGCGCCGTCGCCCCGCTCGAGGCACGCCCGGGCGCGGGCGCGGGCGACGTCACGCTTGGGTTTTTCACCGACCAGGGCGCCGAGATCGAGTTCGTCGCCGACGCGCTCGCGGAGGAATACCGCGCCGCGGAGGCGGCCGGCAGGCCGTTTTCCGCCGCCGCGCTCGTGCGCAAGAACCGCCACTCGCACCTCATTGCCGAGGCGCTGGAGGAGCGCGGCGTGCCGTACGAGATCGTGGGGCTGGCGGGACTGCTCGACGTCCCGGAGGTGGCCGACACCGTCGCGGTGGCGACGATGCTCGTGCGCCCGGATGACACCGCGGCCGCGCTGCGCATCCTCGGCGGGCCGGCGGTGGGTCTCGGCCTCGCCGACATCGACGCGCTCGCCAGCCGCGCGCGCAACCTCGCCGGCGCGCACCAGCCGCGCGAGACCGCGCCGGGCGACGCGGAGGAACGCTACGCCACGCAGCTCGCCGAACTCGTGGCGCGCGCCGCCGAGATCAGCGCGAGCACCGACCGCGCCGAAGGGCTCGCCGACGCGCTGGCGGACCTCGGCGAGCCGGAGCGCTACAGCGAAGAGGGGCTGCGGCGGATGCGCGACACCGCGGCGAAGCTGCGCTGGCTGCGCACCCACAGCCTGGGCAAGCGGCTCAGCGACCTGTTCGCGGACATCATCGACGTCTTCGGCATCCGCACCGAGGTCCTCGCGTGCGGCGGGACGGCGGGCGCCGTCCACCTCGACCGCCTGCTCGAGGAGGTCGCGGCCTATCCGGGCGCGAGCGTGGAAGGGCTGCTCAACTACTTCGACCTGGCGCGCGAGCACGAGGACGGCCTTGCCCCGGGAAACGTCACGGTGCGCGAGGATCGCGTGCAGATTCTCACCGCCCACAAGGCGAAGGGGCTCGAGTGGGACACCGTCGCGGTGCTGCACGCCGACGCGGAGACGTACAAGGCGAAGACGGAGACGTTCCTCACCCTGGTGCCCCGCCTGCCGACCGAGACGTTCGGCGACCCGGAGGTCTACGAGGTGTTCGCCGAGGTGGAGAACCGGACCGACTTTGAAAAGGCGGCCAACGCCTGGAAGCAGACGGTGGGCGACGAGCTCGCGGAGGAGACGGCGCGGCTGTTCTACGTCGCGGTCACCCGCTCGGCTCACCGCCTCATCGTCACCGGCTCGCGCTGGCGCGACGGCGCAACCAAGTCGGCGGCGCCGTACGAGCACTTCGAGAAGATGCGCACGCGTATCAGCGACGCGTGCGTTGCCACGTGGGACGACGGAGCCGACGCGGCGGAGTCCGCGGACGACGGCGACACCACCGGTCAACGCGCCGATGCGGGTGACGACCGCGGCGCCGAGGAGCAACGCGCGGGCAGGTGGCCTAACTACGGGCCGTCCGCCGCCGATGCCGCGGCGGCCGACGCGGTACGCGAGGCGCAGCGGCAGCTGCCCGACTACGCCGCCGGCGAGCTCTACGAGCTGTGGGAGCGCGACGTCACCGCGCTCATTGAGGAGTACGAGGCGGCGCAGGCCGGCGACGTCGCCGTGGAGATGCCGGGCGAGCTGACGGCGTCGGACGTCGTCGCGCTCAAGGCGGACCCGGCACAATTCGCCCGCCGCGCGCGCCGTCCGGTGCCGTTCAAGCCCAACACCTACGCCAAGCGCGGCACCGCCTTCCACGAGTGGCTCGAGGAGTTCTACGGCGCGCGCCCACTACTCACCGAGGACGAGCTACCCGGCGGGGACGAGGCGGACGTGGACCGCGCGACGCTCGAGCGGCTGAAGCGCAACTTCGAGGCCAGTGAGTGGGCCGGGCGCACCCCCGCTTTCGTGGAGCACCCGTTCGAGCTCGCGCTCGGCAACGCCGTGGTGCGCGGGCGCATGGATGCGGTATTCGAGGACGCCGACGGCTGGGTCGTGGTGGACTGGAAGACGGGGGAGAAACCCCGGCGTGACAGGATGGAATCCGCGAAACTGCAACTGGCGGTCTACCGTGAGGCGTGGAAGCGCATCGCGGGCGACGGTAAACCGGTGCGGGCGGTGTTTTTCTACGTCCGCACGGGCGAGACTTTCGCGCCGCGGGACTTGCCGGACGCAGACCAGCTCGAGGCCCTGCTCGGGTCGACGGCGGCCGGCGAGCCGAGCGGCGAGTAAAGCAGCGAAGTGGACAGGAGCGGGCGCGGACACCGCGAGGAGGACAGCAAATGAAAATGCGGCGCATCATTTCGTGGCACTCGGACGAATCCGACCTCGAGATCCCCGTCCACCGCCTCCTCGACGTCGTCAGCATCCCCACCGCGGTGCGTGCCACCCCGTGGTCGCTCATGGCCCGCCGCTTCGCGTACGCGCTGGCGCTCATCATCGCCATCGCGTTCGTCTCCTACCTGGACAAAGGCGGCTACTCCGAAGACCTCACCTTCATCGACGCGCTGTACTACTCGGCGGTGACGCTGTCCACCACCGGCTACGGCGACATCACGCCGGTGACGCAGTCCGCCCGCCTCGTCAACATCTTCATCATCACCCCGGCCCGCGTGGCCTTCCTCATGCTCCTCGTCGGCACGACCCTGTCCGTGCTCACCGAGGACTCCCGCAAGACGCTCCAGATCCAACAGTGGAGGAATTCCGTGCGCAACCACACCATCGTCATCGGGTACGGCACGAAAGGCCGCTCCGCGATCGACGCACTCCTCGCCGGCGGCGCGTCCCCGTCGTCCATCGTCGTCATCGACCCGGACCCGAACGCCCTCGCCGTCGCCGAGAAGCGTGGCCTGGTCACCGTCCACGGCAACGGCACGAAGTCTGACGTGCTGCGCGTCGCGGCGGTGAGCCGCGCCCGGTCCGTCATCGTCGCGCCGTCCTCGGACGACACGGCGGTGCTGATCACGCTGTCGGTCCGCGAGCTCGCCCCGAGCGCGATGATCGTGGTCAGCGTGCGCGAAAGCGAGAACCAGCACCTGCTCATGCAGTCGGGCGCGGACTCGGTGATCGTCTCCTCCGAAACCGCGGGCCGCCTGCTCGGCATCGCCACGGTCACCCCGCCGGTGGTGGAGATGATGGAAGACCTGCTCAGCCCCGACGAGGGCTTCGCCGTCTCCGAGCGCCAGATCGCGGACGACGAGGTCGGCGCGAACCCCCGCCACCTCGCCGACATCGTGCTCGGCGTCGTGCGCTCCGGCGAGCTCTACCGCATCGATTCCCCGGAGGCGGAAACCGTCGAGCCGGGCGACCGCCTGCTTTACGTGCGCATGAACGGCAGCGACGCCGCGCGCCAGGAGTAGCGCCGTGCACCTGCCCATCGACACCGCGGGCCGCTTCCCGGTCGACACCGCCGGCGAGCCGTTGCTTTACGACGTCGTCCCGCCCGCCGCCGCCCCCACCCACACCGTGCGCATCGCGCCCGGCGTGGACGCGGTTCGCATCACCGGCTGGAACGCCGAGGACCTCGCGCCGCGCACCGGCGACGCGCGCACCCACGCCGACCACCCGCTGGCGGCGCGCGCCGTCGGCCTGCTCGACGCGCGGGAACGTACCCGCTTCGACCCGGCCGACGGGTCTGCGGTGACCTGGGGCGAGGCCGGGATCGTCGCGCGCGGGGCGTCCGGCACGCCGATCTTCCCGCGGCTCGACCCGTGCGTCATCGGCGTCGTGGAAAGCGAGGACGGCGAGCGCATCCTGCTCGCCGAGCATCGCCGCCGCCCCGGCTTTTTCACGCTCGTGGCCGGCTACGTCGACGTCGGGGAGTCCATCGAGGCCGCGTTCGCCCGCGAGGTGCTCGAGGAGACCGGGCGCCGCGTCGGGGACGTCGCCTACGTCGAGTCCCAGCCGTGGCCCTCCTCGGGCGCGCTCATGCTCGGCATGACGTCGCGCACCGCGGACGTCGACGCGCAGGCGCCGACCGACGGGGAGCTCGCGCGCACCCGGTGGGCGAGCCGGGAGGAGCTGCCGGGGCTCGACCTCGCGGCGCACGGCACGATCGCGCGCCGGCTCATCGACAGGTGGGCGGGACACGACACACGAAAGGCGGGGACATGGCGATAGACCTCAGCGTGCTGGATGCGGACCAGCGCGTGGCCGCGGAGGCGCCGCGCGGCCCGGTATGCATCCTGGCGGGCGCCGGCACGGGCAAGACGAGGACGATCACGTACCGCATCGCGAACATGATCGACAGGGGGCAGGTCGCGCCGAACCGCGTGCTCGCCGTGACGTTCACCAAACGCGCGGCGGGGGAGATGGCGGACCGCCTGCGCTCCATGGGCATCGGCGGGGTGCAGGCGCGCACGTTCCACTCCGCCGCGATGCGCCAGCTGCAGTACTTCTGGCCCCAGATCGCCGGGGACCTGCCGTGGAAGGTCCTGGACAACAAGTTCCCGTACGTCGCCCGGGCGGCCCGCGCCGCGGGGCTGGACACGGGCAAGGACATGGTGCGCGACCTGCTTTCGGAGATCGAGTGGGCGAAGGCGAGCGTCATCGGCCCGGACGATTACGTCCAGCGGATCGGCGAGTCGCCGCGCACCCCGCCCGCCGACGTGGCGAAGGTCGCACAGGTCTACCGCCTCTACGAGGAGGCGAAGACGAGCCCGGACGGGATGCTGCTCGACTTCGACGATCTGCTGCTCCACGTCGCGGGCGCGCTCGAGAACGCGCCGGCGGTGGCGGAGGAGTTCCGCGCCCAGTACCAGTCGTTCGTGGTGGACGAGTACCAGGACGTCACCCCGCTGCAGCAGCGCGTGCTCGAGGGGTGGCTGGGCACCCGCGACGACCTCACCGTCGTCGGCGACGCGAACCAGACCATCTACTCGTTCACGGGCGCGACCCCGGATTACCTGCTGAATTTCTCGCGGACGTACGGGCACGCGACCGTCGTCAAGCTGCAGCGCGACTACCGCTCGACCGTGGAGATCACGGAGCTCGCTAACACCGTCATCGGCAAGGCGAGCGGGCGCGTGGCCGGCACGCGGCTCGAGCTGCAGGGGATGCGCGGCCACGGCCCGGAGCCGCAGTTCCGCGGGTTTGACGACGAACCTTCGGAGGCCCGCGCGGTCGCGGCGGAGGTGCGCAAGCTGCTCGACAGCGGCGTGCCCGCCCGCGAGATCGCCATCCTCTACCGCATCAACGCGCAGTCCGCCGCGTTCGAAGCGGCGCTCGCGGACGAGGGGATCGTCTACCAGGTGCGCGGCGGCGAGGGGTTCTTCCAGCGCGCGGAGATCCGCGATGCCCTCGCCCAGCTCGTGCGCGCCGCGAAGCGCACGGACCTGCCGAGCGATCCCGTCGTCGTCGCGCGCGCAGCCCTCGCCCCGCTCGGCCTGACTCCCACCGAGCCGGAGGGTGCGCAGGCCCGCGAGCGCTGGCAGGCGCTCAGCGCGCTCGTGGACCTCATCGAGGAGATCGTGCGCTCCCAGGAGGCCTCGACGCTGCCGGAGGTGCTCGTCTCGCTGCGCCGGCGCGCGGACGCGAAGCAGCCGCCCGCCGTCGACGGGGTGACCCTGGCCAGCCTCCACGCCGCGAAGGGGCTCGAGTGGGACGCGGTCTTCCTCGTCGGCTTGGTGGAGAAGACGCTGCCGATCTCGCACGCGATCAAGGCGGGCGACGACCAGGTGGAGGAGGAGCGGCGACTGTTCTACGTCGGCGTCACCCGCGCCCGCGAGCACCTGCACCTGTCGTGGTCGCTCGCGCGCCAGGAGGGCGGGCACAAGAACCGGTCGCGCTCGCGCTTCCTCGACGGGCTCGTCCCGCAGCTCGACGTCGAGCAGTCGCCGCAGCGGCTCAAGCGCAACAAGCGTTGCCGCGTGTGCGGCAACCCGCTGGCCACGCCCGCGGACAAGGCGCTGGGCAGGCACGAGTCATGCGAGCCGGGGTACGACGAGCGCGTGCTTGCGGCGCTCAAGCGGTGGCGCCTCGAGCTCTCGCGCGCCGCGAACAAGCCCGCCTACGTGGTGTTCTCGGACGCCACGCTCATGTCGATCGCGGAGGCGATGCCGGCGAGCGAGGCGGAGATGCTCGACATCTCCGGCGTCGGGCCGGTGAAGGTGGAGCAGTTCGGCGCCGGGGTGCTCGGCGTGCTGGCGCAGTTCCGCTAGTAGCAGCTCGGGCAGTCGGGGTGGGGCGGCAGCGTCTCCGCCCGCACCGGCACCTGGCCGTACGGGTCGACGGTGACGAGGTGCCCGGGCCCGACCGGGCCGGTGCCGACGCCGGGCGGGTCCGGCATCCCCGCGAGCTTGCGCGCCACGAGCACCGCGGCCGCGGCCCCGGCGGCGAGCGAGACCGCCTCGGTGTCGGCAGCGAGCGGGGCCCGCTCCACCACGATGTTCCAGTTCGGGTCCCGGTCGAGGTGATAGTGGCGGGCGCAGACGGGGCACGGCCCGCCCGGCGCCGCCACGGGGCCGACGAACACGCGGGCGTCGACCTGCGTGACGGGCACGATCGCCCCGCTGCGGTTGCTGGCCAGGGCGTTCACATCGTCGAGAAGCGCGGCGCAATTCACGGCGATGAGGGGCAGGGTCGGCTCTTGGCGCAGGACGAAGCGGGCGAGCGCCTCGCCCCGCAGCGGGGCGCGCACCTCGAGGCCGGCGAGCTCGAGGCCGGTGCGCACCTGCGCGGCCAGCTCGCCGTGCCCGACGGTGAGCACGGCGGGGGAGCGCACCGGGACGAGGATGCGGTAGGAAACGAGGTCGTCGATGAGGCTGCGCGCCGCGTCGGGGCCAACCACCGAGGCGGCCGCCTCGACGGCGCGTCGCAGCGTCTTCGGCCGCGCGAGGCCCTGCAGCACGGGCACGAGCTCGCGCGCGGCGGGCGTGGTGATCATGCCGGTGCGCGTGGCGTCCGCGCCGAATTGGACGATGGTCGGCGCGCGCAGAAACGGGCGCACCCCGGGCGCGAGCCTGATCCGGTCGTGGTCGTTGAGTATCACAGTCATCTCCCCCCCCGACCGCGCATCCTACAATCGGTCGCCATGGCAGGCAGCGTGAACGAGACACCGGGCGGGATGGAGTACCGCGTGATCCGCTCCGCGCGCAGGTCGCGGACGGTGCAGGCCCGCGTCGTGGGCGGCGTCGCGGAGATCCGTATCCCGGACCGGTTCACCCCGGCGCAGGAGCGCGCGGCCGTCGAGGAGATGCTGGCGAAGCTCTCCCGGAAATCGACGTCGAGCCTGCGTAGCGACGCCGACCTCCGGTCCCGCGCCGAGACCCTCAACCGCACGGTGCTGGACGGCCGGGCCACCGTGGGGTCGATCCGCTGGGTGTCCAACCAGTCGGCCCGCTGGGGGTCGTGCACCGTGTCCACGGGGGAGATCCGCATCAGCGACCGGCTCAGCGGATTACGTGCTCGACGCGGTGGTCGTGCACGAGCTCACGCACACGTTCATCCCCGGCCACAGCGCGGAGTTCTACGCGTGGGCGGACCGGGTGCCGCACGCGGAGCGGGCGAAAGGCTACCTCGAGGCGTACCAACGCTTCGGGTGAGCGCGCCCCTACAGCGCCGCTACAGCGCCGCTACAGACCCGCTACAGCTCGGTGCCGTCCTGGCTGCCGTCGTCCTTGCCGTCGCCCTCTTCGCGCTTGAGCTCCGGGTTGTCACGCAGCTCCTGCTCGAGCTTGGCAAACTCGTCGTCGAGGTCGGTGTCCGGCGCGTCGTCGAGCAGCGTGTCGATGAAGGCGGCGGGGTTGTCCAGGTGCTCCGCGGTGGGCAGGAAGTCCGGGTGGTCCCACACCGCGTCGCGGCGCTGCGTACCGACGGCGTTGCCGATGCGCCGCCACAGCTCCGCCGCGTCGCGGGTGCGCGGGGCGCCGAGCTCAATGCCGACGATCGTGGAGAACGCCTGCTCCGCCGACCCGCCGGTCGCGCGGCGGCGCGCCCACGCCTCCGCGAGCTGCGGCGTCGACGGGATGCGCTCGCCGAGCGCCTCGGCGACAACGACGTCGACCCAGCCCTCCACGAGCGCGATGAGCGTCTCCAGCCGCGAGGTCGCCCCGGCATTGCGGGAGCCGACGCGCGGCGAGAGATCCTCGCCCTGCAGGTTCTGCAGCGCGTCCTGGATCTGCTGCGGGTCCCCGCTTTCCAGGTTGAGCCCGCGCACGACCTCCTCGATGTGGGACGTGTCGATCTCCAGGCCCGCCGCGTACTCCTCCACGGAGGAGACGAGGCGCTCCACCAGCCACGGCACGTGGCGGAAGAGGCGCTGCCGGGCGGCCTCGCGCGCGGCGATGTAGACCATCACTTCCTGTCCCGGCAGGGACAGGCCCTTCGAGATCTCAGCGACGTTGCGCGGCAGCACCGCCGCGACGCCGGCGGGGGCGACGGGGAGACCGAAGTCGGAGCCGGTGAGCGCCTGCTGGGCGAGGTCGCCGAGCGCGTGGCCGAGCTTCATGCCGAACTGCATGGCGTTCATCTGGTTCACCACGCCCGCCATCGGGCCCATCATCTCGCGGGCCTCCTCCGGCATCGTCTCCAGCTGCGCGCGGTTCATGTGGTCCGCAACCGGGTTGACCAGTCGCTTCCACATCGGCATCGTCTTGGCCAGCCACTGCTCAGCGTTCCACGCCTCCGGCTTCGCCTGGCTCGCGGGCAGCGTGGTGGCGTCGTCGAGCCACAGCTCCGCGAGCCGCAGGGACTCTTCGGCCGCGCGCGTGTCAGCCTCGGACACCGCCGGGGTGCTGCCGATGCGCTGGCGCGCCATGCGCGCGGCGAGGTCGAAGTTCACCGCATCGCCTTTGTCCTGCGCGTTCATCGACGAGCCCATGCCGGAGAGCATCTGCCCGAACTGGTTGAGCATGTCGCCCAGGCCGCCTTGGCCCTGGGCGCCGGACTGGCCCCCGATGTTCCCGCCGAAGCCGAATGCGGCGAACGGATTCGACGGCTCGCCGCGGCGCTCGTTGTTCTCGCGGTCGTCGCCGTCATCGTTCGAGTCGTTGGGAAAGGAAAATCCGAATCCGTGAGTCATACGCGCAAGGATACCTTCGGCCGTCGAGAGTGTGCCGGGGCGCTGCGCTAAGATCTGCCCCCATGTCAGACGCGCTCGAGGTACGCAACCGGCGGTGGTCCACGCTCGTGTGGGGCGCGATCCCGGTCGCCCTGCTGGCCGGGGCGCTGGTCATCGACCACATCCCGGGCACCAGCATCCGCCTCACCGTGCCGTACGCGGCGGAGGGGCCGGGGCCCGTCTTCGACACACTTGGCGACGCCGGCGGCGAGCCGGTGGTGGACATCGAAGGCACGCCGACGCTCGAGACCGGCGGGCAGCTCAACATGACCACGGTGTCGGTGCGCACGAACATGACGCTCGGGCAAGCGATCGGGCGGTGGGTGGCCACCGACGACACCATCGTGCCCATCGAGCAGATCATGCCGCCGGACTCGAACGAGGAACAGACGCGCGAGATGAACCAGCAGGCGTTCGTCGCCTCGGAGGCGTCGGCGACCGTCGCCGCGATGCACTACCTCAACCGGCCGACCACCGTCGCGGTGCACGACGTGGTCGACGGCAGCGCGTCGGACGGGGTGCTGCGCGCGGGCGACCGGATTGTGAAGGTGGGCGAAGCTGACGTCGATACGCCGAGCGACGTGCAGCAGGCGGTGCGCGCGAAGCAGCCCGGCGACACGGTCGAGCTCGGCATCGAGCGCGACGGGCAGGACAGCACGGTGAGCGTGACGCTGGGGGAGAACCCACACGAGAAGGGCCAGGCGATGCTCGGGATTCTCATGAACTCCGAGCCCGCCGGCGGCGTGAGCGTGCACTACAACCTCAACGACGTTGGCGGCCCGAGCGCGGGCATGATGTTCTCGCTCGCGGTGATTGACAAGCTCACGCCCGGCGAGCTCAACGGCGGCAAGAAAGTCGCCGGGACGGGCACGATCGACGAGGACGGCACGGTCGGCCCGATCGGCGGCATCGAGCACAAGATCCGGGCCGCGAGCGACGCGGGCGCCGAGCTCTTCCTCGCGCCGCGGGACAACTGCCCCGCCGTCAAGGGTGCGCACGCGGGCGCGATGACGGTGGCGGCGGTGGCGAACCTCACCGAGGCCGTCAACGCGATGGACGCGTACGCGGCCGGGCGCGACGTGCCGACGTGCGACTGACGCCGAACCTGAAGCTAGCGGGTGGCCAGGCCGAGGTCGTAGATGCGCTGGCGCGGATCCTCCTGGTCTGAGGAGACGAGCTGCTGCAGCACCTGGCCCGCGCGGTTGTCCACCACGGTGATGATCGCGGAGGTGCCCAGCGTGGACCAGCCGACGATGCGGTCGCCGTTGTCCTCCACCACGCGCGAGGAGCGCAGCTCGGTGAGCAGCTGCGTGGTCGATGCCGCCTTCGACTCCGAGTCGAAGAACTGGAACTGCCCGATCTCGTCGCCGGAGCAGTCGAACGAGCCGCTGATCCCGGACGGCGAGCACTCGTCGAGCTTGTCGAAGAATTCGCCCGGCGCGAGGGTGGAGAAGCGCTCGCGCACCTCCTTTAGCGTCTCGGAGCCGCGAGAGGAGCTTTTGCTTTTCGACGTCTGCGTCGCCCCCGTCGCCTCTGCCGCGCCGGCGCCCGAGTGCGTCGTGGTCGCGCCGGTGCTGGGGGTCGCCGAGCTCGTGGCGGTCGCCGTGCTTGTCGCCGTCGTGGTTGAGGGCTCGGTGGAGGATTCGGTGGAGGATTCGGTGGTCTCCGTTGCTTCGGAGACCGCGGAAGCGTCGTCGGTGGGGTCGTTGGCCGGCTCGTCGTTCTGGCCGCCGCAGGCGGTAAGCGTCAGCGCGGCAGCCGCTGCCACCGTAACGGCGGCGACGGGGGCGGGGCGGGAGAACTTACGGGAAGCGAACACGCCTGACATCCTAAACCAGCCTAAACCAGCTCGTCGGGATCCTGCTCCAGCCCGTAGCGCAGGGCGGCGATCACGCCCGGCGCCACCCCGGGCCCGCCGCGCAGCTCGATGTCGTCCTGGGCGAAGGCGCCGCGCTCCTCGAGCTCCTCGTCGCTCAGGCGCATCTGCAGCAGGGTCTGCTCCACGTCGTCCGAGCGCAGGACGCCGGAGAACAACCGCGCCGGGCGGGGCTCGGCCGCCTCGCCCTCGGAAGCGTCCTTGAACACGATTTCCTGGGCGAGGATGACGCCGGCGACCTCGTTCGGCCACGCGGTGCGGGCGACGTACTCGCCGAGCTCTTCGGAACCGGGCAGGATGGTCGCGGGGAGGTCCTGGACGACGAGGGTTAATGGGGAGGAATCGTCGAGGTCTATCAGCTCGTCGACAAGCAACTGCGTCGGCACCAGCCCGAACAACGTCGGGGGCGCGTCCCACCCCTCGGCGTGGACGAACTCGACGGCCTCGAGCATGGCCTTGTTCAATGCTTGCTGTTCGCGCACGGGAACCCTTTCGGCAGGTTGGACGTTGGACTCTTTAAGCTTGGAGCTTAATGGCGTTGTTCGACTATTCCTAAGGAGCAGGCTTGGCTACCCGCCTCAACCGGCCGCAACCGCGCGCAAAGAAATCGAACACGGGGCTGTGGGTCACCGTGGGCGTGCTCGGACTCATCCTCTTCCTCGTGCCGGTGCTGGTCGGCCTGTACACGGACTTCCTCTGGTTCGGCGAGGTGCACTTCCGCGGCGTGTTCAACCGCGTGATCGTCGCCCGGATCATCCTGTTCCTCGTCTTCGCGCTGCTCGGCGGGGGCATTTCGTGGCTCGCCGCGTGGTTCGCGTGGCGCGGGCGCCCGGTGGAGGATCCGAGCCCGTTCGCGCAGAACGCGCAGTACCGCGCCCAGCTCCAGCAGGGCGTGCGTGGGCTGCTGCTGTGGGTGCCCGTTATCGTCGCCATCCTCAGCGGCCTGGCGGGCCAGCGCATGTGGCGCGTCTTCATGCTGTGGATCAACGGCGGCACCTTCGGTACCTCCGATCCGCAGTTCGGGCACGACCTCGGCTTCTACGCGTTCACGCTGCCCGGCATCTCCGCGGTGGTGGACACGCTGTCGATGCTCCTCATCGTCGCGTTCATCATCGGCGCCGTGGGGCACTACCTGCTCGGCGGCATCCGCATCGGCAACAACGTCTCCGGCGCGCGGGGGCGGGTGACCAAGCAGGCGCGCGTGCAGCTCGCGGTCACCGCCGGCCTGTGGATGCTGGTGAAGGCCGTGAGCTACTGGCTGGACCGTTACTACCTGCTCTACAGCCGCAACGACATCTTCACCGGCGCCTCCTACACCACGGTGAACGCGATGCTGCCGGCGAAGATCATCCTCACCGTCATCGCGGTCGTGGTGGCCGCGGCGTTCTTCGCCTCCATCGTGTACAAGGACTTCCGCGTTCCGGTGCTGGCCACCGTGCTCATGCTCCTGTCGTCGCTCGTGGTGGGCAGCATCTGGCCGGCGCTCTTGGAGCAGTTCTCGGTGAAGCCGAACCGCCAGGCCAAGGAGTACGAGTACATCGGCCGCAACATCGAGGCCACGCGCGAGGCGTACGGGCTGACGGACGACAAGGTCACGTACAAGAACGACTGGGGCGCGGGCAACACGTCGAACACGCAGGTCGCGTCCGACGAGGCGACCATCGCCAACCTGCGACTGCTGGACCCGGACATCATCTCCCCGACGTTCACCCAGAACCAGCAGCTGCGTAACTTCTACGGCTTCCCGGACCAGCTGGCGATGGACCGCTACGAGGTGGACGGGCAGATGCGCGACTTCGTCGTCGCGGCGCGCGAAATGAACCCGAACGCGCTGAGCGAAAACCAGCGCGACTGGATCAACCGCCACACCGTATACACGCACGGCAACGGCTTCATCGCGGCTCAGGCCAACACGGTCGACGAGGCGGCGCAGGACGCGGGCTCCACCCGCGGCGGCCTGCCCATCTTCACGGTCTCCGACCTGCAGTCCAATGCGGCGGCGAAGCAGAACGACGACGCCGCACAGCTGGGCATCAAGGTCGAGGAGCCGCGCATCTACTACGGCCCGGTTATCGCCGGGGCGAACGACGGGCTGGACTACGCCATCGTCGGCGACAACGGGGAGGGCCCGGTCGAGTACGACACCGACACCTCGACCTACACCTACACCGGCCAGGGCGGCGTGCCCATCGGCAACGTGCTCAACCGGCTCGCGTACACCGTGAAGTACCAGGAGCTCAGCTTCCTGCTGTCCGACCGCGTCGGCGGCAACTCGAAGGTGCTCTACGACCGCGACCCGCGCGAGCGCGTCGAGCGCGTCGCGCCGTGGCTGACCACGGACTCGAAGACGTACCCCGCCGTGGTGGACGGCCGCGTGAAGTGGATCGTGGACGGCTACACCACGCTGAGCCAGCTGCCGTACTCGACGCGCACCTCGCTGCAGTCCACGACGCAGGACGCGCTCAACCCCGACGGCACGACCCAGCGGCTGATCACGGACAAGGTCGGCTACATCCGCAACTCCGTGAAGGCGACGGTGGACGCCTACGACGGCACGGTGGACCTCTACGCCTTCGACGAGTCCGACCCGGTGCTGCGCGCCTGGGAGGGCGCGTTCCCGGGCACGGTGCGCCCGGCGTCTGAAATCTCGGACTCCCTGCGCGAGCACCTGCGCTACCCGGAGGACCTGTTCAAGGTGCAGCGCGACCTGCTCGCGCGCTACCACGTGGACGACCCGGGCGTGTTCTTCAACAACGACGCGTTCTGGTCCGTGCCCAACGACCCGACGGCGCCGGAGGACCGCGAGACGCTGAACCAGCCGCCGTACTACGTGGTGGCCGCCGACCCGGAGACGGAGAAGGCCTCCTTCCAGCTGATCACCCCGTACCGCGGCCTCAACCGCGAGTTCCTCTCCGCGCACATGGCGGTCTCTTCCGACCCGGACAACTACGGCCACATCACCGTGCGCGTGCTGCCCACGAACACGCAGACCCAGGGCCCGAAGCAGGCGCAGGACGCGCTCATGTCCTCGGACCAGGTGGCTCGCGACCGCACGCTGTGGCAGGGCTCGAACGACCTGAAGAACGGCAACCTGCTCACGCTGCCCGTCGGCGGCGGCGAGATCCTCTACGTCGAGCCGATCTACTCGCAGCGCAAGGATCAGGCGTCCGCCTTCCCGAAGCTGCTGCGCGTGCTCGTGTTCTACCGCGGCCAGGTGGGCTACGCGCCGACGATCGCGCAGGCGCTGGACCAGGTGGGCATTCACTCCTCCGCGGCCCAGGACATCGAGCTTGTCGACGACGCACCGAAGGCTCCCAACGCCTCCGAAGCCGCCAAGCCGGACGGCGAGGCGGCCAAGCCGGCCGAGGACGCGAAGGACACCCCGCAGATAAGCAAGGACGAGGCCATGAACCGCGTCAACGACGCGCTGCGCAACCTCGAGAGCGCGCGCAACGGCTCCTTCGAGGAGTACGGCCGGGCCCTCGACCAGCTCGACCGTGCCGTGGCCGACTATCAGAACGCGAAATAGCGCGCCACCAGGGTGTTTGGTGTGAATCGTTGGTGTAGGTATAGTAATTCCACGTCGCCGGGAACGGCGGCAGGCGATAATCACATAAACGCCCGTCGCGGGGTGGAGCAGCTCGGTAGCTCGCTGGGCTCATAACCCAGAGGTCGTTGGTTCGAATCCAGCCCCCGCTACTAAGATAAGGCCCCTACCAGTGCAAATGCTGGTAGGGGCCTTCTTCATTTTGCGCTCGGATCGGGGTTAAACGAGGGTTAAACGACAAAATGTGTGTCTGGCTCCGGCGTGTCGCGGGGTTAGATGTGGCCTTTTTGGATGCCGATTGAGTGTGTGTAG
>ERZ1029874.30-NODE-30-length-30300-cov-34.298099_pt1 | contig 30300 bp, 29 predicted proteins | sample MGYA00519235_ERZ1029874 | MGnify/ENA primary metagenome ERZ1029874 (study PRJEB33666, sample SAMEA4610926) | skin metagenome | biome: Human-associated habitat; feature: Malodor aspect; material: skin | place: Philippines | collected 2015-08 ...
TCCTCGTTACGCCAACTGGAACGATCGCGGAGGTCGGCGAACGGCAATGGGTTGTTCCCATTGGCCTCCTCGGCCCCTAGGCGGACGGCCGTCTTGGGAATTCATACGCGCCGACGTATTTTATTGATCCATGAGCACCCAAATCCAGCCCGGGCCGGCGCAAGCGGGCACCGAGCGCAAATTCTTCGGCCAACCCTGGGGCCTGGCCAACCTCTTCGGCATCGAACTGTGGGAGCGCTTCAGCTTCTACGGTATGCAGGCACTCCTGGCGTTCTACATGTACTACGCCACCACGGACGGCGGCTTGGGCATCGACCAGTCGACGGCCCTGAGCCTCGTCGGCGCCTACGGCGGCTTCGTCTTCATGATGGCGCTCGTCGCCTCTTTCGTGGGTGACCGCCTCCTCGGCGCGGAGCGCACCCTGTACTACTCCGCGATCCTGGTGATGATCGGCCACATCTGCCTCGCCTTCATCCCGGGCGCGACCGGCCTCGCCCTCGGCCTCGTCTGCGTGGGCATCGGCTCCGGTGGCGTGAAGACGTCCTCCCAGGTGGTCCTCGGCGACCTCTACACGCGCGAGGATCCGCGCCGCGACGCTGGCTTCTCCATCTTCTACATGGCCGTCAACATCGGTGGCCTGCTCGGCCCGATGGTCACCGGCGCGGTGTGGGGCAAAGCCGGCTTCCACTGGGGCTTCGGCCTCGCCGCCATCGGCATGGCGCTGGGCCTGATCCAGTACACGCTCATGCGCAAGTCCTCCATCGGTGAGGCGGGCTCCGAGATCCCCAACCCGCTGCCGCGCTCCGACTGGGCGAAGTGGGGCATCGGCGCGGCCGTCGTCGTCGCCGCGTTCGTCATCGCGCTGTCCACCGGCGTGCTCCCGCTCGACTCCCTGTCCTGGGTCGTCTTCACCATCGCCCTGATCGCCACTGTCGTGCTGTTGTGCGAGATGTTCCGCTCCGACGAGGTCACCGCTCACGAGAAGTCGCGCCTGACCGGCTACATCCCCCTGCTCGTCGGGTCGGTGGCCTTCTTCGCGATCTTCCAGTCCCAGTTCACCGTCGTGGCGGTCTACTCGGATCAGCGCGCCGACCTCCACCTGTTCGGCTGGGAGCTCACCCCGGCGCAGGTGCAGTCGTTCAACCCGCTGTTCATCATCCTGTTCTCCCCCGTCTTCGCCACGCTGTGGACGAAGTTGGGTGACCGGCAGTGGGCCTCGGCGACGAAGTTCGGCGTGGCCAACATCGTCATCGGCCTGTCACTGTTCCTCTTTCTGCCCTACGTGGGCAAGGGGCCACAGTCGACGCCGCTGTGGGTGCTTGTGCTGATCCTCTTCCTGTTCACCGTCGGCGAGCTGCTGCTCTCCCCCGTCGGCAACTCCCTGGCCACCAAGGTGGCGCCGGAGGCATTCAAGTCCCGCCTCTTCGCGGTGTGGCTCATGTCGATATCCATGGGCACCGCACTTTCCGGCGTGCTCGGCTCGCTCTATGACCCTAACGACGCGACCGCTGAGCGCGCGTTCTTCCTCACGCTCTCGGCGATCACGATCGTGCTCGGCGCGGTGCTGATGGGCATCAGCCGCTGGGTCGTGCGCAAGTTCGGCGACGTGCGCTAACCGCGGCACCGGCGCCGCCGAACAGGCGGCCTACCAGCCGCGCTCGGCCATGCGGTGGGGCGCCGGCAGCTCCTCGACGTTGATGCCCACCATGGCCTCACCAAGGCCGCGCGACGCCTCCGTCACTACGGCGATGTCGGTCCAGTTGCGCACCGAGGTCACGATCGCCTTGGCGCGGGCCGCGGGGTTGCCGGACTTGAAAATGCCGGAGCCGACGAAGACGCCGTCCGCGCCGAGGTGCATCATGAGGGCCGCGTCCGCAGGCGTCGATACGCCGCCCGCGACGAGCAGCGGCACCGGCAGCGTGCCGTGTTCCGCGACCCAGGAAACCAGGTCGTACGGCGCCTGCAGCTCCTTCGCCGCGACGTAGAGCTCGTCGCGGTTGCCGTTCCAGATCGCCTGCAGCGCGGAAATCTCGCCGAGGATCTTGCGGATGTGCTTCGTTGCCTCGGAGACGTCGCCGGTGCCGGCCTCGCCCTTCGAACGGATCATGGCCGCGCCCTCGTTGACGCGGCGCAGCGCCTCCCCGAGGTTGGTCGCGCCGCACACGAACGGCACGTCGAAGGCGCGCTTGTCGATGTGGTTCTCGTAGTCCGCGGGGCTCAAGACCTCGGACTCGTCGATGTAGTCGATGCCGAGGTGCTCGAGGATCTTCGCCTCGTAGGTGTGGCCGATGCGGGCCTTGGCCATGACCGGGATGTCGACGGCGTCGATGATGCCCTGGATGAGGTCCGGGTCGCTCATGCGGGCCACGCCGCCCTGGGCGCGGATGTCCGCCGGCACGCGCTCGAGCGCCATGACGGCCGCCGCGCCGGCGTCCTCGGCGATCTTCGCTTGCTCGGGGGTGACCACGTCCATGATCACGCCGCCGATGAATTTCTCGTTGAGTTCCTGTACGTCAGACATACCGCTCAGTCTGCCCCAGCAACTGGTAGATTCCAAGAGCCAGTATCGTTTACATTCTTTGGACCAGTGAAGCCGTCAATTCCCGCCCAGATCGCCGCCGACGTTCGTATTGCCGTTGCAAACGGCCGACTTAGGCCGGGTGACGAAGTGCCCTCCACACGCGCCCTTGCCACCCAGCTGGGAGTTTCCCGCGGCAGTGTCGTCGCCGCCTATGAGCAGCTCGCCAGCGAGGGTTACCTCCTGACCTCCCAAGGTGCGCCAACACGTATCCACCCGGAGCTCACCGTCGCTTCCGCCGATGCCCCCGAGCCCGCTAAGGAATTCGCCCCGAGTACACCGCAGGCGACCATCTCGCTCAAACCCTCACCTGGTTCAGCGGGCTTTATCCGGCCCGCCGCCTGGCGCAAGGCGTGGCGCGAAGCCGCCGGCGACCCGGTAAACGCCAACGGCCGGGGCATGGACAAAGCCGGCGAACCCGAGCTGCGCCAGGCAATCGCTGACCACCTCCGGCTCTCCCGCGGCATGACGGTCAACCCGCAGCAAATCCTGGTCACCGGCGGCTCCCGCGAAGGCCTCATGCTCATCCTCTTGGCCCTCGGCCCGCGGCTGCGGGTAGGTGTGGAAGACCCCGGCCACCCGGGCCTTCGGCGGGTGATTCCGCTCGGCGGCCATGAGGCGGTGGCGTGCGGGACGGATGGCGCGGGGATCGTCGTGAAGCAGTTGCCCGGTGACCTCGACGCTCTGCTGGTCACGCCGTCGCACCTCTTTCCGCTCGGCGGGTCGATGCCCGCCCCGCGCCTCGCTGAGCTGTTGGAGTGGGCGTCGCGCTCGAACACCGTACTCATCGAGGACGATTTCAACACCGAGCTGCGTTACCGGATCTCTCCGCAGCCCACTCTGACCTCGCTCGCCCCCGCGGCCGACGTGGTCACACTCGGCACGTTTTCGACGCTGCTCTCCCGCGAGCTCGCGGCAGGCTACGTCGTGGCCTCTCCCACCACCGCGGACAGGCTACGTGAGGTTCGCGCAGTGCTTGGCGTCCCAGTTTCCGCAGTGACCCAACGCGCCATCGCATCGCTTCTCGACGGCGGGGTTGTCCGCCGCAATACCCAATCCGTCCACAGGGAACTTGCCCGTCGCCGGACGGTCCTAAGCGAGCGGGTCATTCCCGCGCTGGAACAAGCGAACGCGGAGGCGCAACTCGCGCCCGGGGACGGTGCCGATGTGACGGTCCACTTCCCCGCAGGGGATCAGCGAGACGCGTTCGTAGCATCACTCCAGGCACAAGGCGTCGAGTGTGGCCGCGAGTCTGCCTTATGGACAGGCGGGGGCGACGGGCTCGTACTGAGTTTCGCGCACCTTGGCGACACTGACTTCACCCGCGCCGTGGACGCGGTACTTCGACATGTCGCTACCCTGGGCTAGATCCGAAACACGAACGAAGGTGAGAAACTCATGGACGAATCCAGTCGAGAGCGGCTCGCTCGAATGCGCGGGGATGAAGAGGGGTCTTTCGAGGTCCTAGTTATCGGCGGTGGATTTGCCGGAACAGCCGCGGCTATCAACCTTGCTCGCGCGCGTCGGAAGGTGTGCATTATCGACGACGGAAAACCGCGGAATCGATCCAGCGAGCACATGCACGGCGTTCTCGGTTCCGATGGAGTGAGGCCCACGACTCTACTCGAGCGTGGGCACACCGAGTTCGCAGCGTACGGCGGAGTGATTTTTCAGGACCGCGTCGAATCCCTGGCCCGAGTCGGCGGAGACAACTGGGTTGCGGAAACGGAATCCGGAAGATCCCTGACAGCATCTCAGACCCTCGTTGCAACCGGAATCACCGACTCCCTCCCCGAAGTCCCAGGCTTAAGGGACATGTGGGGAAGCAGAGTCTTCCATTGCCCTTATTGCCACGGCTACGAAGCCACGGGAAAGAGCGTCGGGGTCATAGGCGGGAAGAATCCCGCGTTCACCTTCAAGATGGCGTCGCTTCTCACGAAATGGTCGGAGAGTGTAACGCTTCACCTCAACGGCCTCGACCCGACGAAAGAGCAACTGCAGAAGCTGGAAGCAACCGGGGTTGTGCTCGACCGCGACGGCGTCGTCCGCGTCTCCCCTGCTGCCGAAAACGATACTTCGGTCGAGGTCATGACCGCTTCCGGAACGATTCGCTATGACGCATGTTTTACCGGCCCGGACTTCATCCCCAATGATCAGTTACTGCGCAAGGCCGGATGCACAGTCGTTGACGGATGGGTTTCCGTTGAAGGCGGCAAGACGTCACAACCGGGGCTCTGGGCAGTGGGCAATGTCGTAAGCTCCCCGGATCAAGTGTCCCAGGCCATCGGAACAGGTGCCGGCGTCGCCATCGCCATCGACCAATTCCTGTTCGATGAGGAATTCTCTGGCTAGCCGATAGGCCAGTAGTTCAACACCTCTGCCGCGACCACGCGCTTGCCCTGGCGCCCGGAGATGCGGGCCCACTCGTCCGGGTTGGACGTATTGGGAAGGTGCTCGGTCTCCTGCTGCTCCAACGCCACAGCCTCGCGCAGGTGGCCCGCGTTGACGCCGGCATCGGAGGCGCCGGAGAGGTTGTCCTTGATCGCCAACTTTTTCGCGCGGTCGACCACATTGGCGATCATCGCGCCGGAGACGAAGTCGGAGTAATGGAGGATTTCCGTGGAGCCGTCGACAAGCTCGAGGCGCACGAAGGGGCTAGGCTCGAACATGGCGTCGGCGGTGACGTCGATGAGTGTGGAGGCTGAGTCCGCGAGGGGAATCTCGTCGGTGATGTAGCGCGCGAGGATGTCTTTAGCTTCGTCCTTGTTGGGGCGGGAGACGCGGATCTTGATGTCCAGGCGGCCCGGGCGCAGAATGGCCGGGTCGATGAGCTCTTCGCGGTTGGTCGCGCCGATGACGATGACGTTGGCGATGTCCTCCACCCCATCGATCTCCGTAAGCAGCTGCGGCACCACCGTCGTCTCCATGTCGGAGGAGACGCCGGAGCCGCGGGTGCGGAAGATCGACTCCATCTCGTCGAAGAAGACGATGACGGGCGAGCCCTCGGAGGCGAGCTCGCGGGCGCGCTCGAAGATGAGGCGGATGCGTCGCTCGGTCTCACCGACGAACTTGTTCAACAGCTCCGGGCCCTTCACGTTGATGAAGTGTGCCTTGCCGCCGTCGCCGATGCGGGTGGACAGCGAGTTCGCCACCGCCTTGGCGATGAGCGTCTTGCCGCAGCCGGGCGGGCCGTAGAGCAGCAGGCCCTTCGGGGGCTTGAGGTCGTAGGCGGCGTAGAGCTCGGGGTAGGAAAACGGCAGCTCCACGGAGTCCTGGATCGTCTCAATCTGCGAGGCCAGGCCCCCGATGTCGGCGTAGGTCACGTCCGGCACCTCCTCGAGGGAGAGCTGGTTGACCTCGGTCTTGGCGATGCGCTCGAAGGCGTAGCCCGCGGCCGCGTTGATGAGCACGGTGTCGCCGGCGCGCACCGTGGTCAACAGCGGCTCGGCGAGTAGGACGAGGGATTCGGCGCCCTGCTGGTCCGCGACGACGGCGCGGTTGCCGCCGATGCGCTCGACCATCGTGGCGAGCTGCCCGGTCGGGGTGAACCCGCAGGCTTCCACCACCACGGTCCCCTCCCCGAGCCGCACGAGCGTGCCGGGCACGAGCGCCGCCGGGTCGACAATTGGCGAGATTTTCAGCCGCATCTGCCGGCCCGAGGTGAACACCTCGGCCTCCCCGTCGCGGGGCGAGCCGCACAGGTAGATGCCGTACGTCGACGCGGGCTCGCCGAGCTCCTCGACCTTCGCGTACAGGTCGTTGAGGTTGTCACGGCTGGATTTCAGCAGCTCGGCGAGCTTTGCGTTGCGCGAGCCGAGCTCCTGGTTCTTGCGTTTCAGATCCCGCAGTTCGGGGCCGAAGGCGTCGTCGTCGAGAGGAGACATGCGTTCGAGCCTACCGCGGAGCGGATGCTTATCGACGCGCTTTGCGCTGCGGCCGCGGCGGCGTCACCCCGTCCGCGAGCCGACGGGTCCACACGAGGAACGCGGTGTGCGCGTTCATGCGGTGCTCCGGGCGGGTGGCCAGACCCTCGACCTTCCACTCGCGCAGCAGGGTCTCCCACGCGCGCGGCTCCGTAAAGCACTTCGCGCCGCGGATCGCCTCCATGATGTTCATCAGCTGCGGCACCGTGGCCACGTACGTCATGAACACGCCGCCGGGGATGAGCACGTCCTTGACCGTGTCGATGAACAGCCACGGCTCCACCATGTCCAAGATGACGCGGTCGACCGGCCCGCCGAGGTCGTCGGTGGTGATCTCGCCGAAGTCGCCCAGGCGCGGCGTCCACCACTCCGGCTCGCCGCCGAAGTACTCGGCGACGTTGTCACGCGCGAACGCGAGGTGGTCATCGCGGATCTCGTAGGAGAACACGCGGCCCTCCGGTCCCACGGCGCGCAGCAGCGACATCGACAAGGCACCCGACCCGGCGCCCGCCTCGAGGACGCGCGCGCCCATGAAGATATCGCCCTCGACGAGGATCTGGGCGGCGTCCTTCGGGTAGATCACCGCCGCGCCGCGCGGCATGGACAGCACGTGGTCCACCAGCAGGTGGCGGAAGCAGAGGAAGTCCGAGCCGAGGGTGGACTTGACCACCGAGCCTTCGTCCGCGCCGATGATGTCGTCGTGGGCGACGATGCCCTTGTGGGAGTGGAACTGCCCGCCCTCTTTGAGCTCGATGGTGAAGTGGCGGCGCTTCGCGTCGGTGAGCTGCACCTTGTCGCCTGGCTGGAACGGTCCCGAATACATGGCGGTCAGTATGCCCTACCGCGCGCCGGCGTAAAAAGCCGTGAGCGCGCGGGCGAAGTAGTCCATGTCGTCCACCCCGCACAGCTCGCGAGCGGAGTGCATGGACAGCAGCGGCACGCCGACGTCGACGGTGGGCAGCCCGAGGCGCGTCGAGGAGATCGGGCCGATCGTGGAGCCGCACGGCACCGCGTTGTTGCCCACGAACGTCTGCACCGGCACGCCGGCGGCGCGGCAGGCGATTATCCACTCGGCCTCCGTCGCGGCGTTGGAGGCGTAGCGCTGGTTCGCGTTGATTTTCAGCACCGGCCCGCGGTTGAGCAGCGGGTGGTGTGTCGGGTCGTGCTTGCCCGGGTAGTTCGGGTGCACCGCGTGGGCGGCGTCGGCGGAGACCTGGATCGAGTCCGCGATGATCTCGGCCGGGTCGCCGAACCCGGATGCGACGCGGGTGAGCACCCGCTCGAGCAGCGGCCCGCCCGCGCCGGCTGTGGACGCGGAGCCGACCTCCTCGTGGTTGAACGCGGCGAGCACGAGGATGTCCTCCGCGTCGTCCTTCGCCGCGAGCAGCGCCTCAAGCGACGCCCACACGCTGGTGAGGTTGTCCAGGCGCCCCGCGGCGAGCAGGTCGCCGAGCACCTCCCCGCGCTGCGCGTCGGCAGTGATGAGCTCGTGCGCAACGATGTCGCCCGCGTCGACGCCAGCCGACGTGGCGGCGAGCTCGAGCAGCGGGCGGTCGACGCCGAGGATCGGCTGCGTGTGCACCTGCCTGTCGATCTCCGGCACGTCCCCGCGGTAGAGGTGGATGGCCAGATTGGGCACGCGCGCGACGGGGCCGGTGTTGACGAGGTGCTCGGTGCGGTCCGCGGTGACCACGCGCCCCGCGAAGGTGAGGTCGCGGTCGAACCAGCTGGCCAGGATCGGCCCGCCGTAGACCTCGACGGCTACCTGCCGGCACCCCTCGCGCACGACGTCCGGGTCGGGCTTGGCCATGAACCCCGGCGAGTCCGTGTGCGAGCCGACGACCCGGAACCGGGGGTGCGCGCCCTCCGGCACCCACCAGGCCACCACGGCGCCGTCGCACTCGATGTAGTGCCCGCCGGGGGCGTGGGCGTCGTCGTCAAGCGAAACGCTCCGCGAAAACCCTGTGTCCTCGAGCCGCTCGGCGACGTTGGCGGCGGCGTGGAAGGCGGACGGGCTGGCGGCGAGGAAATCGATAAACGACTGTGTCATGCCCCCACTCTAAGATGTGGGGCACCATGACTCCCACCTCGCAACCGCGCCCCCTCGCCCTGTCGCCCTCCCGCGCGTCCGATTACAAGCGCTGCCCGCTGCAGTACCGGCTGCGCACCATCGACCGCATCCCCGAACCCACGACGGAGGCGCAGGTGAAAGGCACCCTCGTCCACGCCGTGCTCGAGGAGATGTTCACCTGGCCGCGCGAGGAGCGCACGTACCCGGCGGCCGTGAAGCGGCTCAAGCCGCATTGGGAGCGGATGCGTAGCGACGCCCCGGAGTGCGCCGCCCCCGTCCAAGACGAGTACCAGCTGCTCGTCGACGCCCGCACGCTCCTGCGCGGCTATTTCACCATGGAAAACCCGCTCGGCTTCGACGCACACGCCCAGGAGATGCCGGTGGACTTCACGCTGCCGAACGGGGTGCCGGTGCGCGGGTTCATCGACCGCGTGGACATCGCGCCGACCGGCGAGGTGCGCGTGGTCGACTACAAGACGGGCAAGAAGCCGCAGCTGCGCTACTCCCAGGACGCGCAGTTCCAGATGCGCTTCTACGCGCTCGTGTACTGGCGGCTCTTCGGGGTCATCCCCACCCAGCTCAAGCTCATGTACCTCAAGGTGATGGACTCGATGATCCTTACCCCCTCGCGCGAGGAGCTCGAGTACTTCGAGCGCGACCTCGCCGAGCTGTGGTGGAAGATCGAGGCGGACGGCAAGGCGGGCACGTTCCGCCCGCAGGAGTCGAAGCTGTGCGGGTGGTGCGCCTTCCAGTCGCTGTGCCCGGTCTTCGGGGGCACGCCGCCGGCCTACCCCGGGTGGCCGGGGTCGCGGGCGGACGCGGTCGAATCAGAATAGGCCGCTGATCACGCCGTTGTCGTCGACGTCGATGGTGTTGGCGGCGGGCTGTTTCGGCAGGCCCGGCATCGTCATCACATCGCCGGTGAGCGCGAGAACGAATCCGGCGCCGGTGCGCGGGATGAGGTTGCGCACGTGGAGCGTGTGGCCGGTCGGTGCCCCGAGCCGCGCCGGGTCGTCGGAGAAGGAGTACTGCGTCTTGGAGATACAGACCGGCAGGGAATCGAAGCCGTTGTCCTTAAGCGTCTGCAGGTCCTTCAGCGCGGCCGCGGAGTACTGCACGTCGCCGGCGCGGTAGATCTCGCGCGCAATCGTCGCGATGGAGTGTTCGACGCCGTCCGCCGGGTCGTAGAGCGGGTGCGAACTGCCCTCGACGAGGTTGTCCAGCAGCGTCTGCGCGAGCTCGATGGCGCCGTCGCCGCCGGCGGACCACACGTCGGCCTCCGCGAGCGCGACGCCACGCTCTTGCGCCCACTGCTTGACGTAGGCGAGTTCGGCCTGGGTGTCCGTCGCAAAGCGGTTGAGCGCGACGACCGGGGTGACCCCGAACTTGCGCACGTTCTCGACGTGGCGCTCGAGGTTGGCGATGCCGGCCTCGAGCGCCGCGACGTTCTCCGCGGCGAGGTCTGCCTTGGCCACGCCGGCGTTGTGCTTGATCGAGCGGATCGTGGCGACGATGACGGCGCCCGCGACGTCGAGGCCGCCGTAGCGGGCCTTGATGTCGAAGAACTTCTCCGCGCCCAGGTCGGAGCCGAAGCCCGCCTCGGTGAGCACGATCTCCGCGTACTGCTGGGCGGTGCGGGTGGCGATGAGCGTGTTACAGCCGTGGGCGATGTTCGCGAACGGGCCGCCGTGGATAAACGCGGGCGTGCCGCCGAGGGTCTGCACGAGGTTCGGGTTCACCGCGTCCTTGAGCAGCGCCGCCATCGCGCCCTGCGCCCCGAGGTCGCCCGCGGTGACCGGCTTTTTGTCGTAGGTCAGCCCGACGGTGATGTTGGCCAGCCGGCGCTTGAGGTCGGCGAGGTCCGTGGCCAGGCCGAGGATCGCCATGATCTCGGAGGCGGCGGTGATGGTGAACCCGGTCTCCGCGGGCACGCCGTGGGCCGGGCCGCCGAGGCCGGTGACCACGTTGCGCAAGCTGCGGTCGTTGACATCGAGGCAGCGCTGCCACGTCACGCGACGCGGGTCGATGCCAAGCGCGTTGCCCTGGTGGATGTGGTTGTCGATGAGCGCGGCGAGCGTGTTGTTGGCGCTCGTGATCGCGTGGAAGTCGCCGGTGAAGTGGAGGTTGATCTGCTCCATCGGCACGACCTGCGAGTAGCCGCCGCCGGCCGCGCCGCCCTTGATGCCCATCACCGGGCCGAGCGAGGGCTCGCGCAGCGCCACCATGGCGTTCTGGCCGAGCTTCGCCAGCGCGTCGGTGAGCCCGATGAGAACGGTGGACTTCCCCTCCCCCGCCGGCGTCGGCGAGACGCCAGTGACCAGGACGAGCTTGCCGGGCGAGCCCGCGGGCACCTGGGTGATATCTACCTTGGCCATGTGCTTGCCGTACGGGATCAGCGCGTCTTCTGCGACGCCGGCCTTCGCCGCGATCTCGGTGATGGGTTTGAGGGTGTGGGCTTGGGCGATTTCGACGTCGGAACGAGTGCTCATGCCTTCACACTACAGCCGCGCCGATGGCGTATCCGAGGATCACGCTCACGGCGACGCACACCACCCCCGGCACGAGGAACGGGTGGTTGAACACGTACTTGCCGATGCGGGTCGAGCCCGTGTCGTCCATCTCCACCGCGGCGAGCAGTGTCGGGTAGGTCGGCAGCACGAACAGCGCGGAAACGGCGGGGAACGCCGCGAGCGCGGTGAGCGGGCTCACCCCGATGGAAAGCGCCGCGGGGATGAGCGCCTTCGCCGTCGCGGCCTGCGAGTACAGCAGCGACGCCGCGACGAAGAGCACGACCGCGAGCAGCCACGGCTGCGCGGTGAGCACGCCGCCGGCGATGCGCTTGATGTCGTCGAGGTAGTAGTCGATGAACGTGGTGCCCAGCCACGCGACGCCGAGCACGCACACGCAGGCGGACATGCCGGAGCGGAACACCTGGGTGTTCAGGATCTCGGCCGCCGTCGTCTTCGCTACCAGCACGATCGCGGCGGCCGCGGCGAGCATGATCGCCATGATCGCCTCGTTGCGCGGCACCGTCGGGTTACTGATCAGCCCGATCTGGTCTGAGATGAGCGTCGCGTACACCATCACGACAAGGATGGCGGCGGCAAAGATGCCCACCGACGCCTTCGCGCCGCGCGGAGCGGCGTAGTTGGAGCGTTCGCTTGGCGACGAGACGAGCCCGTCCGCAACGCGCTGCCGATAGACCGGGTCGTCCTCGAGCTCGGGGCCCATGCGGTTGGCCACCCACGCCATCGGGAAGATGGCGAAGAACGTCGCCGGGACCATCACGGCGAGCAGCTGCAGGTAGCCGACGCCGTGCGGCTCGAGCGCCGAGGCCATAAACACCACCGCCGCGGAGATCGGCGACGCCACGATGGCCATCTGCGAAGCGATAACGGCCGCCGACAGCGGACGCGACGGGCGCACGCCGCCCTCCTTCGCCACCTCCACGATGACGGGCATGGTGGAAAAGGCGGTGTGCCCCGTGCCGGCGAGCACTGTCATGAGCCAGGTGACGATCGGCGCGTAGACGGTGACCCGCTCGGGGTAGCGGCGCAGGAAGCGCTCCGCGATGTCCACGAGGTAGTCCATGCCGCCAGCGAGCTGCATCGCCGAGATCGCGGCGATAACGCACATGATGATGCCGATGACGTCGAACGGGATCGCGTCGACAGACACGGGCATCCCGGTGGCGCCGAGCAGGAGCACCCCGAGGCCACCGGCGAACCCGATGGCGATGGAGCCCATGCGGGCGCCGAGGATGATCGCACCGAACAGGATGACGAGGTGGACCACGAGAAGCATGCCCCAATTATCCTCTATTCGTCACACCAATCGGAAACGCGCCGGGTGCGGGGCTACTCGGCCTCCGGGTACGGCTCCTCGGCGGTGTCGCCGGCCGCGCTCGGCACGTGGGTCTCGCCGTGCTGCGCTTGTGACTCGCGCTGCTCGTGCTCCGAGTCGTCCACGTAGAGCTTGCCCCGGTACTCCGGGTGCATGAGGTTTTCCTTGCTCAGCAGCTTCTTCAGGTCGTCTTCCTCGATGAGGCCCTTCTCCAGCACGAGGTTGTAGACGCTCTTGCCCGTGGCCGCCGCCTCACGCCCGATGACGTCGCCGTTGTGGTGGCCGATGACCGGGTTGAGGTAGGTGACGATGCCGATGGAGTTGGTCACGTACGCCTCGCACACCTCCTTGTTCGCCGTGATGCCGTCGACGCACTTCTCGCGCAGCGTCTGCGCGGCGTTGGTGAGCAGGCGGATGGACTCGAACAGCGACTGCGCGATGACCGGCTCCATGACGTTGAGCTGCAGCTGGCCCGCCTCCGCGGCCATGGATACGGTGGCGTCGTTGCCGAAGACCTTGAAGCAGACCTGGTTGACCACCTCCGGGATCACCGGGTTCACCTTCGCCGGCATGATCGACGAGCCGGCCTGGCGCTCCGGGAGGTTGATCTCGTTGAGGCCGGCGCGCGGGCCGGAGGAGAGCAGGCGCAGGTCGTTGCAGATCTTGGAGAGCTTCATCGCCGCGCGCTTGATCGCGCCGTGCATCATGACGTAGCTGCCGGTGTCGGAGGTCGCCTCGATGAGGTCCGGCGACGCCTGGATGTCCAGCCCCGTCACCTCGCGCAGCGCGGCGACAACCTGGTCCTTGTAGCCGCTCGGGGTGTTGATGCCGGTGCCGATGGCGGTCGCGCCGAGGTTGACCTCGAGCAGCGACTCGGCCGCGTTCGAGATCGTGCGCTGCTCCTCGCTCAGGTTGGAGCCGAACGCCGTGAACTCCTGCCCCAGCGTCATCGGCACGGCGTCTTGCAGCTGGGTGCGGCCCATCTTGATGATGTCGGCGAACTCGTCGCCCTTCGCGCGGAACGCCTTCTGCAGCTTGTCCAGCTCCTCGAGGAGCTCCTGCACCGCGTAGTAGACGCCGAGGCGGAACCCGGTCGGGTACGCGTCGTTCGTGGACTGCGACATGTTGACATCGTCGTTCGGGTTGATGACGTCGTACTCACCCTTCTCCCTGCCGAGGTGCTCGAGTGCCAGGTTGGCCACGACCTCGTTGGTGTTCATGTTCACCGAGGTGCCGGCGCCACCCTGGAAGACGTCGGTCGGCCACTGATCCATGCAGCGGCCCTCGTCGAGGATTTGGTCGCAGGCCCACACGATCGCCTCGGCCTTGTCGCGCGGCAGGACGTGGAGGCGGCGGTTCGCCAGCGCGGTGGCCTTTTTCACCTGCACCATGCCGCGAATGAACGCCGGGAAGTCGTTGATGGTGCTCTGGGAGATCTGAAAGTTGTCCACCGCGCGCAGTGCGTGGATGCCGTAGTAGACGTCGGCGGGGACCTCGGCGGTGCCGAGCAAATCTTCTTCAGTACGAGTTGTCATGGCGCCAACTATACGCAGGTAGCGGCACTATTCCACGGGCCGCAAAGGTGTCATCTTCCGGCCGCGAACCGCCACGCACGCGACCTGCGCGTGCACCTCTATCGAAATAGAGGAAGCCGAAGAGCCCCACGCAGAGGCGGCCCGGCGGCTCCCCCCGTTCGGGCCTAGCGGGCGGCGGAAAACCACATGTCCACGTCCGCGGCGGACGCGCCAACGAACACGCGGGGGTTGAACGGCGTCACACCCGCCGGCACCCGCTCCGCGAGCCCGAGCACGACGCACCCCGCAGCCGCAGCGGCGGACATGCCGCTCCACGAATCCTCGAATACGAGGCAGTCCCGCGGCTCGGCGCCGACGCGCCGCGCGGCCTCGAGGTACATGTCGGCGGCGGGCTTCGGGTGCGCAACCTCGTCGCCGGTGATCGTGTCGGTAAAGTACTCCCGGCCGATCGCGTCGATGCACGGGTCGGCGAGCTCGCGCTCCGTGTTCGTGGTCACGAGCATCGGCGTACCGCGCTGCGCCAGCGAGGCCAGGACGCCGGCGACCCCGGGGTTGCACTCGATGCCCTCGGCGAACAGCTCACCCATGCGGGCATACATCCAGGTGCGGTAGTGCTCGAGGTCGCCGTCGACAAGCGAATAGCCCGCCCACTTGGCGACGATGCCGAGCGTGTTGGCGAAGCTGCCGCCGACCGTCTTCGCGCGCACCTCGGGCGTGAGCGGGCGGCCGAGCAGCTCGCCGAGCTCGTAGGTGGCGATGCCCCACAGCGGCTCGGTGTCGATGAGGGTGCCGTCCATGTCCCAGAAGACGGCGGCCGGGGATGCTGCCGCGCTACTCAAAATCGGGCAGCTCGTGCAGCGCCTCGTCGGTGGCGCCGGTAGCGGCGCAAGCGCGGAAGACGAGGGTCTCGATGTCGGCCTTCTCCTCCGGCTCGAGCACAGCGGAGGCGTGCTTCTCGTTGAACTCGTCGAGGTTCTCGTAGAAGGGGCCGACCACCTTGACCAGCTGCTCGCCCTCCGGGTCGTCGCCAAGCTGGTCGAGCGCGTCGAGAAACATCTCGAGGATGTGCTTGAGGTCCGGCAGCACGGCCGGGTCGAACGGCTCCTCCCACAGGTCCCGGTCGTCGTCCTGGAGGTAGGACCCGGTGGCGAACGTGGTCAGGTCGTCAATGAATTCGTCGACGTCGGGCTGGAATTGGGCCCGGATTGAGGTATCGGCAGCGGCGCTCATGCCATCCATTGTGCTGGAGCGGGGTCAAATGCGCACGCCGAGCAGGCCGTCAACGGCGGTGGCGACGATGCGGTCGTGGTCGCCGGAGGTGGCGTCGAGAAGCGAGAGCGCACGAGGGGTGGCCAGGTCGTCGGCGAGGGCTTCGCGCAGCGTCGCGACGGTCGCGAGCGCCTCGTCCTTGTCCACATCTTTGGCGAGGTTCTCGCGCCAGCGCGCCAGGCGGGCCTCCGCCTCGTCGAGGATGCGGTCGGAGAAGTCACGGTCCGTGCGGTAGTGCCCGGCGAAGACGGCGAGGCGGATCGCCGACGGGTCGTGGCCCGCCTCGGTGAGCTTGTGCACGAAAACGAGGTTACCAAGGGACTTCGACATCTTCACCCCGTCGAGGGCGATCATGCCCGCGTGGGCGTAGTGGCCGGCCATACGGTCGATGCCGTGCGCGGCCTCGGCGTGCGCCGCGGAGAACTCGTGGTGCGGGAACGCGAGGTCGGACCCGCCGCCCTGGATGGCGAAGTGGGCGCCGAGGCGGTTGGTGGCGATGGCGGAGCACTCGACGTGCCAGCCCGGGCGCCCGGGCCCGAACGGCGAGTCCCACGCGGGCTCGCCGTCGCGGTGGCCGCGCCAGACAAGCGCGTCGAGCGGATCGCGCTTGCCCTCGCGCTGCGGGTCCCCGCCTCGCTCGGCGAAGTACTCCTCCATCGTCGCCCGGTCGAGGTTCGACTCGTAGCCGAACTGCTCAGTGGCTTCGATGGAGGCGTAGATGTCCCCGTGGTCGAGCTCGTAGGCCGCGCCGACCTCGAGGAGGCGCTGCACGAGCGCGATGACCTCGTCGACGGACTCCATCGCGCCGACGTAGTCGCGCGGCGGGATGACGGCGAGAACCTCCATGTCGCTGCGGAACAGGTCGATCTGGCTCGTGCCCAGCTCGCGCCAGTCCACCCCGTCGCGCGCGGCCCGCTCGAACAGCGGGTCATCAACGTCCGTGATGTTCTGCACGTAGTGCACCTTGTGCCCGTTGGCCAGCAGCTGGCGCTGCGCGAGGTCGAACGTGAGGTACGTGGCGGCGTGGCCGAGGTGCGTCGAGTCGTACGGCGTGATGCCGCAGACGTACATGCCCACCTCGCCGTTGGCGTCGCCTGTGGTGTCCACCGCTTTCACCCGCTGATCCGCGGTGTCGTAGAGCTTCAGCGGCACCGGGGTGCCGGCGACGGCGGGGACGGACGGGGCGGGCCATGCATGCATGCGCACCACCCTACCGCGGTTACACGGGTGCCATGACGCCGGCGGCGAGCAGCACCATGACGATCACGCCGAGCGGGATGCGGTACGCGGCGAACCAGGCGAACGAGTGGTTGGAAACGAACTTCAGCAGCCACGCGATGGACACGTAACCGAGGGCGAACGCGACGGCCGAGCCGACGAGCAGCTGCGCGCCGCTCGCCGCCTGGCCGGCCTGCGGGTCGAACGCGTCCGGCAGCGAGAAGAGGCCCGACGCGAGCACCGCCGGGATGGCGAGTAGGAAGGAAAAGCGCGTGGCCACCTCGCGGTCGAGGTTGCGGAACAGCCCGCCGGAGATCGTGCCGCCGGAACGCGACACGCCCGGGATGAGCGCGAGGCACTGCCACAGGCCCATGATGATCGCGTCCGCCATCGTCAGGTCCTCGTAGCCGCGCGTCTTCTTGCCCATCCGCTCGGCGAGGATGAACACGAAGGAAAAGACGATGAGCACCGTCGCCGTGATCCACAGGTTGCGGAAGTTGTCGCGGATGAGGTCCTTGAGCAGCACGCCGGCCAGGCCGACCGGGATCGTGCCGGCGATGACCATCCAGCCCATGCGGTAGTCGAACCCCCGCTTCGATGCGTCCGCCAGCCCCGCGAACCAGGCGGTGAGGATGCGCCAGATGTCTTTGGCGAAGTACACGAGCACCGCCAGCTCGGTGCCCAGCTGGATGACGGCCGTGAAGCTCGCGCCGGCGTCCTCCCCCCAGAACAGCTGCGAGACGATGCGCAGGTGCCCCGAGGAGGAGACGGGCAGGAACTCGGTGAGGCCCTGCACGATCGACAGGACGATCACCTGGAGCCAGGACATAGTGTCGGCGGCGTTTGTCATGGCGTCAGAGACTACCCCGCGCGTGGCGCACGACCTATGAGCGCCTCGTGCGCGTTGCTAGGATTTTCGCCTGTGAAGTTCCACCGCCCGTTGCACTCCCCCTCCCGCACCCGCGTATCGACGACCTCCGGCACCGCCCGCGCCCTGCCCGCCCTCGCCGTGGTGCCCGTCCTGGCCGCGGCGGTGCTCGCGGGCTGTGGCGCCTCCCCCGAGGCGAAGATCGAGGAGGCCGGCGGCGAGGCGGCCGCGAACATGGGCAGCGCCGAGCCCGCGCACTCCCCGGCGGCGGCGCACCCGGCGGGCGAGGTCGTGGACTTCGAGGCCGTGCGCGACCTCGACGCCACCGACGGCGTCATCGGCGTGCGCACCGACTCGGCGCTCATCACCGGCACACTCGAAGACATCCGCGCGGGCAAGGGCGACCGCCACGAGCTCGACTCGTCCTGCGGCGAGGCCTCGGCGAACGCCGGGACGTTCGCGGTGGCCTGCGACGGCGAGATCCGCCTGTTCGGCGCGCAGGAGCAAACCATCCCCACCGACCGGCCGGTGACGGTGGCCACCGTGGTGTCGTCAGGCGAGGTGCTCGCCGCGAGCGACTCGGAGCGCAAGGTGTGGGTCTTCCGCGACGGCGAGCTCGCGGACACGTTCGACGTCGCGCGCGAGACCGACCAGCTCCAGGCGGCCCGCGTCGACGGCCAGGCCGATTCGGTCGTGCGTACGAACCGCTTCGACACCACCATCCAGGACCTCGACTGGCAGGGCAAGCGCCAGGGCGGCACGCTGCGCGTCGGACTCGGCGTGGGCAAGATCGCCGCCGGCGACGGCGGGCTCGTGCTCGCCGCGGACTCGACCGGCTCGCAGCTATGCGTCTACACCACCGACAGCATCGTCCGCCTCCAGCAGACCGCCCCGGTGCCCGACGGGCCGTGGGACGTCGCCTGGGATCCCGCGCAGCGCCTCGCCTGGGTGAGCTCCCTCGCCGTGAACACCGCCACCGGCTACGACATCTCGCAGGGCGTGCCGCTCAAGCGCGCGGAGTTCCCCACCGTCGCCGACGCGCAGAGCATCATCGCGCTTGACGACGGCACCGTGGTCGCCGCCTCCGCCACCGGCGGGGGCATCCAGATCGTCCCGCCCGCCGAGCAAACCCGCACTTCGTAACATGAGCAGCAACGAGGAGGACCCAATGGCCGACAAGGCGACACTCTACGACCGCGCGCTGCGCGCGATGTTTCTGCTCCCCCCGGAGCGCATCCACGGCATCATCAGCGGCGCGCTGCGCCTGTTGCACACCGTCACGCCCGCGAACCGCGTGATGGAGAAGGTCGTGCGCGTGCACGACCCGGTGCTGCGCCAGACCGTGTTCGGGGTGGACTTCCCCGCCCCGCTGGGCCTCGCCGCCGGCTTTGACAAGAACGCCGAGGCGATCGACGCATGGGGCGCCATCGGCTTCGGCTACGCCGAGATGGGCACCGTGACCCCGAAGCCGCAGCCGGGCAACCCCGCGCCGCGGCTGTTTCGCCTGCCCCAGGACAAGGCGATCTTGAACCGCATGGGCTTCAACAACAAGGGCGCGCTCGTCGTCGCGGACAACCTGCGCATGCGTCGCTCCCGGGACGTCGTGGGCATCAACATCGGCAAGAACAAGACGTCCGAGGACGCCGTCGCGGACTACCGCGCGACCGCGACGGTGCTTGGCCCGCTCGCGGATTACCTCGTGGTCAACGTCTCCTCCCCGAACACGCCCGGCCTGCGCGACCTGCAGGCGGTGGAAGAGCTGCGCCCGATCCTCTCCGTGGTCAAGGCGTCCACCACCACCCCGGTGCTGGTGAAGATCGCGCCGGACCTGTCCGACGAGGACGTCGACGCCGTGGCGGACCTCGCCGTGGAGCTCGGCCTCGCCGGCATCGTGGCCACGAACACGACCATCTCGCGCGACGGGTTGGCCACCGACGCTGCGAAAGTGGCCAAGATGGGGGCCGGCGGGATCAGCGGAGCCCCCGTCGCCGCGCGGTCGCTCGAGGTGCTCAAGCGCCTGCACGCGCGCGTGGGCGACACGCTCGTGCTGGTGAGCGTCGGCGGGATTTCAACGCCCGAGCAGGCGTGGGAGCGCATCGCGGCGGGCGCGAGCCTGCTGCAGGGCTACACCCCGTTCATCTACGGCGGGCTCGGCTGGGTGCGCGGCGTCCACCGCGGCATTGCCGAGCAGATCAAAGCCCACGGCCTCGACTCGATCGAGCAGGCCGTGGGCAGTGGGCTGGAGTGGAAGGCGCTGTAGCGTCACTGCGTGCTAGCGGATACTGCGCCGCAATACGACGGCACACAGCCCCGCCGCGACCGCCCAGGCGACGAGCCACGCGGGCGAGGCGAACATGAGCTGCGTGTCCGGCAGGATCACACCGAGCCCGATGAGCAGCACGGCGACGAAGAGCACGATGACTTGGGTCCGCGAGCCCTGCTGCTTCGTGTTCGTGGTGGCAAACGCGCCGACGAGTGCGACCGCGACGAGCACGGAGACCACCTGCGGCGTGACGGCGAACGTCGACTCGCCGCGCAGGAACGCGACGATGCCGTAGAGCAAGAGCGCCGCGGCGATGCCGAGGAACGCGCCGCCGACGCGGAGTTGGACGGGAACCATTCCGGGAATGCTACTGGTTCTCGTACCAGCCCCAGATGATCGCCCTGCCGAGCGCGTGGAAATTGAGGTTGAAACCGAGCTTGGTGGGGTTGGCGATCTCCTCGGCCGGCAGCTCCGTATCCACCGCGTGCACGGCGTAGAGGTAGCGGTGCGGGCCGTGGCCGGCGGGCGGGTTCGCGCCGTAGTACCCCTTGACGCCGGAGTCGCCGGCGAGGACCACCGCACCCACGCCCAGGCCGTCCTTGGCGCCGGCGCCGGTGGGCAGCTCGGTGACGTCGGCCGGGATGTTGAACGCTGCCCAGTGCCAGAAGCCCGACGCCGTCGGGGCGTCCGGGTCGAAGCAGGTCACCGCGTAGGTCTTCGTGCCCTCCGGGGCGCCGGACCAGGCGAGCTGCGGGCTCGTCGCGTCCCCGCCGGTGAGCGCGTCGGGCAGACGCTCGCCGTCGACGAAGTCCGTCGAGGTGAGTTCGAAGGACGGCACGTCCGCGAGCGGCGCGTACGGGTCGGGGCCGGGGAAACGGTCGGAATCGTAGGAAGTAGTCATGCCCCCATTCCTACCCGAGCGCCCCCGGGGGCGCTAGTGACCAGCGCCACTCCACGCGGTGAAGAGTTGCGCGTATCTCCCGCCCGCGGCGAGCAGCTCGGCGTGGGTGCCGTCCTCGATGATGCGCTCGGCGCCGCGGACCGTATCCAACAGCACGGCGTTGCCGCGCGCCTCCGCCACGCTCACCGCGTTCGACGCGGCCGGGATGCTGCGCACGACGTCGCGGGCGAACGGGTAGGCGGCCGCCATGAGGAGAATGAGGATGAGCGCGAAGCGGACGTCGATAAGCAAGAGCCCAATCGCGGTGATCGGGAACACGAACGCGGTGGTGAGCACGCGCGAGCCGATCGAGGTGATGGTTTGGACGACGTCGTCGATGTCCTTGGTCATGCGGGTGATGACGTTGCCGGTGCCGAGCTCCATCACGCGCGGCACGGGCGCGCGCAGCACGGCATCGAGGCAGCGCCGGCGCAGGTCGACGGAGACGCGCGCGACCTTTTCGCCGATGACGTAGTTGCTGAACATGCGCAGGCCCTGCTCGAGCAGCATGCACACCATGGCGAGCGAGGTCGCCCAGACGAACCCGCGCGTGCCCGCGCCGAGCACCGGGATCGCGCCGCCGGTGAGCGGGTCGACGGCACGGCCGAAGAGGTACGCCTGGAGGGTGTAGCTCACCACGATGAGTGTCTGCACGCTGAGCAGCGCCGCCCACCAGCGTCGGTCGTTCACGGGCGGGGCCGCGGGGACGAACCAGCGGTACGTCATCATTCGTCGGGGCGGGGTAAACACCCGGAAGAACCCAGCAAATCTTGCGGGCTGGGCTGGGGATTTGGAGCATGTGTGGGCCAGCCCTATAGTTATGCGAGTGCCCAGCCGAGAGGCTGAAACAACACCCAAAGCCCGGGTGGCGGAATGGCAGACGCGCTAGCTTGAGGTGCTAGTGTCCTATTAACGGACGTGGGGGTTCAAGTCCCCCCTCGGGCACAGATATCCACCCCGTCGCACACGTTGCGGCGGGGTGTTGTCGCTGGCGTACCCAGGGAATCGGGAGAGGAGGCGCGATGGCGGCGAGCGAGCCGAAGCGCAGGCGGACCCCCTCCCCGCGCCATGTCGCGCTGCTCGGTGCCGCCGCCGTCGTCTTCGTCGTCGCATGGATGCTTCTCGACGTCCCGCCGCTGGCCACCCTCCGCACCTGGGCGCAGCGCACCGGCCCCTGGTTCCCGCTCTTGTTTTGGCTGCTCTACGTCCTGCTCACCCAGTTCCCCATCCCGCGCACCCTGCTCACGGTGTCCGCGGGCATCCTCTTCGGCTCCGTGCGCGGGATCCTCATCGCGCTCACCGCCACCACCGTGAGCGCGGTCATCTCGCTGCTCGTCGTGCGCTCGCTGCTGCGCGACTGGGTGGAGCCGCGGCTCACGCACCCGGCGGTGGGCAGGATCAACGCCCGCCTCGAGCAGCGCGGCTGGCTCGCGGTGCTGAGCCTGCGCATGATCGCCGCGGTGCCGTTCTCGGTCCTCAACTACACCGCCGCGCTCACGCGCGTGCCCGTGGTGCCGTTCGCGGTAGCGACGCTGCTCGGCTCCGCGCCGGGGACCATCCTCGTCGTGCTCTTCGGCGACACGCTCACCGGGCAGGCGGACCCTCGGTTCGTCGCCGTCATGGCGGTGCTCGCGGCCGTCGGCGTCGCGGGGCTCGTGCTCGACGCGCGCTTGCCCACGCGACCCGCGCGGCCCGCGCAACCAGCTGCCGCCGCCGACTCTCGCGCGGGAGTGTCGGAGTAAAGGCTCACGGGTAGACCGGGGTACGCTACGGCGCATGATTACCGTGCACGCGAAATACCGGGGCCGCGAGAAGCGGCGCGCCGACGTCGTCGAGCGCTCCGCGCGTGCCCTCGAGGCGCTGCCCGGGGTCGGCGAGTTCGAGATCCTCGGCGTGGAGGACATCCGCACCCAGGTGGCGGACGCCGAGGCGGCGCTCAACCTCGTGATGGCGCTGCTCTCGGACGGCGGCTGGGCGATCGGGCTCGGCATTGCTGACGTTACCGAGGACATCTCCGACGGCGACGCGGCGACCCAGGCGGCCACGAACGCGGTGGGCACGCGCCCGGGGCAGGTGCGGGTCGCCGTCGAGACGCCTGGTGCGTCCACCGACGCGGCCGACATCGCCGCGGCATTCGCGCTGCTGGCGCACGTGCTGCACAAGCGCACCTATGAGGGCCGCGAGGCGACCTCGCTCGTGCGCCGCGGCATGAACCAAAACGAGGCCGCCGCAGCCCTGGGCATCTCCAAGCAGGCGATGAGCCAGCGGCTGCAGGCGGCCGGGTGGCCCGCGGAGCAGGCCGGGTGGCAGCTCGCGCTGCACCTCATTACTCGGGCTGAGGCTGCCCGCTAGCGGGGTCGGCGACGTACCGGGTCGTGCCGGCGCCCCCAAACTCGGGGCGCAGCTCCGGGGCCGGCTGCGCGGGGCGCGAGGCGATCTCGCGCCGTGCCGCCGGTGCGCCCGGCTCCGGCGCTGCGGTCGGGTCTGGGTCGTCAACGTGCTTGTTCGCCACCGCGCGCGCCTCCGCGAGGGCGCGGGCCAGCTCCGGGTCGGTGGAGGTGTCGAACCAGTTTTCCGGGTCGTCCGTCTCGGCGATCTCTCGGTCGCGCTCGTCGGCCTGCTCCGCCTCGTAGCGGAAGACGCCGTCGTCGTCCTTCTTCGCAAACGCACGCGCGAACTCTTGGAGCGAATCCCCGAACTGGGACGGGATCATCCACATCGTCGCCGCCTCGTTGCCCGCGATCTTCGGCAGCTGGTCGAGGTACTGATACGCGAGCAGCTCCGGGGTGACGCCGGAGGATTTGATCGCGGCGTTGACCTTCTGGATCGCTCGGGCCTCGCCCTGGGCGGCGAGGTACTTCGCGGCGCGCTCACCCTCGGCGCGCAGCATCATCGACTGGCGCTCCGCCTCGGCGGCGAGGATCGCGGCGTGCTTCTCGCCCTCTGCGGCGAGGATGCGGGCCTGCTTCTCGCCCTCGGCGGTCTTGATGTCGGACTCGCGCTTGCCCTCCGCGGTGAGGATCATAGCGCGCTTCTCGCGGTCCGCCTTCATCTGCATCTCCATGGACTGCTGAATGGACGGCGGCGGGTCGATCGCCTTGAGCTCGACGCGGCTGATGCGCAGACCCCACTTCGCCGTCGCGGCGTCGAGCTCGCCGCGCAGGCGGCGGTTGATGGTCTCGCGCGAGGTGAGGGTCTCCTCAAGCGTCATGCCGCCGACGACGTCGCGCAGCGTCGCGGTCGAGATCTGCTCCACGCCAACGAGGTAGTTGTCCACGCCGTAGATCGCCTTCGCCGGGTCATTGATCTGGAACGTCACCACCGTGTCGATGGCCACGGTGAGGTTGTCCTGGGTAATCACGGCCTGCGGCGGGAAGGACACGACGCGCTCGCGGGTGTCCACCCGGGCGCGAACCCGGTCGATGTAGGGCACGAGGAACGTCAGTCCGCCGGAGGCGGTGCGCGTGTAGCGGCCGAGGCGCTCGATGACCGCGGCTTCCCCCTGCGGGATGAGCTTGATCGACGCCGAGAGCAGCGCGATGAGGAGGACAAGTATGACGATGAAGGTGATTAACCCACCCATTTAGGACTCCTTCCACACGACGGCGACGGGGCCGTCGATATCGTAAACGGTCACGTGGTCGCCCGCCGGGATCGTGCGCGCTGGATCGAGGGCGCGGGCGGACCAGAGGGAGCCGTCGAAACGCACCTGTCCCCCGTCGGCGTCGATGTCCTCGACGACCTCCGCCCGGCTGCCCACGAGGGCGCGCGGCGTCTCGTCGAGGACGAGCGGCGACTCCATCCGCTTGCGCAGGGGCGGGCGGAGGAACAGCCAGAACAGCACCGACGAGACGGCAAAGACCGCGATTTCCGCCGCGACCGGCACGCCGAACAGCGCGGCAGCCGCGGTGAGCAGCGCGCCCGAGGCGAGCATGAGCAGCGTCATCTCCCCCACGGCGAGCTCGAGCAGCGCCAGCACCGCCGCGATCACGAACCATACAAGAGCTCCCACGGCAGCTACTTTACATCTGTGAGCAATCCGATTTGGACAACTCCGGGTTCGTCACAAAGTCGACGAGGCGCTCCACCGCGCCGATGAGCGTCGAGTCCAGGTCCCGGAACGTGTGCACCGACGAGGACACGCGGCGCCACCCCTCCTTCGGGTCCGACCAGCCGAGCCGGCGACACACCCCGGCCTTCCAGTCCTCGCCGTAGGGCACGTCGGGCCACGCCGGGATGCCCACGCTCGCGGGCTTCACCGCCGCCCAGATGTCGATGAAGGGGTGACCGGTGACCAGCACGTCTGGCCCCACGTCCGCCACGAGCCGGGACTCCTTCGTGCCCTCGATGAGGTGGTCGGCGAGCACGCCGATGCGTCGCCCCGGGCCCGGCCGGAAGGCGTCGAGACGCTGCTGCAGATTATCCAACCCCTCGAGGTACTCGACCACGACCCCCTCGACGCGCAGGTCGTGGCCCCACACCTGCTCGACGATGGCGGCGTCGTGGATGCCCTCGACCCAGATGCGCGAGGGCATCGCGACCTTGGCCTGCACGTTGCCAACCTTGCGCGAGCCCGAGTTCGAGCGCTTCGGCGAGGTGTCGCGCGGCGCGACGTAGCGGGTCAGGCTCACCCGCTGGCCCTCCACCATGAACGCGCCGGGGAGCATCTTGAACAGCCGCTGGGTGCCGTAGCGGTCCTCGAGCCGCACGAAATCCCCGTCGTACGTCCGCTCGAACCCGACGACGGCGCCGACGAAGTCGTTGCCCACGATCTCCACGATGATCCCGGGCTCCGCCGGCATCTCGGGGTACGTCGGGCGCTGCGTGCGCGCGTGGCCTTTGAATATATCTCCGCTATACCGGCTGTCTCCCATAGTGCGTCCGTATTTTATAGGCCCGGTTACACTGGCCCGGATGCACACGCGCGCCGAAGTCTATTCACCCCTGCAAAACACCGCCGTCTGGCTCGCGGCGTGGCTCTACAACGTCGAGTCCGCCGACGAGACGGTCGCGGCGCTCACGGACCTCGGCGGGCCGCACACGTACGGCAGCCTCCCCCTTTCGCAGCTGCTTTACGACGTCCGTTCCGCCGCCGACCTCGAATCCCCCGAGCCGGTGATGCGCCTCGTGCTGTGGGGCCCCGGGCAGGCGGCCCGGCTGCGCGCCGGCTCGCCCGCGATGGAGGCGCTCACCCAGGCCGGCGCGCTCGCGCTCCGCGGGGGGCGCGGCCTCAACCACATCCTCGTGCCCGAGTACTCCGGCGGCGGCGTGGACTGGCGCTGGTTCGAGGACCCGGAACCGCTGCCGGAGCCCGAGTGGCTCACCCCCGGCGAGGCCGACCGGCTCCTGTCGCAGGCGACCGACCAGGCGGCGACGCTCATCGAGGCCGCCGGCGGCACCTCCCGCGACCTGCCGAACCCGCGGCTCGCCGTGGGCACGCTCGCGGACTTCTACGACACCCCGGGGCTGCCCGCCGGGGTGACCCCGCGCGCCGCGAAGCTGTTCGCCCGCGCGGACCGGGTCGCCGCGACGATTGAGACGGTCACCGACCGGCTCGACGATCACTCCTTCGACCCGCACCTGTTCGCCCTCTGGCGCCACGTCCGCTCGGCGCGGATGGCGGGCGTGGCCGACGCCGTGGTGGACTACCGGCGCGAGTACATGCGTGGCTAGCGCTGGGGGCGCCGCACCGGGGCACAGCACCCGTCCTTGCACGGTTCGCCGTTGACCGTGCAGCCCTGCACCGTCACCTCAGACAAGGTGTCCGGCTTGACTCCGGCGGCCACCGCCTGGGCGAGGTCGACGACGAGCGAGGCGAACTCCGGCTCGAGGCCGATCGTGGGCACGCGCTCGAGCTCGACGCCCACCTCGTCGCACGCCTGCTGGAGCTCCGTATCCAGGTCCCAGACCACCTCCATGTGGTCGGTGATGAAGCCGATGGGGACGCAGACGAGTCGCTCGATCCCTCCCTCCTCGTGCAACTCGCGGGTGCGGTCCACCACGTCCGGTTCAAGCCACGGCGTCGCCGGGTTGCCCGAGCGCGACTGCCACACCACCTCGTAGTCGTCGACGCCGGCGCGCTCGGCGACGAGGCGCGCGGCCTCTGCCACTTGGCGCGCGTAGAGGTGGGGGTCGTCCGGCCCGCCCGAGGCGGCGTCCGCCACGCTGGGCACGCTGTGGGCGGTGAATAGCACGGTCGCGGTGCGTCCGGCGCGCTCCAGCGCCTCGCGGAGCTTCGCCGCTTGGAGGTCCACGAACGTCGGATGGCCGTAGAACTGCCAGAGCTTTGTGAACGTGAGCTCCGGGGTCACCTCGCGCAGGCGCTGGATGTCCTCGTCGTACTGGCGGCACGCGGAGTAGCCGCCCCAGGCGCTCGTGGGGAAGACGAGGATGTTCCTGTGGCCGTCGTCAAGCATCTGCTTCGCGGTGTCCGCGGCGAACGGGTGCCAGTTGCGGTTGCCGAAGTAGACGGGTAGCTCGTGGCCGCGCGTGGACAGCTCCGCCTCGATGTTCGCGATGAGCTGCCGATTCTGCCCGTTGATCGGGCTCACGCCGCCGAAGTGGAAGTAGTGCTGGCCGACCTCGGCGAGGCGCTCGCGCGGGATGCCGCGCCCGCGGGTGACGTTCTCGAGAAATGGAATAACCTCGTCCTCCCCTTCGGGGCCGCCAAAGGAGAGGACGAGGAGTGCGTCGTAGTCGGTGAGGTCGTTCAGGGTCATGTCCTCGAGTCTAGCCCCGCGGGGGGCGGCGCTTAGAGCAGGCGGACGGCGTACGGGGTCATGCCCGACCACCGCACCGGAGAGATCTGGACGTTCATGCCGGACTGCGGCGCCTCGATCATCGTGCCGTCGCCAAGGTAGATGGCCACGTGCTGGCTGCCGTTCGGGCCCCAGAAGAGGAGGTCGCCGCGCTTCGCCTCGCTCGCGGGCACCTGGGTGCCGCGCTGGTACTGGTAGCCGGTGTAGTGCGGCAGCGCGATGCCGGCCGCGGCGTAGGCGTAGAGCACGAGGCCGGAGCAGTCGAAGCCGGCGACGCTGCCGCCGTCGACGCCGGTGGTCGGGCCGTTCGCGTCGCCACCACCCCAGACGTACGGGGTGCCGATCGCCGATTGCGCCCGGGCGATGACCGCCTCGACCTGGGACGAGTCCGAGATCTTCGCGACGGTCTTCTGCGCCTTCGCAGACACATCCTCCGCGGTCTTGGACTCCGGCAGCACCGCCGAGACGGTGTCGGCCGTGGAGTCGACCTTGCCGAGCGCGCCCGTAAGGCCGTCCGCGAAGGCGGTAACAATCTCGGCGGCGTCCACGTTCGAGTTGTCGAAGGATCCGTGCTTGGCGGCGACGTTGCCGACGAGCGCCACGCCCGCCGCGATCGCGCCCGCTTTCGCGATGGTGTCCGAGTCGATGTTCGCGATCGTCCCGCCCGCCGAAGACAGCGCGGCGAGGTCGCCGTCCGACGACGTCTGCGCCACGGTCTTCACCGCGTCGACGATGGCGTCGCGGCTCGGCTCCGGGGACTCCGGCGCGGTGTCGGCGACGCGCTTGCGCACGAGGTCGACGACCTCTTCCGGCACCTCGTAGGTGGTTTCCCCGTTGGAGATCGTGAGCGTCGCGGCGTACGGCGTCGCGGCGACGCCGCTTTGAGCCGGCTGCTCGGGCTTGGGTTGCTGCGCCGGCTCGGGCTGCTTGTCCGCGGTGGGTTTCGCCTCGCCCGCGGCCACCGGCGCCGCCTCCGCCTTCGCCGGGTGCTCCTTGTCGAGCGCGGCCTTCGCCTCGTCGAGCTTCTGCTGCGCGGCGTCGCGCTCGGCGGTGCTGGCGTTGAGCGCGGCGCGGTTGTCGTCGAGAAGCTGGCGCGCCTTCGCCTCCGCTGACTTGGCCTCCTCCGCGGTCTGGTCAGCGAGCTCGCTCGCCTGGCGCAGCGTCGACTCCTCGTTCGCGGTCTCGGCGCGCGCCCGCTCGGCCTCGTCGAGCTTCGCCCGCTTCTCCTCCGCGCGCTGGCGGAGGAAGGTCGACCGGTCGAGGACATCGTCCTGCGAGCGCTCTCCGCTCATCGCCAGCAGCGCGTCGCTCGCGGCGGCGCCGCGGTACTGGGCGCGGCTTAAGTCGTCGAGCTCGGCGCGTAGCTTCTCGACGTTCGCCTGCGCCTCGGCGAGCCTGCGCTTCGCCTCCTCCTCGCCTCGGCGGGCCTGCTCGGCCTTCGCTTGGGCGTCGTGGAGGTCGACGAGCGACTGGTTGACCGACTCCTGGAGCGAGCCCAGGTCGAGGTTGCGGGCGTCGACGTCGGCCTGGGCCCGCGAGACTGCGGTGACAAGCTCGCCGACGGCGGAGGTGGAACTCTGACCTGATGCGGCCGGGCTGACGACGCCCGACACGAGGGAAACGGTTGTGACACACGCGGCCGCGCCGAGCACGCTTCGCGCACGGCTGAACCGGGTGCCCCTTAGTGGATGTGCCACGAAGGTGCTCCTCACACCGCACTCCGCGCGTGCTTGCGCTGCGCCGGGGGCGATCAAGAAAACCCGCAGGCGCCAGGCAAAGGCACGCGCGGCCGAGCCGTGACTAGCGGCTGGACGTGCGGTCCTAGATGTTGACTACTGACGCGGCTGCGCGGGCTGGCGCCTCCGCCCGCCCCACGGCGAGTTCGCTGTGCCCGGTACTCGGCGTGCTTCCCCACATGCCCGAACCTCACAGCAAGGCGTGGCGCTTGACTAGAGCGCCCCGCGAAACTCACGTGAAACGTGTGATGACGATCGGCCCGCGAGCCGATACGGGAACCTTACGTCAAGGCAATTGACTTGTATCCCTTTCGTTACATTTGACCGCGTTAGTCAAGTCCATTCACATGATTCACATGCGTCTCACCTGGGGAAAGCGTGCCGGAATTGTCCTATGTGACGTTCGTCACGGCATCAGGCCTGGGAACGGGCACGGCCGAGGACCCATGTGTAAAAATCCACATCGTCGGCGCGGGGTGGGCGTGCGACCTGGGCAAATGGTGCCGCCGGGCGGTGGGGACGTGGATTTTTACAAACGGGCGACCGGACCCGGTGGCAAGTCAAGGATGGAACCTTGTCAGCGCCGGGCAGTCATCGCCGCCGCGACGGCGATGCCGGCGAGCACGAGGAGCGCGACGGCGACGGCGAGCGGCCAGTGCACCGTGACGCCGTCGGCGGCGCGGGCGAAGGCGTGCAGGCCGTTCGCGTAATCGGGTTCGGCGACCATGGCGCGCTCGCCCCGCTCGATCTGCGCGCGGTTGAGGTGGTCGCTCACCCCGATGGCTACCTGCGGCGTGCGGACGATGACGGTGCCGTAGTCGGTGCTGTTGGCGAGGTCTTGGGCGAGGTCGCGCAGGTCGGCGACGTGGGCCGGCGTCTGCTTGAGGACGACGACGCCCGTCGGGTCAAGGTTCTCGACGTCAGCGGCGTGCAGCGCGCCTTCCAGGTCGGCGCGCAGGGCGGGGTTGACCGGATTGTCGGTGCCGAACGCGATCGGTGAGGTCGCGAGCTGGGCAAGCAGCGAGTCCAGCGACACTTCCGGCTCCACGTTCTCATCCTTTCGTTGCGCGCACCTGTGCAGGGGTTTGAGTGTAGCGGTGGGGGCCGGAGGGGCGTCGATAAGCGAAATGCGAAAACATAACGCGCGTACTGTTAGTATGGAAACGGAACTATGGCAGGTCGCATATCATGGGGCCTTGACCATAGGGTCGCTAAATCCCTGATACTGATACGACGAGGAAACGGAGCTCACCGTGGCAGAAAGCAAGAACTCGTTCGGTGCCAAGAAGACGCTCGAG